>ULRR01011506.1_pt1 | contig 25870 bp, 37 predicted proteins | sample 1955651 | NCBI WGS metagenome assembly ULRR01 (sample SAMEA4835688, study PRJEB28245) | human gut metagenome | biome: gut microbiome; material: fecal sample | place: Denmark | collected 2008
GAGCCATTCTCTAAAATTTCAACAGCCTTATCGCAAGGTAGCTGAGCATAAATCTGAGCTGTTCTCTGAGCAGACAGATGATTAGGCTCGACCTGACCATAGCCATTCTTTTTTAAAAGTGCCATTTTATATCCTCCTTCAAAATTTTTAGTTTTCTCTATCCTCTACAGCCTTTAACCAAGCTGGAATATCTTCACTTGGGGCAGTATGAGGTTGTGGAGTCAATACTCCATCTGCTTCGGAAATCAAACTAAAGCTAATTCCCTTTCTAAAAGCAATAGCTGAAAGTTTATCTTCAATTTCCTCTACACTAAATTTATCTTTGTTAGCCTTAATATCATTTAAGACTTCCTCACCTAAAACAGCGAACTTAGCAAAAACAGTATCCTTTGCTTCATTCTCTCTTGCAGTTTCCTTTTCAATCAATGCATTATAGCTGGTTTGCAGAGTATTGAAATTCTCCTGTAGAGCAGCAAAATCATTCTGTAGCTTTGTAAAATCTGCGGCAGAAGGACCAGCAGGTTCAGCACTTGGCTCAACTGTTGGCTCAACAACCGGTTCCACTGTTGGTTCGGCAGGTTCAGTAATAGTAGGCTCAGTTATAGTCGGCTCAACGGTAGGTTCTACTGTTGGCTCTACAACAGGCTCAACTACTGGCTCAGTAATAGTTGGTTCTACTACTGGTTCTACGATAGGCTCAGTTGTTACAACTGGCTCTGTAATAGGTTCATTCATTCCTGCGTTACCTCCTTCGGGATTTTTTTCCAGAACCTTGTCGAGTTCGAGCATAAATGCCGCGAACTCATTCTCGAATTCATCATTTTTATTTAATGAATACAGCACTTTAGGAGCACCTATTGACGCGCCTTCAAAACAAGGCTCTACATCGTCTCCCAAAATACATAATGCAGAAATATTAGCTTCATTAAATATAAAAAATTCTTCTTCTTCATTATCAAACTTTGCCCAGTCACCTATGATGCTATCTGGGAAAAATTCCATTGATTGTCCTTTATTATGTTCCAGAACACTTTGTAGCTGAGGATAACGACCTGTCCACAAATAACCATTGCAAACAAGATATTCTCTAACTACTCCATCTGCATCAGCAAATTGTTGCCAAACTATCGGACCATTTTCAGAAACCGCACCATAAGGCACAGTCTTAGTAATCATTTTTATTCCATTTCTATTAATGATTAACTCCTGTCCATGGTCTTCAAAGTCCTCAATTTCTTCATTGTAATAAGCTACAATAGGAGAACGAGGTAAAGTTTGAGCAATTTTTTCACCTACAGGTTTAGAAATGTAACTTCCATTTCTATTCTTTCCTGTATAGAAAACCTTTATCTGACATTCCGAAATGTAAGGGTTCACAGGAGTAATATTAATAATCTCAAAAGAGAAATTAGTAGGTATCTTTCTTGGCATTAATTTCACTCCTTATGACATACTTTCTTTATTTTGAATTGTCTTTTCAGACTTTTCACTATCGTCCTTCTCTGGCGCTCCAACTTTACCCTCGCTGTTGGTGCCAGATGTGGTTGTTTTGTTCTCATTATTAGATGAATTTTTTGCTGATTGGGTTGAACTGATTTGTACGGGCGTCATCTTTTCATTTAAACCTAAAATATTATTTTCATATTCATTCATAGATAAAAATTCTGTTTGTGACATACCTATAGAAATCGCTGGCAACAACTTAGAATAACCAGCGGTTGCCTGTTCTTTATATACTTTTTGCATACGCTCCCTATTATAAATAGAAAGTTGCGGAAAACTTATTTTAAACTTAGTTTTCTTTTTAAAGGTATAATCAATAATCTCATTCATCTTCTGTTGATATTGATTTAATAAATAGAACATTAGAGATTCATCATTCATAATAGATTTTTCAAGAGCAATATTACCATCAGTAGCAAATAGCATCTGAGAAATACCTGCTTCGTTGAAGACTCCTCGTTCTACCTTAGCCAATGGATCTTTATTAGATGTAGCTGTTGAATTATCCAAATCAATAGCATCAACATCACCAAAAGTTGTAAGCACATCAACATTAACTGCGTTGTTTAACATTCGGCATACATTGTTGTGCATCTCTTGTGCTTCATCTAAATCGAAAACCATTTCACTATTCTTATCCAGCGGCATCTTCTGAATAATGATTTTTAATAATTCTTGCATTGTCTTCTTCATATCCAACTGTTTAGCTTCATCTAAATCTAAAATAGTCGGAATAACTGCGGAAAAGAAAGGAATATCGTTTGTAAATAAAGAAAACTTCATTGATAAATTAGTGTCACATAGGAACCATGCGCCACCATCATTTTTATCAGTCTTTAAAGTACCATTTTTATAAGCGATATAGTTCTTCATAAATTCCTTCGGAAAAGAATTCAATACAATCATTTTTTCTTCTGGATTAGCAAATTGTTCATCAAAATACTTTACATTGAATTCCACTGCGGGAAGACCGTTGTATTTATATCTTGAACGACAATACTTTACTGGCAGTTCCAATATAGTACCGACAGTTTTCGCGGTGTTGTTAATCATGTATCCATAAAAAGCACCGTTTAAAATTACTCCTAAAGACACATCATAGAAAGTGGTTTTAATATTGACATTATCTAAATAATTTAATACAATGTTAATATCTTTTCTAACATTTTTTACACTGTAACCATCTTTCAACATATAAGGATAAGCGTACCAGTCATATGTTAAAATACCTGCAAGATATTTTACAAATCTCGCATAAATACCACTGATTCCATAAAAATAATTAGACAGCTCTCTTAGGAAATCTTTATCTTGCTCCTCTAAAGCACGAGTTATTCTTTCCTCATTAATATAACTATTTCTATATTTAGATTTCTTAAATTTGTCCAACTCTAAGACCGCATCTTGAGCGACTTCCATTCCTCTAATCCACTTAGCGAAATTTAAACTAACACGCTCTTGTTGACTTGGACCGATGTAATGTTGTCTAATCGGAATCACCTCCTGACCTTAAATTTATTATAACAAATTTTTTACTCGATGTCAACTTATCTTAACTCTTCAACTCTATTAAAAATATAATCATAATTAAGATTATCGTAATCCCAATAAGGGATTGTTAAAAGGGGAATATCCTTTCGCAAGCAATATTCCCTTTTCTTAGTATCATTATATTTTTGAATTTGAAGATGTTTTTGACCTCCAAAATGCGCCACGCTTGTATAATGCTGTTCTCCTTGAAATTCAATTAGAAAATCAATATTACCATCATCATCAAAAACAGCAAAGTCGAAGCGCAATGGACGACCACTTGTACTAATTAAATCTGGAAAAATATATTCTCTTATATATTTAATATTATTAAATTTTAAAATATCTTCTATTTTTAATTCGCCACGACTTGACGCCATTTTAGTTACCTCCCTGGAGTGAAGAACATGAAATCAGAAATGCGTCCACGCTTTTTCTTCTTTCCAGATTCCTCTAAAATCTTAATATAATATAAACCATATTCAAAAGCAGAAAATTTATCCTTTTTAATCTTTTTATTAACAGGGTCTAAGGTTAAATATTTTCCTTCTCTCTGCTCTTTCAAATTCAACATTTCTTCTCTTAAAATGGAAGTTAAAGTAAATGGTTTTAGATAATTTGCCCTTTGTTCAGAAGAAGCCGCTGCGCCAATCTTAGTAGCTAAGAATTTAGCTTTTGCCGCACGCTCATCAATTAAGAACTTAACTTTACCAGAACTAATCTGGCTCAATACATTGGTATGAGCTTCTGTATTGATTTCCGCATTAGCTTTAATAATATAAACAACTTCTCTTTCTGTATCATCAGTAATAAATTTCTTATATAATCCATCTGGGTCATTGATAATACCAAAAGGAGGATAAGTCTCTCTTGTATCATCATCAACTGTCTGCACAACCATACAGTCTATTAAACCAACGCCCAAACCGTTACCATCTATTACAATAGCACGAGGATTATATTTATAATAAAGTCGTTTAATTTTTAATGCTTGTGCCTGGAAGTGTTCTTCATCAAAAGTATAAAGATTGACCAAGGTTTTTATAGCAAGTCCTTTAACCTGCGGTGTTACTTTAAATACCATAACCGCAGATTGACAACCAATACGACCTACATCAACAGAAAGAACATAATATGCCTTAGCAGTAGTTCTACCGCTATATTCATATTCAGGCTGTTTTAATACACGATATTTATCAAATAATTCAGGTTTGAAGAAAGCGTCTTCAACAGAACCAGACCATTCACTTTCATACTCTCTTGCGAAAGAAGTTTCATTGAAAGTACCATCTAATTTCAAGTCTGTAACAAAGTTCTTATCTAACAATTTGTGCATTACAGGAATACGCCAAGTACCACCAAACACAAAGGCAGACTCTGGGCGAACAATTTGCCAAATCAATAATTGTAATAACTTATCGTAGCTAAAGGTTCCTTTGTAACCCGCAGTTGTAACATAAATTTGAGATTTATTTAAACTTTCATTATCATCAACTTTACCATTCTTGGCACGACGTGACACGTTCATCAAAGGAAGAATAACTTCGTTCAACGCTTGTCCGTCCACCAAGATAACTTCTTCTATTAAACCTCCATGTCTACGGCCACCACGAGTAGAGTTTCTCGCGGCAACTACATCCAAACGAGAGCCATTTTTAAATTCAACTTTAACATAATCTTTACCAAACAAAGTTTTCTTAAAATTAATCTCATTCTTCAAAGCAGGAATCAATTCAATTAATTCCTCAATCTTCTCTTTGGCGATAGAAGCACCTTGCTCTTTTGTACCAGATACAATAAACAACTTTGCACCTGGATACAAGATACATCTAATCATTAACACTAATACTGCCAAGAATGATTTTGAAAATGCACGAGGGAATGTAGCATAACAGTACTTATGACGAATCGCCGCGCGTAAGAATAATCTTTGATAAAAGAATAAATTAAATTTAGAATTTTTAGGTAATAAAAAATCAATAAATAAATCTGGATATTCACGCCAAAAAGACGCATATTGTTTTATAATTGGTAAAACTTCTGTGACACGCTCTTCAGACAAGCCTATCTTTTGACTGCTTCGTTCAATATTTAAAGCGTCTAAAAGCCCATCGCTCATTTTATATTCAGTATTTTCTAATACTTTTTTAAGAGCGGGACTATATTCATATTTTCTTATATTTATACTCATGTAATATCTCCGCTCTTTTTCAACATTTCCTCATCTAATTCAACTTCTTCGTCTATCATATTATTAAACTCTTCATAATCAGAATCTTGAATTAGCTCTTGTTCCTTTTCAGACAAAATAACAACATCATCATCGTCTGTCATTTCATCTTCTTCTTTGTTTTCCTCTTGAATCATCTTTTGTAGATAAACTTCAATCATATTACCAAGGTTCATTTCATTCATAACTAATTTTCTCATATACTCATTCATGTCTTTTAAAGTATAATCGACAATATCTTGTCTTTCATCATCATGATATTTAGGAATAAATCCTTGTTCCTCGCATAAAGAAACTAAAACACCAACTGCATCAGTATAATCTTCACTTTGCTCTTTATTTTGAGCCGCAGTGAATTTCGCAGATTTCATCAATAAGTCATAGATTTTAGTCATCTTCTGGAAGCCATCAATATCATTAACCTCAAGAGCCTGGTCAATCTTTAATGATACACGACAAATCTTTAACAAGTAATCAAAGTGAGAAGCAGTTCTAATATCATAAGATTCAATCATTTCATTATACAGCTTTTCCAATTTGATACATTCTGGAATTGTGTAAGTACGACCCCATTTTTGTAGCAAATACTGCTTATCTTCTTTTGTTAATTCATCAAAATCAGTATTAATTTCTTCTGGTTCATATAAATCCTCAGGCTTTTTGAACAACTCTGCCTTTTCCTCTTCTGAAAGATTACTCAAATCAATCTCTTGTAAATTTTCCAAAGTCGCGCCCGATGCTTGAGCATCTCTATATTTATTAATCTGCGCCAGCTTTTCAGCTTTTGCTTTTAATTCTCTAATTTTTTCTTCTTCTACAAATTTTTCCGTGTCAGCAAAATGATATTTACAATATTGTTTTAATTTCATTTTAGCAAGATAACGACCAAAAATAGCTGTGGCAGTTGTCTTAGGATTATTTCCATATCTATCTACTAAAATATTCCATTCTGCTTCAATAAAAGGAATATCAATTTTTTCTAACAAATCTAAAAAAGTAGAAGGTTCATGTATATTAATGTGCATAGTAAAACACTTTTTACATTCATCTACTACACCATCTGGCGGATACAAATCTGTGCGTCGAGATACATAAAAATTCTGGTCTTCACGCATCAACTTGCCGCATTTACTACACTTTCTTTCTTTAGCTCCTTCTATAGCCATTAAAAGTTTCCTCCTTTAATAAAAAGGGATAGTCCGAAGACTATCCCTAAATAATTTTATAACTTCTCAGCTAATTCCGCAAACTTAGAACGATAAATATTAGGAAGATATATATAAGAGAAGTCTTCTTCTCCTGTAAAAACTTCAATAACTCTTTTTAATCCGCTACCATCATTTGCGAAAATTTCTTTATCCACCTGTGTCTGAGGGTCTCCTTCAATAATTATCTTACTACCTTCCGCACAGCGCTGGATAGCCAATTTTATTAAATCAATAGAAAGGTTCTGAGCTTCTGTGATATACATTATATCGCCTTTAGCGATTTCTATTCCACGAATATCAGAAAAGGGATACAAATTTAAACTTCCCTCTTGAATTAATCTCTCTACTTCAGTCATGTCACCGATTTTATTTCTTAAAATACTACCAATAAAATTCTGTAGTAATTTATCATCTCTATCGCCAGGATAGAAACCTAATTCTTCTGACCCTCTTGTCTTTACAGGATTGACGAAAATATGAACTCTTGCGCCTTCTCTTATCTTTTGTAAACAATAAGCCATAGATAATAGAGTCTTACCTGTACCTGCAGGTCCAATAATAACGCTCATTCTGTCTTTATACAAAGAATTTATCGCGCACATTTGATATTCATCAAGAGCAGAAACTTGGAATAAATAATTTCCAATTCCAGTTAAACCTAAATCATCATATAAACCTTCACCTAAGTATTTATATGCTTTCAAAAAATTATCTTCTAAATCTCTGATTATTAAATATTGACCTGCGGGAACCTCGTAATCTCCACCTGTCTCTTGAAAAATCTCAAAATCTTCTTCGTCCATATTTACTTCTACGCAACAAGTAGGTAGAATTTTATTTTCATAATAGTTGATACAAGGAATACCTAAAGCCTCGGCTTTAATTTTCATTCCGATGTCATTAGTGACAAGCGTATAATTGTAGGTCTGAAAATAAGAAATAATAATGTCATCAATATAAGTAGTATTTTTATTAAAAGTATGATAAAAGGCTTGTGATTGATTTAAGAAATGTAATTTATCTATATTTTTATTTATATTTCTTATAGCACGTCTTGCTTGAAATCCTTTTAGTCCCTCTGCGGTTTTATGTTTATCTAATTCACTTAAAACCTCAACCGGAATATAAATTTCTTTTAATTTATCAATAATACCATCTAAAGTATTTAATGACATTAGTACATTAGTATCTACAATATACATTAGTTCAACTACCTTTCTTTTTACTGCACCTACATTCTTTACAAATACTATAAAATCCGTTTTTACTACTATTATTTTTGGAAAAAAACTTATTGTGTAATAACTTAACTTGCCCGCAACGATTACATTTCTTCCATTTTCCTTTTTCGACATTAGTATAATACCAAATCAATTCCTGCTTTTCAGCTTCGTCCGCAATCAACTTAGGAATCTTATTATTAAATAATGAAGAAATATATTCGATTGAATAAGTTTTCCCGTATTTCTCTTGTAGGGCTTTTCTTATATCCTGATTTTGTAAACCATCTATTTTCATAATAACAATATCATAAAGCATTGGTTCTTTTTCTTCTAAAGCCGCATCCGTAAGGTCTTCAAAATCAGCTAAAATCCAATACATGGTTTTTGTAATATCTTCACAAAGGTTAGTTTTTAATTTTGAATAATTTTGAAGGAACGCCGCAACGTGTTCCCAATTTTTAAAATCTAAGAATAAATCCCAATCAATATCAGAAGGAGCTGCTTTTTGAAAACTTTGAAGTCTGATAGGTTTTCTATATGCGTCTTTTACCATATATTGAGTTTGAGATAAATCAATAATTGCTTGACAGACGATATAATTCTTCTTTTCTATTTTCTTATAACTTGCTATTGCTTCTCTTATTTGTTTAATAAAAGGAAGTTCTTCAATATCCTTCTTTGTAATGCTTACCGAGGGTGATAATAAGTAATTTTTACTACTTGGATTAAAAAGTTGGTAAACACCATCTTCTCCATTTTCAAATTTAGATACCAAACCTTCTAAACTGGTTTCTCTTTTGTTTACAGTTGCCATTCTATTTTGAGTTAAAATTTTTCGCTTTTTTCTTTCTTCTTTTTCAACACAATTTATTAAATAATTTGATAAAGTTTCTAAATTTTTAGGAGTGAGATTATCCTTGTTCTCTTCACAAATATTTTCTACAATCTTCATTCGTTCATCAATATCTAAGATTGTATAATCTAATTTAATGTTCAAGTTATCCCTCCTTATATACATATTATACGAAATTTTTTTGGAACTGTCAATCTTCTGGACAAATCTATTTAATTTTTATATAATTATTATAGGATAAAAAATAAAGGTGTGATAATATGATAACAGTTAGTCCAGTTGGAAGTTTCTTAATGAAGATTTCGCCAGAATTTTCAAAATACGCAGAACAAGAGTTAGGATTAAAAGACCCATTCGCCGCAAACATGGAACATTTTCGCAAAACTCACCCCATTACTCATAACCCAGATGATAGTATGAGTATGGAATTTAATCCAGATAGCGAAAGCAGCAAACCTTACGATAATAAATACATAGATAATTATATCATTCAGCGCAATATCTATGAATTCAATAGAGTAATGGAAGTATTTGGATATGAAGCCGCAAAGAAATATTGTTTAAAAGAAGGCGTAGATTTAACAAAAGTACAACCATGTAAAGGCGTAGATGGTCAATGTAATATGGATTGTATTTATTTTCGAGGAGGTTGCCGTAAATGATAAATAACAATAGAGAAACAATAGAAAAAGTACAGCAATTAATTAACGACGATACAGATTTTATAGTTCTTTATTACAATAGAGATAACATCACATTAGAAGAACTCGCCGCGTTTTACCAGCAACTTGATTCGAGTATTAAACCTGCTCTTGGACGCCCTATTCATTTCATTTGTTGTGATAATCATATGAAGTTAGAAAGCCGCACAAAAGAAGACATAAGAGAAATGTTATATGATGAAGATGATTATTGTGATTTCTGCGGCGAGGAGTATGTTGTAATGAGCGGGAGCCGCATGACTGCTGATGCTTTACATAAGGGTTGTACTGCGGTCTATTGTCCTAAATGTGGAAGGAAGTTGAAGAAATAATTATTATTTCTTTCTTTTGGTTATTTTTATGATTAAAGTAAAATTGAAGCCCTCGTTTGAGGATTGCCGTATTTGTATTGATTTTATGTTGAGTGGGAAGATACCCGATTGCCGCAGGTGTTGGCGCATAAGTAATGTTTTTGAATTGGTGGGAGTGGAAAAAGGTTTTTGGTGGGGAAATTATGCGATTATTAAGAAGAATGGAGAAATTTATAAAGTTCCTTATTATAGAGTAGAAATTATATCGGAGGATAAAAACGATGAAGATTGATTGTAAAACAATAGCAGAAAAAATGAAGGAAGAGATAAAAAAGAAATGCGCGGGAAAGGGCTTACGGTTCGGCATCGTGCAAGTTGGAGATAACCCCGCGTCAAATGCTTATATTAAGGGTAAGATGAAAGATTGCGCGGAAGTGGGGATTGAGGCTTCTGTTTTTAAATATTATGAGGGAATTTCGCAGGAGTCTTTAAGAGAGAAAATTTCTTTCTTAGTTAATAGTAATACTTTAGATGCTTTAATTATTCAACTTCCTTTACCAGAACAGTTGCGTCTGGAGGGATTAGTGGATTTAATTCCTGCTAAAATGGATGTTGATAATTTGAAAGGAACTTCTCCTTTTATTCCTGCAACTCCAAAGGGAATTTTGATGCTATTGGATTATTTAGGTGAAGATTTATGCGGGAAGCATTTAGTAATGATTGGTAGAAGTAGAATTGTGGGTGAACCAATGGCGGCTTTAGCTACTGGAAGAAATGCTACTGTGAGTATTTGTCATAGTAAGACTCCGCCAAATGTTTTGAAAGAGTTGTGCCGAAGTGCGGATATAATTGTGAGTGCGGTTGGAAAGAGAGATTTTATTAAAAGAGATATGATTAATACCGCTAAACGGCAGTTGCTTTTGGATGTAGGGATTAATAGAAATGATGAAGGAAAGTTGTGCGGGGACGCAAATTCCGAGATTTATGATATTGATACTCTTGATTACACTCCAGTACCAGGTGGATTAGGTTTAATGACAAGGGTAGGGTTATTGGAAAATATCAGTAGTTTGAGATAAAAGGGGAAAGTTTTGGAAGAAAATAAATTAAATCGTTTTTAAATTGAAATCGTTCTTAAAATTAAAAATGACCGAACGAACGGAATTGAGGTGGTTATACCACTTTTCTACTTTTGAAAAAAAATTTTCCCAGAATATACCCCCATCTATATTAGAAAAGTCTATTGACAGGTTTGCCAGAAAGTCTCTTAGTGTTTAATTCATACCCCTCCATCGGGCGCCTGCGACCGTTGAGTAGAGTGTAGCACACTTAGGCAAGTTTGTCAAGAGCTGGAGAAAAAATATATTATACAAATTCCTTTCCCGAAATTTGTGCAAAATAACTATTGACTTCTTTTATTATTTATAGTATAATAAATACAGAAAGAGGGAAGGAAAAACAAAAGAGATTCCATTTCCAGCTTCTACCAAAAAAAATATTTTTCAAAAAGATATTGACAAACTAAGGTGTATCTGTTATAATAAAGGTACAAAAGGAAAGGTAATAACCGAAAGGGGAATTTAATTATGAAGAAGATTTACTTTGATATGGACGGCACTGTGGCTGACCTGTATGGTGAAAAAAATTGGCTGGATAACCTGCGGAAAGAGGTTTGTGGTTCTTTTATCAATCTTCGTCCTTTGATAGATATGACCGAGCTGGCTATGGTCTGTCATCAGCTTATGAACCTCGGTTATAGCTTTGGTGTCATCACTTGGTTGCCGATGGGCGCAAGCTATGAGTTCGAGCGTGTGTGTGAAGAGGAGAAGAGGGCTTGGGTTGAAGAGTTCATGCCTTGGGTGAGTGAGTTCTATGCTCAGAGCTATGGAGTGCCTAAACAGTACGCACCGAGCAAGAGAGCCGCAGAGATGATATTGGTCGATGATAACGCAGAGGTCAGAGCCATGTGGAACACAGAGGTGCAGAGAAGTAGCATTGACGCAACGCAAGATATTATAAAAGAATTGAGAAAACTACTTGACAACTAAGGTCAGGTGTGGTACAATAGAGATACAGTTAAGGGAGGCAAGGTAGATGAAGAAGATAGGTATGGTGTTGAATGTAGTGATTGCATTGTTCTGGTGTTGGTTGTTCATCAGTTGGGTTGATGTGGTGCTACACAACACCATGCCTAACCCACAGTATCAGCCTTGGAATCTCTTTGTATTATTCTTTTAAGGAGTTGTAATTATGAAAGACAAGAAAATGTTTGCGTTACTCATGGTGCTGGTTGTTGTAGTTGGTGTTTATGCCGCAATGATTATGAGAGACTTGAAAGAAGTGAAAAATGAAATTGCTTCTTTTAATGTAACAATGAGTGAAGCAAAAGAGGAAAAGGAAGAAGCTGGTAAGTGCGGCAACCCTGTCAATGCCTTCACTCGTGTTGTGTGCGCCGAGGTAGTAAGTGTCAATGAGGGTGATAACATTGTTCAGTTACTTGATGAAGATGGAGAAACTTGGATTGTAGAAATTGGTTATGCTCCAGAGTTTGACCCCAATGGATACTACTGTATCTTTTTTGATACAATGGGAACAGATGACATTTATGATGATGAAGTTGTCAAATTGTGGAAAGAAGTTTGGTAAGAAATTACCAAACTTTTTTTGTGCAAAATAACTATTGACAATAAAGAAAATCTGTGGTAAAATTGAGTGCGCCGCGGATGGGCGCTAAATTTGTCAAGGGGCGTAATGCACAAATTTTTGGCTTGCAATTTGGTTATTTTGACTATTGACTATCTTCCCGAAATAGGTTATAATGTAGATACAATAAAGGAGGAAAGAAAAATGATTATTGCTATTATCGTTCTGACGGCTCTGCTGTCTTTCCAGTTTGTGGCTTCTATTGAAAAGGAGTGCGGCGGACTTTGCGTGATGTTTGCTCTGGAAATTATTCTCTTTGCGTTTATTATGAATGGAGTGACTTTCTGATGAAAATGTTTATTTTGGGATTCTTGGCTTGCTATGTCTTAGCTTCTCTGTTGTTCTTCCTGTTTGATGAATACGATGTGGAAGCTATTGATTTATTTATCAAACCGTGGTGTGTATTAGCTATTGTAGTTTCTTTTGTCCCTATTTGGATTTACATAATCTTTCGCCATTGGATTTATGGTGTTGAACAAAAGAATGTAGATTTGACTTTGAAAACCGCGAAAAAGTGTAAAAATCTGCATTTATTTGGACGGGTTTGGTTCTATGTAGATTATGATGCAAGAGCATTAACTAACAAATTCTTTTTCTATCGGATAAAAAAGGCTTGACAAAAGCCCTTCCAGATGGTATAATTAAGGTACAAAAGAAGAAAAGAAGTAAAAAATTATGAAGGCAACTGGTATCATTCGTCGTGTTGATGACCTCGGCAGAGTGGTCATTCCTAAGGAAATTCGTCGTTCTCAGCACATTAAAGAGGGCGACCCGCTGGAGATTTTCGTGACTGACTGCGGCGTGATGTTTGCGCCCTACAAGCCTAAGAACCTTGACAGCGTGGCGCAGGATTGGCTGAATGAGCACAAGCCCATTATCGACAAGACCTATCCGAAGTTCAGCATTTACAACAAGACTGTGACCTGTGAAGCCATTGTGGACGGTTACAGAATGACCGGTGAAGCGAAGTGCGACCCTCGCGACACTTTCAGCCCTGCCGTGGGTATGGTTTATGCTTGGTGTCGTGCGACTAAACACCCTATTCCCTCTGAATTGGACTAAAAAAATAGCACAGAGGGCTTGACAAAAAGAGTCCTCTGTGCTATAATAAGTACAACAAGAGGTGATAGAATGACTGACAAAGAAAAGAATAAAATTCTTGTGCGGGCTTTGGTAGAAGCTGGACAGTACATGAGAAAGTATCTACCCGCAGAAATACCGATGGAAAAAGATTATATTGATATTGTTGGCTCTTGTTTGATTGATGGAGCAAGCGACCAACAGGAAGGAGATTTGTAGATTACTTTCTCGGTAGAGCCATTCGGAAAATTCAGGAGGAAGAAAAACATGACTAAGAATGAAATCTTGCGGGAACTGCGCGAACAGGATGAGCTTTTGAAAAAGATTTTTGATAGGAGGGAAAAAACTGGCAGAACTTGCGGGCGAACACTATGGCGAGATTTGGGAAAAGCTGTATTCTGATGGTGAAAGCCACTATGATTTTTAACTTGAAAGGAAATGATAAACATGGAAAAAACTTATGAAGGTATCATCAATCTGGCTCTTACTCTTGTAAACAGTATGAAAGAGGAAAAGGAGCAAGAACAAAAGCACCTTAAAAATGCAAGATGTAAAAAGCCAAATTTTAGTAATTGTAATTATGCGTTGGGCAGACTTGCGGAAAGGGAAGGTTTGGAACCGCCAACTTATGAAGAAGTGGAAGAATTGGTAAGAAAATACTGGTAAAAGAAAACGCCTAATTTTAGGCGTTTTTTTATGCAATTTTCACTATTGACAAAACCATAAAAAAGTGATAAAATTTGCGCCGGCCGCGTGCGGCCACTATTTCCAGTATACCACAGGTTGGCACTTTTGTCAATAGGCAAAATAAACAAAAAATAATAGTAGAATTATCCCGAAATTCATCATTTTGACGATAGACAAATAGATTGCTATCTGTTATAATAGATAATGTCAGGAGGGAGTAACCTAAGAAATCTGAGGGCGCGACCTTGAGAAAGAAAATGAAAAAAGTTTGCGAAACCTCTTGACACCAAGCACTTAATGTGCTATAATAAATACATAAACAAGAGATGAAGAAACGATGGTACACTTCATTTCAGAAAGAGGTTCAAAATGGAAAAGATTGACAGACGCCGCAAGTATGTCCTTGTTCTGGATATTGAAACGGCAAACATTACCAAGGACGCCCTTGCTTATGATGTGGGCTTTGCGGTAGCTGACAAAAAGGGTCATATCTACGAAACCCATTCTTACATGGTCGCTGAAATGTTCCTTGACAACTACAATAAGCCTTTGATGGATACCGCTTATTATGCCAAAAAACTTCCTAAGTATTGGGAAGATTATAAGGCAGGCAAGCGCAAGTTAGCTAAGATTTTGACCATTCGCCGCATTGTTCGACAGGTGATGAAAAAGTATTGTATTACTGATGTTTTCGCCTACAATGCGAACTTTGACAAGTCTGGTCTTGATAGAACTGTTAGATACTTGACTAAATCCGAGGTTCGCTTCTTTTTCCCCTATGGTACAAAAATCCATTGTATTTGGCACATGGCAACACAAGTTATTTGTCAGCAGAAAACCTATTTCAAAAAGGCGATTGCTCATAAGTGGATTTCTGCAAAAGGCAATTTGCAGACTTCGGCGGAACTGGTATTTGCTTACATTTCCGGCAATCCTGATTTCCAAGAGGAACACACCGGACTGGAAGATGTTACCATTGAAGTAAAAATTATGGCTAAGTGCTTTGCACAGCACAAGAAGATGAAAACCAATATTTACCGGCGCTGTTGGGCGATTCCGCAAAATTCTTTCAAGGAATTTGCGGAAACCGCTTGACAAAAGCAAGAAAGTATGATATACTTTAGGTACAGTAAAGGAAAGGAGAACAAAAGAAAATGAACTGGAAAGAGCTGGTAGGGCTTGTCGAACAGGTGTTCGATGATATCGTGCGGGAAGATGGTGCAGAGTTCATCATCTGTCCCGAATGTGGCGAGCCGATTTATGAACAGGATTACAAGGGGAATAACCTTTGTCCCTGTTGTGAGTTTGATTTCTCGGATGTGTAAAAACATCCGAGAAAAAGAAAAAAGTAGTTGACAAACAACAAAATCTATGTTATAATAAGTATGTAATCAAGGGAAACCTTGTTACAAAATAAAAATGGGTAGCGACCTACGCTGAAAGGATGTGTCATTTATGGCTAAGAAGATGAAGAAGATTAACCCCAAGGATACCCAGAAGAACGAGGTTATGACCGTTGTGCGTGAGGCTCTTGTTAATGCTGGTTTTGAGGTTCTGGATGGTGAGGACTTCGCTATGACCAAGGGAACTGTCGTGGTTCGTGCGGGCGTGTGTGATGTTCAGTTGAAACCCATTACCCCGAAAGCTGGTATCGACCGCTACGAAGTGGTGGACGATGACGCCGAGTAAGGAAAATTTTGGGAGAGAGAAATCTCTCCCAATTTTTTGTGCATTTTAACTATTGACAAAAATGAAAAATCGTGGTATAATTCGGCCGGCCGGTGGCGCCGGCTAAATTTGTCAAGTGGTAAGTTGCACAATTTTTTGTTTTTCATTTTGTGCAAAATAACGATTGACAAAAATCCCGAAATACGCTATAATATAAGTACAGTAAAGGAAACGAGGTAATGAAAATGGATATGAATTTATTTTGGCTGTTCGTGGTGCTGAATGTGGTAAATGTTGTCATTCAGACTATCAAGAGCCTTGCAACTGTAAAATGTGGCAAAGGGCTTGCCGCGATTATCAACGCTCTTGCGTATGGTTTCTACACTATTGTAGTTGTTTACATGGTGTGCGAACTTCCTTTGTGGCTAAAGGTTGTTGTAGTGGGTCTGTGCAATCTTGTGGGCGTGTTTGTTGTCAAGTGGGGAGAAGAACTTGCCCGCAAGGATAAACTTTGGAAAGTTGAATTGACTGTACCCGAAAAATTCACTAATGCTATTGATTTTGATTTGAAAGACATTCCACATTCTTACATCCCGGTTGGAAAACACACTTTATTTAATTTCTATTGTGCTACCCAAAAAGAGAGTGCAAGAGTGAAAGCTGTTGCTAATCAGTATGAAGCAAAATATTTCGTAGCAGAAAGCAAAAATCTTTAAGAAAGGGGTTGACAAAACCCCTTCCCTATGATATAATAAGAATACAAAAGGGAAAGGAAGTGGAACACAATGACCTTAGAGGAAGTCATTAAGGTTCTGGAAACCATGCCTGCCGCAGACCGTTTCTTTGACTTTGGCAAGTTCGCCGCGGAGCATGGCTGGACAGCCGCAAGTGGTGCTACCAAGTTCTGTTACATTATTCCCGACGCTGATTTTGTTATCAAGTTCTGCTGGAACAACAAGCGTCACAATGAGTGCGAACAGGAAGCAAGAGCCTATCAAAGCGGGAAAAAGTATGGGATTGAGCGTGTTCTGCTTGAAACCCGTTTTGTTTATGAAAGTCCGAATGGTACTCGGTTTTTCATGCAACCTAAGATTTCTGAAAGCCACGACAGAATAAGCCGCAAGACCAGACAGAAAGCAATCCGCATTAACAAGACTGTGCGCCCTAAGATGTGCGAGAAAATCCGTAATGGTATGTACTATGATGGCCTTGACAGAAATTGGTTGTCAATGGTAATTTCTCTGTATGGTAAGCAGTTTTGTCGTTCTCTTGAGCAGTGGTCGAAAGAAAATCGTGTGAATGACCTGCACAATGCTAATATTGGCTATGTCAAGGGAAAGCCTGTTATTCTGGATTATTCTGGTTACTGCAATTTTTGAAAAAAAGGGTTGACAAAAACAGCCCCATGTGCTATAATAAGAGCATGAAAGAGGGGATGCCACTTGATTGCCGACAACTGAATAAAGTTTTGAAAAGGTTGTGATAAAAGTGATTGAAATTAGACCTCCTTGAAACCTCACTCTATTGATTAAACTTCTTTATTGATTTATTTTTATTAGATTATAGCTTCGGCTATAATCGAGGTGAGTTTTTTTGAATGTTATTTCTCTCCACCGAGGTTTAGTAATAGGAACCGAAAAGAAAACTTTCGCGGCTTAGTTCTTTATGGTGTATTTCTTGGCAGTCGCTTCTAAGATGGGAGCCGAAGAAAACCCCTCTGATGGTGCGCAACATCGGAGCTTTAAGAACCAGATTTTGGGACGCTGAAATCTGGTTCTTTTTTTTGTACATTTTGCCTATTGACACAAAAGGAAAAAGGGTGTATAATTTGAGTCGCCCGCACGCGGGCGCTAAAATTCTATTATACCACGCTACAGCAATTTTGTCAATAGTAATTTTGTACAAAAGAAAGAAGAAATTTATCCCGAAATTCGTCATTTTGCCACTTGTAATCTGGGATCAGATTTGGTATACTATAATTGTTCCAAGGGAGGGCGCAAGGTCAAGACCTCCAAAAAAAGTTTTCAGAAAATCGAAAAAACCTCTTGACAAAACCTCAAGCCTATGGTATAATAAAGATACAGTAAGGGAGAGGAAAGCAAGAGAGAGGTCAAAAGATTTCTCAAAACTTCTAAAAGAAGTTCTTGACAAACCGCCTAAACTGTGGTACAATATAATCACAGGGAAGGAAAACCCAACAAACCAGAAAGGAATTGATACTATGGCTAACAAGAAAATGAAGAAGGTCAACCCCAAGGAGATTGCCAAGAAAGAGATTATGGAAGTTATTTCCAAGGCTCTCCAGTCCGCTGGTTATGATGTGGCTGATGGTGAAAACTACGCCATGACTAAGGGCACGATTGTTGCCCACCATGCGACCTGCGATGTGCAGATTAAGCCTATCACGCCCAAGGCAGGCGTTGACCGTTACGAGGTCGTAGAGGACGAGGAGGGCTAAGCCCTCCCTTCCTCCCCTCAAAAAAAATCGAAAAACCCCTTGACAAAACCCTGAACATCTGATATAATAAGTACATAAAGAGGAAGGAAACCTCCCAAACCAGAAAGGAAAACACTATGGCTAAGAAGATGAAGAAGGTTAACCCGAAGGACACCGCTAAGACCACTCTGATGGCTACCATTCGTGAGAGCCTGGAACAGCTGGAAATCCCCGTGGAGGACGGCGTTGAGTACGGCTTCACCAAGGGTACTCTGGTTATCCACGCGCCGGAGTGCGATATTCAGTTGAAGCCGATTACTCCCAAGGCTGGCATTGACCGGTATGCCAAGGACGAGGAGGAGGAGGAGTAATCCTCCCCTCCCCGAAAAAAAGTCTTGACAAAAGCACTTCCATGTGCTATACTAATATCAGAAAGGAAAGGTGATAGGTATGGCAAAGAAGCTCTCTGACAAGGAAAAGGAAATCCGCAAGAACATGGAAGTGCTTGCTATTTCCAGAGCAGAAGCAGAAGAACTGTATGCGTTTGACCACGATGAAGCCGAGAACGCAGAAGCCGAGGCTCTAACCGAAAAGGCAGAGAAAGCAACAAAAGAGAAAAAGAAGGGGTCTGCGCTTGACAAGGTTCGCAACCTTAAAGCCAAAAAAAAGAAGGACGAAAGCAAACAAGCGATTGTAAATCTTGTGTTTGAAGCTGTCAAGAGTTCGCCGTTGGTAGTCTTTCCGCAAGAGATGACAGGAACAAAAATTTCTTTCATGGACACCATGGGAAATTATTATAGCGTAGCGGTAACTAAACACAAAGCCGCTCCTGATGGTTTTAAGGGGTGTGAATAAATGGCAAAAGTTTCCAGGTTTGCAGACTTGCCAACTGCAAAAAAGCAAAAGAATGGTAAAGATTACCAGTATGTCTATTTCCTGCGGATTGGCGACCCGCAGGAAAGACTTTTCAAAATTGGCACAACTAATGACCCACGCCGTCGGATGTTGGAACACGAAAGAAATTATAAAAAGCCTGTAACTGTTTTGTGGTTATCTCCTAAACTGCGCGGGCGCTTTACTTCGCTAAAAGTAGAAGAGGACAACAAAGAAAAGTGGATTAATGGCACAAATTGGGAATATCTGCGGAATGACCGTTTTATTATTCCTCCAGAAATTACCAGTGTAAAAATCACAATTAAAAAAGATTATTTTGTGCAACTTGCATAAAAAATTTTTTTGTAGGACTAACCAAAAAGTTAGTCCTATTTTTGTGCAAAATTACATCTTGACAGAAGTTGAAAAAAGTGCTATAATTTCGACCGGTCGTGCGCGACCGCTAAACTTGTCAATACCCACATTGGACAATTTTTTAGCTGTATTTTTGTGCATTTTACACTATTGATTTTTTCCCAAAACTATGGTATTATAATAATACAGAAAGGGAGCTGATACAATGACTTACGAAGAATTTATGAAGTTTGCTAAAGAGTGCAAGGCTTATACGATTTTGGAAACTTGGGATGAAAATAGCTTTAATTTCTATGTAGAAGAATTTGGTACTATGACTAAAGAGCGCGCTATTGATTTGTGTTTCTTTACAGAGGAAATGACCGAAGAAGAGGAAAAGGCTGGAAGATATTTCGCAGATAACTGTGATGATGACATGGGGTTTGACCCTTATCTTGGTTGTTACACCGATGATTGTTAAAGGAGGAATAAGAATGCGTTGTAATGATTGCCCCTATTTTTGGTACAGTGAAGCCGATGAAATGACAATTTGTCATTGGGTTTCCAGAGCACCCGGCGATATTCCACCTTGTGAACAGGAAGATGACTATGAAGAAGATGATTAAAAATCATCTTCTTTTTTTGTGTATTTTAACTATTGACAAATGTGGGAAGCCGTGATATAATTATTATGAGAAATTTGAGTCGGCCGCGCTTGGGCGGTTTAGCCCGACGCGTCGCCTATATGCAAAATTTCCAGGGACTTTGTCAATTTTTTTAGACGCCCCATTTTTTCCCGAAATTCAACTCAGCGCGTCGTTCATAGGCGATTTCTCCAGGGACATTGTCGATTCTTTTTGAAGCGCCAAAAATTTTTGTGCAAATTGTATATTGACATTTTTTATTTTTTGTGGTATAATATATATAGAAATAAAAGGAAAGAATAAAATTATTAAAAGGGAGAGTGTTGTATATGGCTAACAAGAATGTTACTAAGAAAGCGCTTGTTGAAAAGGACGCTGAGATTAAGAAGAATATGGAAATTCTTGGCATCTCTCGTGAGGAAGCTGAGGAAATGTGGGCATTTGACCATGATGAAATTGATTGTGAAGAGGTCGACGCAATCGAAGACAAGATTAAGGAAACTCAAAAGAGTGATAAGAAAAAGACTGGTAGCCCGCTCGACAAAGTGCGCAACATGAAAGCTAAGAAAAAGGCTGATGCTGAAAAGTATAATATTATCCAGTCTGTCTTTAGCTTCCTTAAAACTCTCGGAGAGACTGGTGAAATCGTTTCGCCGCAGGAGATGTCTACTACTAAGATGTCTTTCAAGGGTGTTAATGGTGGATATTACACTGTCACTATTACTAAGCACAAGAGTTGCCCCGATGGTTATAAAGAGCCTTAATACAAAAGAAGAGGAAATGAAAGTTCTTCTCTCTTGAAAATTTTATATTTTTATTATATAATATATATACAGTAAGGGAAGAAAAAAATAAAAACAATAGGGAATTGAATAGGAGGAAATTATATGAAAACTGTAATTACCGACGAAAAGAAACTTATCTTTGTGTGCGAGAGCTGCGGCTGTGTGCATACAAAAGAGGATGAAATCTTTCATCTTGGCGGCGTAGAGCTGTGTACCGATTGTGCCAATCTCATTTCTATTGAGGACCCCGGTTGTCATTTCGATTGTAGTAACTGTTATGGGAACTGCATCCTGCTTGCCGATGCGACTCCTTATGTCTCTTGAAACTTTCTAAATTTTATTGTATAATATATATACAGTAAGAGAAAAAGACAAACTTTAGAAATGCGGAAGTCGGCGTTTTATAACTCTTTGTTTTATAGGAGTTATGAGGAGTAGGAAAGGGTGCTGACAAAAAGTAGAGTGGGTTCTCTGCTTGACAATTCCAAAATTTTATTGTATAATATATATACGATAAAAACAATAAAAAGTTTGGACAAAGCAATTAAAAAACTTTAATTCAATTAGCAATTAACTTGAAACCCTCTAAATTTTATGATATAATATATTATAAGGTTGAGAGAAAAAGAAAAAAATTTGAAAGAATTTTTAAAGGATTTTTGAAAGAAAATCTTGAAGAAATTTTCCAAAAAAAAATGAGCGTGTAGCATAGCTGGTTAATGCACCTGCCTTTTAAGCAGGATACCATGAGTTCGAATCCCATCACGCTCACCAATTTTAAACTAGTAGGAGTGATACAAATGTCAAAACCAAAGAATAAGAAATACCCTAAAGATTTATATGATGGAATTACAAGTGATCCTGATACTTGGGGTATGTGTTGTTCTGAAGAAATGGCACGAAAATGCGCTGAAAGTAATTACGATATTCGATGGAAAACTAGAATGCAATATTTAAAATATTGTATTATTCAAGAAATTCCTACTATTGTATTTACTATTATTCTTCTATCTATATTTATTCTTTGGGTTTTAGATTGTATCTCTTCTAATTAATTTTACATAAACCTATAATATAATTATAGGTTTATATATGCGTCCATGGTCAAGTGGTTAAGTCGTCGGCCTTTCACGGCAGTAACACGGGTTCGACTCCCGTCAGGAGTACCATTATCCCTAAAAAAATTATAAATTATTAAAGGAGATGTCATTATGGCTAAGAAGACTACTAAGAAGGTTGATGTTAAGAAGGTTTCTAAGCTGGAACTGTCTAAGCTGCTTGCTGAGTTCCTTGCCGAGAAGGGCGTTCCTGTTCACACCAATGCTGAGGATTATGGCTTTACCGAGGGCACTCTGGTTGTTGAGACCGAGGCTTGCGATGTGCAGGTGAAGTTCATCACTCCTAAGGCTGGAGTTACTAAGTATGAGGTTGTTTCTGAGGACGAGGCTGAGTAATCAAAAGGGGAGGTAACTCCTCCCCTATATATTGGGGTATAGCTCAATTGGTCAGAGCCGTCGACTTATAATCGACAGATGCGGGTTCAAGTCCCGATGCTCCAACCATTTGGATTCATAGCTCAGTTGGGAGAGCGGTAGGTTGAAGCCCTACGCGTCGGAGGTTCGATTCCTTCTGAATCCACCAAAGCCACGCCAGAAAAGGCTTTGAATTGGCAACATGGTAGGGTGCGCAAGTCTGGTCATAAGCGCGTAGTCTTGAAAACTTCTGTGTCAATAGAGATATTGACCCGTGGGTTCGAATCCCACTCCTACCGCCAATATGCTCTATTAGCCCAACTGGAAGAGGCAACAGATTTAAGCTCTGTTAAGTGTGGGTTCGAATCCCACATAGAGTACCAAAGACGCACACAGCAATTTTACTTAAAAAGTAAATTAGCTCATTTGGTAGAGCATCAAACTTGTAATTTGAATGTAATTGGTTCGACTCCAATATTTAACTTTTAATGCGTCTTGAATTGACACCTCTAAAAAAATAGTTTATAATTAAATACAAACAAAAGAAAGACACATACAGCTAAAATTTTTAAAATAATTTTTGATGAAGATCACATTTTAAAAAGTGTCTTGTATATGCTCCCATCGACAAGCGGTCTAAGTCGTCGGCCTTTCACGCCGGAGTCACGGGTTCAAATCCCGTTGGGAGTACCATATGGTGGTGTAGTTCAGAAGAGTAGAACGCCAGCCTGTCACGCTGGAGGTCGTGGGTTCAAGCCCCATCATCATCGCCACGGTTCTTAGAACCGAAAATTTTCCCCTTTCCTTTCCCTATCCCGGTGAGAGTTATCCCCTTAGCTCTCACCAACATGGTTGAGTGGCGCAATTTGGCAGACGCGTTAGTCTTAAAAACTAAATGTTAGGGGTTCGAGTCCCCTCTCAACCACCATTATTTCGGGAGGTAGCGTGTTAAGGTAGACACCCCGGTCTGTAAAACCGGTACTTTAAGTAGTCTGAGTGGGTTCAATTCCCTCTCTCCCGACCATTATAATTTTATTATAAACAATAGAAAGGAAGTAACAATTATGTATGCAACTAAGGTTTGGACAACTGAGGAGGCTATTAACGCGGCGACTGACCGATTGGCGTCAGATATTACCACTCTTGCTGGTAAGCGTGACATGGCACTAAGTGCTTTTCGACAGGCAGCAACTGATTTGGATAATATTAACTCTGGTCTGAGAGACAAGATTAATAAGTTCAATGATTTGGCGGCTTTCATTGATTCCCAGCGTTCTACTGCTTCACAGATTATCGAGGATAACACCAAGGTTCGTCAGCGTATTCTTGATATTATCGGTGAATAAGTAGTTTATATATAAAGTTTGTCTGAAACTCTGTTACTATGCGCGAGGGTTTCCCTTTGGGTCTTTGGAGCGCATTTTCCATATATTTGATATTGCGGGCAGGACAAGCGGTTAAGTCACAGCCCTCATAAGGCTCGAGGATTGGGTTCGACTCCCAAGCCCGCAACCATAACCACTATTATTGAATATATTAATAGTTAGATGATATATAAAATTAGATTATACAATAGTGGTTCTAATAGTTTATATGTGGGTTATTTGTAAAACTGCGCGAAAGCTACGCGTGTGGGAACATTTAAGCGTTGCAGGTTTCTACTTATTAGAACCGAGTTATTATTTCACTTTAAAATAATTGTTTTATAGGTTTCTCATTAAAATCTATCCCTATGGAGGTCTGGGTTATTGGCTCCTCCCATTTGCTGGCGTGGCGCAATTGGTAGCGCAGGTGCTTTGTAATCATCAGGTTGCAGGTTCAAGTCCTGTCGCCAGCTCGGTCATATAAGCAAGCCTTCCCGTGGCATGACTGTTTTCACTAATTGCTTAATACAAAGAAAGGAAATTAAAATGAAACTCTTCCATTATGAAATCCATCTGGTCTGCAAGTATGATGATTCGTATAATAGGATTAAGGGCGTTGTGATGGCTAAGAACATTATGGGCGCCATGAATAAGCTGAACGAATATTATGCTGACAATGATGACGCTATTGTTGTCGCTAATCTGACCGAGGAAGATAATATTCCTTGCGAATTGTCTTGCGAAGAGTTTTAACACATTCGGCCCGTTCGTCTAATGGTTTAGGATAGTAGATTCTCAATCTATTGATATTAGGTTCGAATCCTATACGGGTCACCAATAACTCCCGCTCGGAGTTAGATATAAAATTCATTATCAAAACTATGGTTAAGGTTAGCCGATAATTAACCTCTCCATGCAACATTGGTGTAATGGTAGCATTACTGCCTTCCAAGCAGTCGGTGAGGGTTCAAATCCCTTATGTTGCTCCAAAAATCCATTTTCAATGCAGAGAAACTTTTCTTTATAATTGTGCACGAATTTTAAAGAATTGGCTCTCATTTAATGGTGGTAAATATATCGCCTGAGTATATATTGACTTTTGAGATGAACTTGTATAATTCTCACATGGTTCAAAAGGAACCTAAAGACTTTTTATACACCCCTCGGTTGTTGACATTCAGGTTTGGGTTAAGAACGGCACGAATGAATAGCTTTAAAGTGGGTTGGTAAACCTCTCTGCGGAGGAAGTTTCCAAACATGGGGCATTAGCGCAACTGGGAGAGCACCTGCTTTGCACGCAGGAGGTTATCGGTTCAAGTCCGATATGTTCCACCAATGGACATGGACAAGTGATGGAATTGGCAGACAGGCGAGATTTAGGTTCTCGTGCCAGAAATGGCGTAAGGGTTCGAATCCCTTCTTGTCCACCAATGTGCGGTAACGGGGAGAGGCGCACTTGAAATATACCCCTTTCCACCAATATAGAGAATGTGGTGTAATGGTAACACACCTGATTTGGGTTCAGGAGTCGCGGTTCAAATCCGACATTTTCTACCATATAAGACACGCACAGCTAAGATTTTGAGATATAATGCTTGAAGACTATCTTTCTGTGTCTTGATATAGTGTTTTCCTTTCTGTTGGAAGAAGAGTAGTAAGATTATTTCTTACTACTCTTTTTTTTATGCGTTTTTTGAAGGAAAAATGCAGCTAATTTGTTGTTTTTCAGCTATATTTCTCGGTTCTGAGAGATAAATGAGGCCTTTTGGCGCGAATAACTGGTCATTTTTCTGATTTTAAGGCGCAAATGAAGGATTATTACCGACAACGAGCGTCAATTCTACCATATTTTTATAGGCAAGTCAAGAGAAAAGTGAAATTTTTTCAAATTTTTCTAATAAATTTCCCATAATTCCCGGAAACCAATCTCATTGACACTAATTTGTTATAGCTGAACTATGAAATTTGAAGCTGAGAAACAAGAGAAAAAGAAAATATGAGTAATTGGTAGGGTGGTTATTTTTCGTTCGCTAAAATCAAGAGAGAAGAAAATTAAACTAAAAATGCGGCCATAGGCAAAATTTTGAGGGACATTACCAGTAAAATGTTGTAGCTGAGATATGCTCTCGTTTGCGCTACGGAGAAAAATTTTGGTAGCATGAAGAAGAAGTAGGGCAGAAAGAAAAAGGTTGATAAGGGAGACGATAACGATAAAAATTTATGTTGACAAGTCGAAGAAGATTT
>ULRR01042030.1_pt1 | contig 25785 bp, 17 predicted proteins | sample 1955651 | NCBI WGS metagenome assembly ULRR01 (sample SAMEA4835688, study PRJEB28245) | human gut metagenome | biome: gut microbiome; material: fecal sample | place: Denmark | collected 2008
TGCCGAAGCCGTATTGCTTCGCATTTGCCTTTCATCCATTTGCTGCCCGTCCCCCTTTACACCGGCTTGCTCCGGGGATGTGGCGAGAAAGAAGAAGCCATAAAGGAGTTGCTGGACATCAAGCGGACCCGATGCACCATCGAACAATTTCGGAGCATAGCCCTGCAACAAGGTTATCACATCGTCAGCCAACAATTGTATTTCATCAATCCGCATTATGAAGTCAAGTTCGGGTTGAGGCCTCGCAAGCTGTCTCCCGTCCTAAGCCGGATTCCCTATCTTCGCAATTTCTTCACTACCTCGTGTTTTTATATCCTGCAACACTGCCGGGACTAAGTGCCCGGCAGTGTAAACACATATATAAAATAAGCCGGTATAATTTCTTTTTAGAACATGCCTATTTTATTGTCCCGTAAGAAGAGCTATCCATTTTCCCCAATGCGTGTTCTTGTTTTTTATTATCCAGCGGTAAATGAGCCATGGGATATAGATGCCGCTAATAATTGCTAATGCGCATCCTATTTGCCAAGGAGCATGAGTAATACCAAGAAAGACTTGTTGTGACGCTGTTTGTGGAAACCATGAGAACAAGTAAATAGCATAAGATGCGCCAAACAAATGATGCATAAAATGGCATTGTCGTTTTAAGTAAATCCTACCCAGTAATATGCTCAATGCGATGCCGTTGATAGCTGTCAATACACCTTTCCCAATTGTTACGACAAAAATCAACGATAGTGCAAAACTTAAAGTTGTAAACCATAAATTATAATTTAAATATTTTATAATGTGGTAGCGACAACAGAAAAATCCAAGGCAAAAATAAATCAGATAGTTTACAACTCCTTCAAGGTTCAATATTTTAATGCCTGTCAATGGATTGAATAAATGTAATAGTAATAAAAGTACCAGCAACACAATATGCCATATCGGTTTGTCAAGGTCTTTCAATAAACGTGCTCCGTATATGATTATAAGGAAAATAATAAATAAAGTAGGTAGAAACCAAAAGAATTTAATCACATTCTCCCACGGATAAATCAATTGATGCAAATAAGCATCGAATGAGACTTCTACCGGTCGGTCGGCAAAACGATTCAATAAGGATTTAGGTAAAAAAGCTAAACTGCTGATTACGACATAGGGAATCAATAAGCGTTTTACCTTTTTCCAAATAAAGCCTTTACGTCCATAAAGCGGAACGTCAGTAAGTGAAATTCCTTTCCGTTCATTGCCATATTGCAATAAAAAACCGGAAATAAACATGAATAACGGCATGTGGAAACTGTAAATCCACGTATACCAAAAAGGGTCATCGGGTGCAAAATGACAGCTATGACCCAATACTACAAGCAATATACCAAATGCTTGTAGAAAAGAAATCAAGATGTTTTTGTCTTGCATAAAATTTCCATTTTATGCGCATCCTATTCATACAAAAACGGGGGAGGTCAAGCACCTATAAGAAACGTGGACGACAACTTATCCACGTTCCGGGTACTTGGCCTAACCCACAATCACAGACAAGTCATGTCCACGTTATAACGTAGACATCTGCGACTTATTCCTGTGATTGTTCTTTCCACGGCCAAGTTTCGGAACGTTTTCAGAATAAATAGCAAACGCTAATTAATACTCTAATAAAATGAAACGCCTTGCCGCTGCAGAGCAATTTCGATGCAAATATATAAAGAAAAATGCATTTCAAATGTGTTTTTCATCAGAATAAATAAAAATCCCCCGATAGGATTATATGATGTTTCTATAATCGGTTAATGAAGAGTATATAAGACATTGATATATACTAAATTTAAACAATCTGTGTAATTCCTTTAGATAGTTTTATCTGTATTACTTTTCCTATAACTGCTCATGATACTGATAGTGTATCTAAACCTATTAGAACTCTTGTTACTTGTATAATAGATGGAGAGGTTGATAGGGTACCCTGCAATCAATATTAGGAATTAAGCATCGGACCTATTTTTGCAATACATATATCTTAGACCGTCTATAGATGAAGGTTACATAGAGTTTACTTTACCTAATGAGGAGCAAAGTAAGTTACAAAAATATCGCCTTACGGCAAAAGGTTTGGCATTAAAAGAAATTCTCAAATATATTAGTCTGTTGAAAAGATAATTGTTAAGCGCGTCTTGATATAGCAAGCGGAAATCGATGTGTATCCTTGCTGCCCGCTCCAATGCAGATAGCTTCGTTTCGGATAAGATTATTAATCTTCCAGCTGTAAGATTATTAATCTTCCGCCTGTAAGATTATTAATCTTATTTCGCAGGCAGCATAATTGAGGTTTGGTTTCATCCGGCTGATGGGGGATTGAAAGGGATATGTTTGCGTGCCGGGAGTCAATTCGGAGATTTTGTAGATAAACGACGGTAGAATATGCGGTTTATTGTTGGCAAAACTGTATCTTTGCACATACTGGTGTTAATGAACAATTATTTTGTAACTATCTGATTTTTTGTATGAAGAAAATATATCCTGTCGAGTGGATGGAACTGCACGGCTATACACAGGTGGACAGTGTGGACCGTTATTATACCGATATTGCTAACCGGATTTACCGGGTGTTTCTGGCACATCCGGATGAGTGGGTGATGGAATATGATGAAGATATCCGTTATGTCAGTCTTTGTCTGGCTGCCTGGTTTGAAGATGTCATTAGCCAGACAGGCATCTGGACAACCTTTACCGCCGAGTGTAAGAAACGTTACGGAAACTGGCTTCCTTTTTATCCGTTGGACGATGATTACTATCCCGATGAAATCAATGTGGAGGATGTGCGTTTCCTGTTGTGGCACCATGCGCAGACTTATTGCCGGGAGGAAGGGCGTATCCTCAATCCGGAGAATCTTGCCATCGAGATGCTTGCCCATAAGATTTACGACATATTGGATGAAGTGTATGAAACGGCTCCCGAGAATGAAAAACTTTGGGAGTTTATGCATCCTTGCAGGGAATAGCCGGTTTTGATGAGTATCGGAAAGTGTTGTACTGGTTTCATTATGAGGCTTATTTTAATATCGAAAATGAGGATCAGTATTGGGATGAAGTAGACGATACGGAGGATGAACTTGACGAAAAGGACATGGAAAACCAATCTGTTTTCCGGTATGGAGTGAGGACTTCATTACTGCTGAATGGACGTAGAGACCTCTTGTCGTTGACTTCCAATGAATGGTTGGCTTTGTGGGCGGAACGGAATGAAGGGCCGAAGGAATGGCTGAGTGCGAAAGAAAGCGTGAATAGTTGGTTTTTGCTTACAGGAGAAGATACAGATTTCTTTTATCTGACAGACTTGTGCGGTAAGGGTGAAAAAACATACAAGGCGGTCAAGGAGTCTTTTCGCTTGGCTGAGATTCGGAGCAGAGAGATAGGCAAGTCGGTCTTTTATGCCACATTATTGCATTACGGTGATTGTTGGTATCAGATGGGGATGCTGATGACGCATCAGCTGGATGATAAGACGAAGAAAATGACGCAAGAAATACGGGAGCAAAGAGAACATTTTCATGAGAAAGCTGTATTCAAGGATTTTATGAAAGCGACAGGCGGCAAGCCTTTCTATTTCTGCAAGTCCAGGCAGGATATGGCTGATTTTTTAGCAAATGGTTTGAAATACAAGATGGCTGAGGGGCTGAGGCTTCCTGAGATAGAAGACGGTCACGGTGTGGTGCTGATGGTGAGTCCCCGAACCGGTTTGTATGTGCAAACCCGATTGTGTGAATGCATCAAGTCGCCCGACAATGCTTTTTATGATGCCGAGTCGGCTGCCCAAAAAGCACATTCTTTCTTCCTCAGTCCGGATGTTGTTCCGTATGACTTGAGTTGCATGCTGCAGGACAAAGGCATGTTGCCTGACGCGAAGCTGGTCAGTTTGAAAGGAGAGGAATACGGAAGGAATTTCTTGCGGCAGAACGCGCGTTTCCTGACCGATTATTTCTTCCACCGTTGCCGTGAGAAGGATTATAGTGATGAATCAGGAGACTAGTTTTTTATTTTAGGGAACTAGGTACTAGGTGACTAGTTGACTAGGTTCTGAATACATTAACAAAACTATTTAAAACCTAGTCACCTAGTCCCTAGTCTACTAGTTACCTGAAATTTTATTTCAACGGATTCCATCCTTGGGCTTTCAGCTCCAGCTCGGTGCCGTCGCGGGTGAGCAGGGCACAGCCCAGTTCGGGCTTGGTGATGTAGCCTATGACCTTTACTCCTTCTATCTGCGACACTTGCTCGTGGGCAGTAAGGGGGACGGTAAAGAGCAGTTCGTAATCCTCGCCACCATTCAGGGCACAGGTAGAAAGGTTCATGTTGAACTCTTCTGCCATGACAGCGGTCTGGTAATCAATCGGAATCCGCTCTTCGTATACACGGCATCCGACGTGGCTTTGCGTACAGATGTGCAGCAGTTCGGATGACAAGCCGTCGGAGATATCCATCATGGCGGTAGGACGTATGCCTGCCTTTGCCAGACTTTCGATGATGTCGCGGCGTGCTTCCGGTTTCAGAAAACGTTCCAGCAAGTATTCTTTACCGGCAAAGTCGGGCTGCACGTCTTTTTCTCCCTGGAAGACTGCCTTCTCGCGTTCCATCAGTTGCAGACCCATATAGGCAGCCCCTAAGTCGCCCGTTACACAAATCAAGTCGGTTTCTTTAGCACCGTTCCGATACACCACCTGGTCTTTAGCCGCTTCTCCGATGCAGGTGATGGAGATGGCAAGTCCCGTAACTGATGAAGTCGTATCCCCTCCTACAATGTCCACATAGTGCTGGCGGCACGCCAGCTTTACACCGTCGTAGAAGTCTTCGAGGTCTTCGATGCAGAAACGTTTCGATACTGCCAGCGATACGGTAATCTGCTTGGGCATGCCGTTCATGGCATAGATATCGGAAAAATTGACCATCGCCGATTTATATCCCAGGTGTTTGAGGGGAGTGTACACAAGGTCGAAGTGTACCCCTTCCATCAGCAGGTCGGTCGTTACCAGTACCTGCTTGTCGGGATAGGAGAGCACGGCGGCATCGTCGCCCACGCCGTATGCCGTTTCCTTGTTCTCCGGTTTGATGTCTTCGGTCAGGCGCTTGATAAGCCCGAATTCGCCTAACGTAGCTATCTCTGTTCTGGTTCCTTCGTGCATGGCTCAAGCTCTGTTAATAAGTTCTTTCATGATGGTGGTCATACGGGGCTGTGCCTCGTCGGCAGCCTTTTGCACTTCTTCATGGGATACTTCCACGATTTTCCCTTCTACACCCAAGTCGGTGATGACCGATACACCGAATACCTTAATGCCGCAATGGTTTGCCACGATGACTTCGGGCACGGTCGACATTCCTACAGCGTCTGCGCCCAGGATGTGGAACATCTTATATTCGGCAGGTGTTTCGAATGTGGGGCCTTGGGTACCGATGTACACACCCTGTTGCACATGGATGCCTTTCTCTTTGGCTATCTCAAGCGCTTTGGCTATCAGTTCTTTCGAATAAGCCTCGCTCATATCCGGGAAGCGGGGACCGTAATCGATGTTCTTGCCGCGCAACGGATGTTCGGGGAAGAAATTGATGTGGTCGGTAATAATCATCAGGTCGCCTATCTTGAAGTTCGGGTTCATGCCTCCGGCTGCGTTCGATACGAAAAGGGTCTTGATGCCCAGTTCGCGCATCACACGCACGGGGAAGGTAACCTGCTGCATCGAATAGCCTTCGTAGAAGTGGAAGCGTCCCTGCATGGCAAGGATGTCTTTACCGCCCAATTTGCCGAATATCAGCTTGCCGCTGTGTCCCTCTACGGTAGAGAGGGGGAAGTTGGGGATATCTTTATAGCTTATTTCGTATGCGTCGGTGATTTCGTGTACCAGACTTCCCAAACCGGTTCCCAGGATGATGGCTGTTTCGGGATGGGTATGCATTTTAGCCTTCAGAAAGGCTGCGGTTTCTTGTATTTTCTCTAACATATTCTAAAATGTTTTGGTTAAACATGATTTTTTCTTCTTCATCGAGGAACTTTATCTGGACAGGCAATACATATATATAAGGTGTCAGACTCTTTTCCATTGCCGGATGACGGATAAGCCTTACCGCGTCTTTTTCGGTGGTGACTATCAGCCTGTCGCCTTTGGGAAGGCTTTCGAAAGCCGAGCGGATGCGTTGCATATCGGCAGCGTCGAAGGCATGATGGTCGGGAAAAGTCAGCGGCACTACGTTCCGTGTATGACCCGACAGCTTTTCGATGAGTGGGGCAGGCGAGGCGATACCTGTCAGGAGCAGGATGTGTTCGTCTGTCCGGATGCTTTCGAGGGTACGTTCGGGCGCAGCTACAAACAGGGGTTGAAGCTTTCCGTATGTCAGGGTGGTAAAGAATAGGCTTTGTCGGCGGAGCGGAGCCAGTTCGTTGCGGATGGCTTCCCTTTCCTCCTTAGTCATGTCGGGCGGACATTTGGTGACTATCAGGATGTCTGCCCGTACTTTTCCGCTGACCGGTTCACGCAGTCGTCCTGCCGGAAGCAAGGCATCGCGTGTAATCAGCCGGTGCCAGTCGGTAAGCAGGATGCTGATGCCCGGGTGTACATAACGGTGCTGGAAAGCATCGTCAAGCAAGATGACCCGTGTGCCCGGCGCCGTATGTCCGTCGGTTAGCAGGCTAATGCCGTGACACCGGTCGCGGTCTACCGCCACATAGATGTCGGGATACTTGTGCAACATCTGATAAGGCTCGTCGCCTATCTCTTCAATAGGTGTTTCCGGATTGCCCAGCACGAAGCCCTTCGATTTCCGTTTATATCCCCGGCTCAGTACCGCTACCTGGTAAGTTCCCCTCAATAAGCGTATCAAGTATTCGGTATGCGGTGTCTTGCCGGTTCCTCCTACGGTCAGATTGCCGATGCAGATAACCGGCGTGCGAAAGCGGTGTGCGTGCAACACGCCTGCGTCGAACAGGAAGTTGCGCACCCTTACGCCTATCCCGTATAGCCAGGCTATCGGGAGCAGGAAATGGTATATCTGTATTTTCTTCGGAGGTCTTTGCATATTTCAGTTGACTAGTCCCTAGTCTCCTAGTTACCTAAAAATCTAGTCTGTTAATTTCAGCATAAACGGCATGCGTGCCTGGATGCGGTCGGCATCCTTGAGGTTCTTTACGAACTGAAGAGGCTCGTACCATTCGCCCAACTGTTTTTTCAGTCCCATGGAGAGGTAATGGTCGGTGCCGGTCTTCAGCAGGCTGGTGAAGAACTCGTCCTGTTTGGGATAACTTAATACGGTATATTCGGTTATCTCGGCACGCTCGGCGGCGATGGCGATGGCACGGTCGATACCGCCCAACTCGTCTACCAGCTTCAGTTCTTTAGCCATTTCGCCTGTCCATACTCTGCCTTCGGCTATCTTCTTGATGTCTTCTACCTCCATCTTGCGTCCGTCGGCACAACGTTGGGTAAAGAGTGCGTATCCTTTGTTCACCATTCCTTGTACCAAGGCTTTTTCTTCTTCGGTGAACGGACGGCTGATATCGCCCAGGTCGGCAAGCGGATTGGTCTTGACCACATCAAAGTGGATACCCAGCTTGTCGTTCAGCAGCTTTTCGGCGTTGGGAATCATGCCGAAGATACCGATGGAGCCGGTCAGTGTGGTAGGTTGGGCCACAATCCAGTCGGCTGCACACGAGATGTAATAGCCGCCCGAAGCCGCATAGTCGCCCATCGATACGATAACAGGCTTTGCTTCCTTCAGCAACGTCACTTCACGCCATATCTGTTCCGAGCCGTAAGCACTTCCTCCCGGCGAGTTGACGCGCAGCACTACGGCTTTCACGTTTTCATCTTCACGCAAACGGCGCAGGTCGTTTATCATTTGTTCCGAGTTGATGCCTTCGTCGGCAGTCAGGGTACCGTCTACAATCTCGCCGGCTGCATAATACACTGCCAGGATATTGCCGCTCTTGTCCTTCGGCACATTGCGCTTCACGTTTACCATATCTTCCAGGTAAAGGCTGTTCAGCGTTTCGTCCTCATCGGTTTCGGTCAGTTGCTTCAGGTAAGCCAGCATGCCGTCCTTATACACCAGCGTATCTGCCAGTCCGGCTTTCAGGTAGGCTTCGGCAGGCTGGAAGTCCATGTTGCGGTCTGCCAGTGCGTTGAGGCTGTCGGCAGAGATACCGCGCGATGCCGATATGCCTTTCACCATTTCTCCCCAGATGGAATTGACGAACGCTTGTGTCTGTTCGCGGTTGGCAGGGCTCATCTCGGTAGATGTGTAAGGCTCTACCGCCGACTTGTAAGTGCCTACGCGGAAGATTTGCATTTCCACACCTACCTTGTCGAGCAAGTCTTTGAAGAACATCGTCTGGGCAGCCAGACCGTGCCAGGCAAGGCTTCCTTGCGGGTTGACCGCCACTTTATCTGCCACGCTTGCCAGGTAATAAGTGCTTTGGCTGTAGTTGCCTCCGTAGGCGACGATGAATTTCCCGCTTTCCTTGAAGTCGAGCAAGGCGTCGCGAATCTCCTGCAGCGATGCGCTCGAGCAGGCAAATGTTCCTGCCTGGATGCAGATGCCTTTTATTTTTTCGTTTTCCTTGGCTTTACGGATGGAGCTGAGAATGTCGTTCAGTCCATAGGTCGTGAACCGTTCGCCCAATAGTTGACCCATGGGATTCGATTGGCTGCGTTCTTCCACGCTCCCGTTCAGGTTAAGCACGAATACCGAATTGTCTTTCACTGTTGTTTCTGTTCCCGAGGAAGCCACCATGCCGGCAAGGCTGGCGATGCCGATGATGACAAAGATGGCTCCCACGACGCAAAGGCCGATGATGGTAGCCAAGAGGTACTTTAAGAAATCTTTCATGTTGTAATGTGTTTAGGGTTTCTTTTGCACAAAGATAATGATTTCCGTATATTCTGCAAATCTTTGTCTCAACCAATTCTGTATCGGTGTAAAAAAGCCGCCGGCTGTCTTGCTTCGCGCAAGTCTGCCGGCGGCACAGGTTATTTTAAGAGAACTTATGGATTGATGCGGATTAGCGGGATGCGAAAACGCGCAAGGCTATTCCGTTTTCAGGTTCTTTACGGGATTCTCCCGGGTAGCTTTCAGGCTGATGAGGAAAACCGATGCCAGCGAGATGGCGGCTACCGCCGCAATGGAAGTTATCGGCACCCACCAGGGGAAAGCGCTGTCGAAGGTTACGATCTTATCAATCTGACGGATGCCGAACACCATCAGCGGGAGGGCTATCACGAGGCTGGCGGCAAGTGATACCGTCGAGAACTTCATCAGCCTTTCCATCTCTCCCGCCGGGCTGGAACCGAAGACCTTGCGTATCGCCATGTCGCGCTTGCGCTGGGCAATGAAGTAAAGGCTCATGGCGGTCAGTCCCAGTAAGGAGATGAGCAGGGCGGCGCCGGTGAAGATAACGATGACTTTGCCCAGGCGGATAATATCCGAGTAGGTATCCAGCAATAATTCGCTATACCATTGCGATTCGAACGGAACCCCGTCTATCATTTCCGAATAGAGTGCGTCCAGTTGTTTCTTGTAAGCATTCAAGTCTCCGTCACGGGTTTCTACCAGTATTGTCCACGGGTAGGTCATTTCATGGTAAGGCACAATCTTGAGCAGTACCGGGCGTGGCTTGTCCAATGCCGAATAGAGTTGGAAGTCCGGAATGCGCCCGGCAATATTTACTTTCCAGGTACCTGCCGTGTTCACAAACGAAGACGCATCGTCCGGCAAAGCCAGTTCCTTATACGCCTGATGATTCAGATAACGGTTTGACGGGTCTGATGACAGACCATAATCTTTTTCCACAGGAATGTGGAAGATGGAGAAGAAAGCCGAATCGGCTACAAAACTCCGGAAATCCACGGGAACAGATTCTCCTTTCACATTGAACTCGGAAAGTGCGCCGTTGCCTCCATTTACGGGAGTCCCTTGTGTAAAGCAGACATGTTTGACGAACGGAAGTTTGTACGCTTCGTCACGGAAACGCATCAGATTCTTTGTTTCGCTCAGATTCGGATAGCAAAGTACATTCCCGAAACTATAGCCTAACGGCTCGTGCCGGATGTGATAAAACTGTACGCCAAGATAAAGCGCACAAGCGAGGAGGGCTATCGTAACCCCGCACTGTACCACATACAGCACGCGCAGGTAGACCGTTTTCGTTTTTCTTCTGAATGTGCCTTTCACTACATCCATCGGATTGTATCCGGACAGGACAGAAGCCGGGATAAAACCGGATACGGCGGAAAGCAACACGATTCCGGCTATATACAACGACAGGGTCAGAAAGTTCAAGTCGCCTGTGATGTCCAGTTTTATCTGCAACAGATTCATGACATAAGGTTCTGCCGCTTTAGCCAGAAGGAAAGCTATCACGAACGCAGCCAGAATCATGCCGGCAGATTCGGCCATCATCCGCCAGAAGATGTCGGCAGGGGTCGAGCCCAGTAGGCGGCGTGTAGCCATTTCCTTGGCACGATAAGAGGTCTGTGCAATGCTCATGCTCACATAGTTACAAACCGCCATCATGAGAATCAGCAGTCCTGTCACCAGCATGATGATTACAATCTTATAGTTGAACTGGTTCATCTTCATACACTCTACTTCGGAAAAATAGACTTCCCGCATCGGCACCCAGTATGCTTCCGTTAGCGTCTCATTCTGATAAATCCAGGCAAATGTCTTGAGCCATGCCAGCATGTCATCGTTCTTATCGTTCGGGTTTACTCCTTCGGGCACACGGATGAAGACGTTTACTCCGCCGAAGTTCTGCATGTGCGTGTTCTCGATAGCTGCAGCCCAGTTGATGTATTTCATTGCTTCGAAAGGAAAGACCATTTCCGTTTCCGAAGGGAAAATGGAGTTATCGATGTCCTCCATGACTCCTGTTACGGTATAGACGTGCTTGTCGGTAAAGTTCATGCGGATGGTTTTGCCCACTGCTTCTTCTTTTCCGAAAATACGGTTGGCTGCCGAACGTGAGAGCACTACACTGTAGTCGTCCTGCAATACTTGTTTGGGATTGCCTTCCAGTAAAGGGAAACCGAAGAACTCGAAGAAATTTTCTTTGGCAAGCAATATTTTCGCGTCGTATTTCCGTCCTTCCACATCGGCATATTCATCGCCTACGCCTGCACTGTTTGCACTTACGCACCAATCTTCTATTTCGGGATAGCGGCTTGCCAGGCGTTCACCTACAAGATAGTGTGCTCCGAACATGGCTTCGGAAGCGAACAGATAAGTGCGGTCTGCATCTTTTGTCTTTTTGTCTACGGTAAGCTGGCGTGTCACCATGTTGGCGATGAGGAGCACAAACATCAGCGAGATGCCCAGTCCTGCCACGTTGACAAAGGTGAAGAGTTTGTTGCGTTCCAAAAATGTGAAATAAGTTTTCATACTGAATGTGTTTCGTCTTATGATTTGTTTCTTATTCTGTCTTGATGGAGTTTGCCGGGTTTTCGTTGGCGTTCTTCCAGCTTTGTACCGTGACCGTCAGCATGGTGATGGCGGTGACGAGCAGGAAAGAAGTAAGGAATATCCAGGCATGTATGGGCGTGCGCTCGGCGAAGCCTTCCAGCCAGTGCTTGCCTATCCACCAGCCGAAGGGGGCAGCCACTACAAAGCACCCCATTAATATATATAGGTAGCGGCGGTTGAACATCCGGAGTATCTCGCCCGTTGTGCTTCCGAAGATTTTGCGGATTCCTATCTCCTTGCGGCGGTATTCGCTTTCGAACATGGTCAAGCCGAATACGCCGATGATGCTGATGACGATAGCAAGCAGGGAGAAGAGCAGGATTTGCTTGGTGAATCGCAGTTCGTTGCGGTACGCATTGTCGAGCACTTGGTCCATAAAGCGGAAATGGAAGTCGTGCCCCGGCGTGAACTTCTCCATGGCTTTCTGCAGCGAACGGATGATTTCCACTTTGTCTGTTCCGGCGGAGATGCGGACGTTGACGGTGTTTTCGTAATTCCAAAGTTTGGCTTTGCTGACGTAAATGAAAGCCATTGGTTCGGTGCTGTCATTGTTTCGGAATGTGCTGAACTTGATATTCTCGCAGAAACCCACTACGTTCCAGTCGCCCGGAGTAGAGGGCATATCTACTGCCATCCATGGATATTTCTTCCGTGCGGCTTCATTGAAGATGTACACGCCATTATCGCTGGGCTTGAAATTACGTCCATCGGTAATGCGGATGCCCATTACGTCTAAGTAACGGTAGTCTACCGGGAAACAGGCGAAATTAATGCTCTTGTCTCCTTCGCCTCGTCCCCAACTCATATAGGTATCTCCCGAATTGAGCACGAATTGCGAAAACGCTACGCCTTCTACGCCCGATATCCGGGAAAGTTCTTCTACTACAGCGTCTTTTTGCTTCCGTGCTTCTTGAGTCATTTCGCCCACGATGATAGCATCCTTGTCATAGCCATATTCCGAGGTGCGGATGTATCGGCTTTGGGTGTACATGATTCCGATAGCGATGATGAGCATAAACGCCACGAAGAACTGGAAGCAGACTAATATCGTGCGCAGCTTCTTCCCTTTAGGCGAGAGACCGAACGAACCTTTCAGCACGAGGGCAGGAGGGAACGAGGTGACGTAGAAAGAAGGATATAATCCCGCCAGCACGCCAATCAAAATACTGATGCCGAACGTGGCGGCTATTAAAGGAAGATGTTTGCTCAGGCTGAGGTTTGCCGTCACGAGGTCTTGCACGCCCGAATCGCGCAAGATGAGCAGCAATACGATGGATGCAGCAAAGGCGATGAGGCTGATAAGTACGGATTCCGCCAATAGCCCTCTGCGCAACGAACCGGTAGTGGCTCCCAATACCTTTTGCGTGTTGATGCTCTTGATGCGCATCGGCGTTTCGGCAAGCGAGAAGTTCATGAAGTTAATGGCAGCTACGATGATAATCAGGAACGATACGCAGATGAGCAGGTAGACCGTGGTGCGGCTGCTGGCGCTTTTGTTGCCGATTTTCGAGAAATGCACTTCCGATAGGGGAGTGAGGTTGAAGAAGTTGGAATTGTCTTTTTCTTGCTTGAGACCTTCCCTCAAGTCGCCTGGCGCAACTTTAAGAAGCTGCTGGAAAGCCAGCTTTTCCACTTCGGAAACATTTGCCGGATTGTCCAGCCGGTAATAGCAAGTGTAGTTCCAGTTTCCCCAGTCGTTTTTGTCTTGGTCAGGGTCAAACGGCATAAAAATATGATTGCCTATCTGCGAGTTTTCGGGAAAATCTTTGTAGACACCGCCTACGGTCACGGGTTTGTTGTCCGATTGTTTGCCTTGGAACAGCATTTTGCCTACGGCATCCGTGCTTCCGAACATACGCATAGCCATCGAGGCGGGAATCAGCACGTTGTCTTTCTTTTCCAACGCATCGGTAGAACCCGCTATCATTTCGGGCTGGAACACTTTCATAAAGTCGCCGAAACCGAAGGCGGTAGTTTCGTTGAACAGGTTTCCGTTCACTTCATAATCGTTGTCGTTTACCCATCCGGTCATGGCGTATGCCTGCACATGCGGCGAGGCTGTGCCAATCAGTTCGGCAATAGGGCGCGGAGTCCAAAGCTGCCAGCCCCATTCCTCATTGGGCTTGATTTCCAGCCGGAATATCTTTTCATAATTCTTATACCCTTTATTGAAATTCAAATCATAGTCTACCTGCGTCATGATGACGAAGAAGGAGGCGAAGGCGATTGCCAGCCCGATGATGTTCAGGACGCTTGCCGTGAAGAAGCGCCGGAAGGTATGCGAGAAGTTGCGTGCTAAGGTGTTCATGTGGTTATTTACTATTTAGCGATTTACTATTTACGATTTCTTTTCACCACAGATTACACAGATTTTTTAATTGATATTTCTGTGTATCCTGTGGTCCTGTGTTTTAAATTTATTAATCTGTGTAATCTGTGGTGAACTTTATTTCATTCTGTCTTGATACTGTTCGCCGGATTCTCGTTGGCGTTCTTCCAGCTTTGCACCGTGACCGTAATCATGGTGATGGCGGTGACGAGGAGGAAGGAGGTGAGGAATATCCAGGCACGGATAGGTGTGCGTTCGGCGAATCCTTCCAGCCAGTGCTGTCCTATCCACCAGCCGAAGGGGGCGGCAACGATGAAGCATCCTATCAGTATATATAGGTACCGCTTGTTGAACATGCGGAGGATTTCGCCCGTGGTGCTTCCGAATATTTTCCGGATGCCGATTTCCTTGCGGCGGTATTCGCTCTCGAACATGGTCAAGCCGAATACGCCGATGATGCTGATGACAATAGCAAGCAGGGAGAAGAGCAGGATTTGCTTGGTGAATCGCAATTCATTGCGGTACGCATTGTCGAGCACTTGGTCCATAAAGCGGAAATGGAAGTCGTGTCCCGGTGTGAACTTCTCCATTGCCTTTTGCAGCGAATGGATGATTTCCACCTTGTCTGTTCCGGCGGAAATGCGGACGTTGACGAAGTTTTCCCAGCGTCCCCAGTCGGCATAAGCTTTACCGTAAATGAAGAAACCCATCGGTTGGGCATCGTTGTCATTGCGGAACGTACTGTATTTTATGTTCTCACAAAAACCTACTACAGGGAAGTCGCCGGGAGTAGCAAGTTGGTCAACTTTCATCCACGGATATTTCTGGCGGGCGGCTTCATTGAATATATACACATCGCCATCGCCAGGCTTGAAGTCGCGTCCTTCAGTGATCCGGATACCCATTACTTTTAGGTAGCGGTAATCTACTGGAAGCACATTGAACTGGATATGCTTGTCATCGCTTCCGCGTCCCCAGCCCATGTAAGAATCACTTGAGCTTAGGATAAACTGGGAGAACGCTACGCCTTCTACTCCCGAAATGCGGGACAGTTCGCCGACTACCGCTTCCCGCTGGAGAATTGCGTCCCATGACATATTGCCTACCACGATGGCATCTTTGGCATAACCGTAATCGGTGGTACGGATGTAGCGGCTTTGGGTGTACATAATTCCGATGGCGATGATGAGCATGAATGCCACGAAGAATTGGATGCATACCAAGACTGTGCGCAGCTTTCGTCCCTTAGGCGATAAGCCGAACGAGCCTTTCAGAGCCAATGCCGGCGGGAAAGACGTTACATAGTAAGCGGGATAAAGTCCTGCTAACGCACCCATCACGATGCTTATGCCGAAGGTGGATGCCAATAGAATCGGATGTTTCATCAGGTCCAAGTCGGCTGTAACCAAGTCTTGCATACCTGAGCCACGCAGCGTCAGCAGGATGAGGATAGACAGACCGAAAGCGATAATGCTAATCAAAACCGCTTCCGAAATCAGACTGATGCGGAGCGAACCTACAGTAGCTCCCAATACCTTTTGTGTATTGATGCTTTTCACCCGCATTGGGGTCTCGGCAAGGGTGAAGTTCATGAAGTTAATGGTGGCGATGATGACGATGAGGAACGAGACGCACAACAACAGGTAGACCGTGGTGCGGCTGCTGGCACTCTTGTTGTCTACTTTCGAGAAGTGTACGTCCGCTATTGGGGTAAAGTGCAGGAATTCGGAAGAATCTTCATCGTCCGTTGCGTTTACCCGTTCCGGAACCAGTTCCGCCATTCTTTTATAGACTAACTTGCTCAGTTCGTCCGGATTCAGTGTGCCGTCAGTCCGGAAATAACAGTTGTAGTTCCAGTTCCGCCAGTTGTCTTTGTTGTCGTTGGGCGAGAGAGGCAGGAAGATGTAGTTGCCTATCTGTGAATTTTCGGGAAAATCCTTGTACACTCCGCCTATGGTCAGCGGTCGGTTGTCCGCCTGTTTGCCTTCGAAAATGGTTTTTCCTACAGCGTCTGTACTTCCGAAGAACCGTATTGCCATTGATTGAGGAATCAGGATGTTTCTTTCTATATTGAGCACATCGGCGGTGCCGGCAATCATTTCAGGCTGGAATGTCTCCATAAAGTTGCCGAATCCGGTAAGGGTCGTTTCCCTGAATGAGTGTCCGTTGATTTCGTATTCCACTTCTCCGGAGAAAGATGAAACAATGGTAAGTGCTTGGATGTGGGGCGAACTGCTGCTTATTAGTTCACATAGCGGGCGTGCCATCCACGTCTGCCAGCCATTGTCATCGTTGGGATAAACCTCTACCCGATAGATGTTCTGGTAGTCCTTATACCCTTTATTGAAATTCAAATCATAGTCCACCTGCGTCATGATGACGAAGAAGGAGGCGAAGGCGATTGCCAGCCCGATGATGTTCAGGACGCTTGCCGTGAAGAAGCGCCGGAAGGTATGCGAGAAATTGCGTGCTAAGGTGTTCATATGCTCATTTACTATTTAACAATTTACTATTTACGGTTTTTGGGTTTCCTGTAGGGGCGTATCGCATACGCCCTAAATACATCCACGTGAATGTATTCGGGCGTATGCGATACGCCCCTACAGGATGGGTTATTATTCCCCGACTTTCAGCCGGCGGTTGTCGATTTTGCCCAAGAAACTGTCGCGGAGGGTTGCCGTGCGGGCTTTGCCGCTCAGCTTGAGCGAGCTGACACCGTCGGCAGTGGCTTTCAGGTGGTCGCAATATACGTTGATGCTGCCTTTGCCCACTCCGTCAATATCTATTTGTGCTGTCTGGCAATGCAGGTCGGCGATTTCCACCGTGCCTACACCGTCTATTTCGAAACGGATGTTTCCGGCTTTCAGCGTGCCTTCGCATTCGAATTTGCCTACGCCGTCTATTCCCACTTTTTCCAATGCGGGGGCAGAGAGGTAGAGGGTTGCGCCTTGGAGATTTTGGTTGGGTTTGCTCTCTTTCCGTTGGTCGATGGTCAGGATGCCGTTTTCTACCGTGGTGGTGAGCCTTGCCAGTTCTTTTGCCTTGCCTTCGATGCGGCACGAGTAAGTGTCGCTTTGTGTGAAGCAGACAGTTGCCACGCCGTCGATGTGAATGGAGGTATATCCGCTGAGGTTGCGTGTCTCGCTGGTTTCGATGTCTTTTGCCATGCAGGCGTTGAGGCTTGCGCCGATGAATGCGATAAGTGAAAGGATAATCTGTTTCATGATTCGTAGTTTTTAAGTTGTTGTTATGCCGTTTAGGACCGTAAATTGGGCTTCCGCCGTCCGGAAAATGCAATTTACGGGCGTAAATTCTATTTTTTTCGTTCCGGAAGCCCAATTCGACCCCTCGAATTTCATTTTTTTCATTCGTGAAGCCCAATTCAGCCCCCTGAATTGTATTTTTTTCGTCCGGAAAGCCCGATTTACGGGCGTAAATTCTATTTTTTTCGTTCTGGAAGCCCAATTCGACCCCTCGAATTCCATTTTTTTTCGTCCGTGAAGCCAAATTCGTCCCCGTAAATCGGGGTTTTCACCACAGATTTTAATCAATTATTTTAATCCGTGTAATCTGTGGTGAAAAAATTATTTCAGGATGAGCACTTCGTTGTCTTTGTAGCTTTCGTAGCCCGATACGATGACCCGCTCTCCTTTCTCCAGTCCTTCCAATACCTCATAGTATTGCGGGTTTTGGCGTCCGATGCGTATCTGTCGGCGGTAAGCTTTCTTTCCGTCCTTGTCGAGGACGAATATCCAGTTGCCTCCCGTTACCTGGAAGAAGGTGCCTTTGGGGATAAGTACACTTTGGGTAGGTTCGCCCAGTTGCAGGTCGATGTAATAGGTCTGTCCGCTCCGGATATTCTCGGGACGTTTGCCTTCGAATATGAGGTCGGTACGGAAACGCCCCTCTCGCACTTCGGGATAGACCTTCCGTACTTTCAGGCGGAAGGTAGAGCCTTGGCGTTCGAAGGTAGCCGGCAGTCCGTTCATTACCCGGTCGATGTAGTGTTCGTCTATCATGGCTTCAATCTTGAAGTCGGACAGGTCGTTGATTTGTCCCACCATCTGCCCGGCGGTAATGTTTTGCCCTAGTTCCACATCAAGCAATCCCAGCTCGCCGTCAATCGGGGCACGCACCTCCAGCTTGTCCTTGCGCTCGCGGATGAGCAGTACATTCTGACGCATGTTCTGCAGGTTCTCTTCCATCTGGTCCATTTGGATGGTGCGGTAAATAGAGTCCTGCACAAGGCGTTCGCTGATGAGGCTGTGCTGTTTCTGTGCTACCTGATAGTCTTCCTGTGCCTGAAGGTATTCCTCACGGCTGATAAGGCGTTCGTTGTACAGGCGTTCGTATTGGCGGAAGGTGCGGAGCTTGCGGCGTGTATCTACATCGAGCTGCACCTTTTCGGTCTCATTGTTCAGCTTGTCTTGCTGCATGGTCACCTGGGTGTTGCGCAAGAGGTTTTGTTTCTCCGCCAGTTCCGATTCGGCGTTCAGTATCTGCAGGTCGAGGTTCGAGTTGCTCAGGCGCAGGATGATGTCGCCCTTCTTCACATGCGCGCCTTCCTCCACTACCTTTTCCTGCACGATGCCTCCTTCTTCGGGGCTGAGTTGCACGATGGAGATGGGTTGCACTTGTCCGTTCAGGCGGATATAGTCGTTGAATTCGCCGTAAGTGACATCGGCGATGTTCAGCGAATCGCCGTCGATGCGCAGGGTGGAAGCATGGTTGCCGAAGATAATCCACACCAGCAGAATCAGAATAACGGCTCCCCCGGCAATGTAAGGGATGTGTTTCTTTTGGATGCCTTTTTTCTTTTCAAGTTGAATGTCCATATCTTTTTTCTAATTAACAGTTAACAATGAATAGTTCATAACAGCGGGTGTTTTCATTCTTCACTCTTTATTCTTCATTCCGAATGATTTCCTCTCCTTTATAATAATCTACCAGACGGCATTTCATTACGTAGGTCAGTTTGCTTTGTAATAGTCCCGTCTGGCTTTCCAGCAGGGTGGCGGCGTTGTTCTGTACATCGAGCGAGGTCATCAGCCCTTCTTCGTACTTGCGCCGGGTCACCCGGTAGGCGATAGAGTCGGATGCCACCTTCTTTTCCATCTGCAGGCTTTCTTTCAGGTAGCCTTCGCGGTCTTGCACGGCTTGCATCACCAGTTTCTGCAAGGCTTCCTTTTGGGCTTCGTATTGCTGGCTGGCAATGAGGTAATTGTTTTTTGCCTGTTTCAGACTGGCTCCTCCCTGCAGTCTGCCGAAGATAGGGATGCTCATCGAGATGCCGAAGTAGGAACCGAAGTTGTTTTTCATCTGGTCGGCATAGTTCTGGTATCCGCTTTGGTGCAGCTCTTTATAATAAGAAGAGGAGATGCCTCCGAAGATGCTGATGGTAGGGAAGAGCGAGCTCCACGAAATCTTGCGCGACATCCGTGCCGCCTCCCTGTTCATCTCTGCCTGGCGTAAAGTGGGGTTTGTATATAAGGCAAGACGGAATACATCGGCTGCCTTGTCTTGCGTAAGCTGTATTTGGTCGATGGCAGACACCTCTATCAGTCGGGTGTCGAGTACGAGAGTGTCTTCTACCGGATAGTTCATCGTTTGCTTCAAGGTGAGCATGGCTGTCGCGTAGAGGTTCCGCTGGCGGGTCAGGTTATAGGCGTCGGTCGCCTGTTGGGCTTCCATTTGTGCCACGTCCGCCATGCCTTTCAGCCCCAGCATTTCCTGGCGTTTGGTCTTATAGACTAAGGAGTCGCTTTCCAACAGCTTCTTTTCCGCCAATCGGGTCGTGCCGTAGTAGTAAAGCGCGTCGATGTATGCCTGGAAGGTTTCGAGTGCGGTGTTGTCGCGTGCTTCCTGCAGGGCGGCCTTGCCTAAAAGCAGGTTGGCTTTCGACCGGCGTATCTGGTTGATGAGGCTTCCTCCCTGAAAAATGGGCATGGATGCTTCCATCGCATAACCGTTGTTGAAAGTGGATTGCGAGATATAGGTATTGGTCGCCGGGTCTACCGAACGTCCGAAACTATATTGCGCGCCGACGCTTCCGCTTACGCCGGGCAGGAACTGACCGATGGCTTTCATCCGGTCGAGCCGATAATTGTCGGCTTCCAGCCGGCGTTGTTTCACCGTGCGGTTATGTTCTACCGCGTATGCCATACAACGGTCGATATCCCATTTCTCTTGGGCGGCTGCCGAAAGGCTGCACAAGCAAAGCAGCACGCCGATTGATTTCCGTATATTCATGTTCTTTCTTTTATTTCGTTTGTTTCTGCCAAATTCCAAGCAAATATCGTGCCAGAAAATTAAATTGCTGATTTATAATGTATTGCGTATTTTAACATTTTAGAGAGTGTCAAAAAATTAGACACCCGGTGTCAAAAAATTAGACACCCGATGTGAAAGGGCATATCGTTTCTTTGCGTATCTTTGCGGGAGTTAGTTGACAAGGTATCAGGTGACGAGTTGACAAGGCTTTAGTCGACAAGGCATCGGTTGATGAGGTCTTGAGTATATCAGTAAAACTATTTAAAGCCTTGTCACCTCGTCAACTCGTCATCTCGTCAACTGAAAACATTCTTAAACGTGAAACAATGACAAAACAAGGAACTTTATTGGTCGTGGATGATAATCGTAACATCTTGACTTCGCTGCAATACTTGCTGGTAGACTATTTCGAACGGATTCTGACACTCGATTCTCCGGTGACGATACCTACTTTGTTGGCACAGAACGAAGTGGATGTGGTGTTGCTGGACATGAACTTTTCATCGGGCATCAATAACGGGAATGAAGGACTTTACTGGCTGAGGGAAATCCGCCGCATCCGTCCGCAGGCTGCCGTAGTGCTCTTTACCGCGTATGCCGATATTGACCTTGCCGTGACAGGCATCAAGGAAGGGGCTGCCGACTTTATCGTGAAGCCCTGGAACAATGACAAACTGATTCATACCTTGCTTGATGTATATCATAAGGTACGCACGATGCGGAAGGAGAAGAAACGTGTCGGAGCGATAGCCGAAGGGAATGATGTAGCGATGTATTGGGGCAATTCGCCTGCCATCCGTCCCTTGCGGGCACTGGTGGAAAAGGTCAGCACGACCGATGCCAATATCCTGATAACCGGCGAGAACGGTACGGGAAAAGATATGTTGGCACGCGAGATACACCGTTTGTCGAACCGCAAAGACGGTCCGATGGTAGTGGTCGATATGGGTGCCATCGCCGAATCGTTGTTCGAAAGCGAACTGTTCGGCCATGTGAAAGGCTCGTTTACCGATGCCCATGCAGATCGTATCGGCCGTTTTGAAGCTGCCGACGGAGGCACCTTGTTCCTGGACGAGATAGCCAACCTGCCTTATTACCTGCAAGCCAAGCTGTTGACCGTCATTCAAAAAAGATGTTTCGTAAAGGTAGGAAGCAATACGCCGCAGCCGACTAATATCCGTTTGATTTGTGCTACCAACCGCGACTTGGATGAGATGGTGCGTAAGGGAGAGTTCCGCGAGGACCTGCTTTACCGTATCAATACCATTCATCTGCACATCCCTTCACTCCGTGAGCGGAAAGAGGATATCCTTCCTTTGGCACGCCTGTTTCTTGCCCGCTATGCCAAGCAGTATGGCAGGACTAACGGTGTCTTTTCGCCCGAAGCAGCGGCACGACTGCTGGCGCATCCGTGGTATGGCAATATCCGTGAGTTGCAGCATACCATCGAAAAAGCGGTGATTCTTTCTGAAGACGGCGAATTGCGTGCCGAATCGTTGCAGCTGGAAACAGTCTCCGGGAAAGAAGAAGGACAGCCCGAAAGCGGAAAGCCGGAAGTGGCTTTCCATACGTTAGACGAGATGGAACGCACCATGATTCAGCAAGCTATCGACCAGTGTGACGGCAACTTGTCGCAGGCTGCAGCCAAGCTGGGAGTCACGCGGCAGACACTTTACAATAAAATGAAACGCTATGGGCTATAGATGGATATATTCGGCGTCAGTCCGCTTGGGCGTCCTGGCAGGAGGTGTGATGCTGCTCACTATCGGTGTGATGCGGCAAGACTGGTGGTCGGGCATCGGCGGAGGAATCTTATGCGCCTTGAGCCTGTGGATGTCTTACCGGATGCAGCAACAGTTGCGTGAGAAGAGCTGGCTGATGTTGGAAGCCATCCGCAACCGGGATTACTCGTTCCGTCTTCCGCTTTATGGTTTTTCGGGAGGCGAACGGGTTTTGCAGGAGACACTGAACCGCTTCGGCAGCCTGATGAGCGAACAGAAACAGCTGATGGAGCAACGCGAACGGTTCTACGGACAAATCTTGTCGAGCGTCAGTTCGGGTATCATTGTATTGGATGAGAATCAAGCCATTGTACAGTCCAATCCGGCTGCTGCCCGTTTGCTGGGGGTTCCGATGCTCAGCACCTTGCGTCAGTTGGAGCGTCTGGATGCCGAAGTGCCGCAGTTGTTACGGACGTTGAAAGCCGGAGAACGGTGTAACTTGCAATATGCGACCGTAAAAGGCGAGGTGCAATTATCGGTGCGTGCCACCGAGATGGTTTTAGGCGATGAGAAGGTACGTATCCTGACGTTGAATGATATCCGGAGCGAGCTGGATGCCAAGGAGCTGGACTCATGGATAAAGCTGACCCGTGTGCTGACCCACGAAATCATGAACTCAATTGCTCCCATCTCTTCGCTGAGCGAAACCTTCCTGAAGCGGAAAGACGTGATTGACGGTCCGCTGTATGCCGGCATCCGTGCCATCCATGAGACTTCTACGGGCTTGATATCCTTTGTAGACAGCTACCGTAAGTTCTCGGCATTGCAGAAGCCCGACCCCGAACCGTTCTACCTAATCGATTTGTTACATCAGATACAGGGATTACATCTGGTGCCCGACACGGTGACACTCACATTGCAGATAGAACCGGCGGAACTGATGCTGTATGCCGACCCGAACCTGATACGGCAGGTATTGATTAATATACTGAAGAATGCGGTGCAATCCATAGGCGGTATGCCGGGACATATCCACGTGCGTGCCTACAGCGCGGCCGATGAACACGTGTTTGTCTATATCAGTAACGATGGTCCTGCCATTCCCGAAGCGGAAGCCGAACAGATATTCGTGCCTTTCTTTACCACCCGTACCAACGGAAGCGGCATCGGTCTTTCACTTTCCCGTCAGATTATGAAGTTGTCGGGCGGAAGCATCAGTTTGCTCCGTGCCGGGACCAATGGCTGGAATACCACCTTTGTGTTAGAGTTTGAATAGGTAACAAGTTGACGGTTTGCCAACTCGTTACCTTGTCCGTTTTAGTTTCGTTTGCACGGCGATTCGTTACCGAAGAGGTATGCAGGCTGATAGCCTCCGTAATCGACTACAATCTTTTCGAGGACAATGCCCGGGTCTTGCGGATGGAAATTTAAGGTATAGGTTCCGTCGGCAGATACAGGGAGCTTCATGCGTACTTGTTTCTCGATAACACGGCGTGCTACAGTGGGATAATAGATTGAATAAATATTTTCCGGGTCTTCATTCATGTTGTGGTTGAAGTTGATGACTTCTTCCTTTCCGCCTTCAAATCCGATACTGTATTTGTGTCCGGCTTCGTCATGGAAAGCCAAAGTGGATTTCACAATGATGTGTACGGTTACAGAGTCCGTTTTCTCAGGAATATTCAGCTTGTAGGAAAGCGACGCGCCTTCGGTCGGTACCGTGTAAGGCATGAGCGACATGGCACTCAGCGTGCGGCCCATGTAGGGAATGACTGTCCATTTAGCAGCCTGGGCATCGGTGCGGTTGAAATAATGTTCGGCTTCCATAGCCACATAGCCGTTTTGCCCTGTGAATACATAGCCTCCTGTTGCTGCTTCCGGATTCTTGATGCGGTGGATTTCGGGAAGCTTGTCGGCGGGGAAATTATCGTTCCACGAGGTGTAGCCGATGTGTTTCTGTATCATCATACCGTTCCATTTTCCGTTTGACATGGTCTGGTTATAGTCATCGCATAGTTGCTTGTCGCGTGCGAAAGCTTTTTCCACCTTGTCTGCCCACATATTGGCTTCGGGATTTCCTTCGGCATACCGTTTGAGGTTCATTGCCTGGGCATAATACATTTCGTGCAGGTTTGCCATGGCTTGCACAGGGAAAAGGATGAGTTGCTTGTAAGCGTCGCGGTATTCGGGTTTCAGACTGATATACTGGCGCAAGGCTTCAGCTTCCAGCTGTGCATAATCGCCTACCACTTGTCGCCACTCGCCGGTCTCTACATTATAGACTGTATGGTCGAGCATCTCGGCAGTGCTTCGTCCATTGTATTTGCAGCAAAGGTTGAGGATGCGTGCCGCTTCGTCTGCCTGGTCTGCCCCGAAGGCTTGTACACAGAAGTCGTGAGTATGTTGCAACAGGTTTTTCGTATTGAATGATTTCGGGTTCCATGCCATGTCAAGGAAAAGGGTGATGGGGTATTCCATCGGCTTGAGGTCGCCTACGTTAAGTATCCAGAGCTTGTCTACTCCGTAGTCGTAGGTCAACTGCAATTGTTCCCACATGTTCTGTATCGGAGTCGCGTTAATCCATTTCGAGTTGCGCGGCGCACCTACATAGTCTACATGGTAATACATGCCCCAGCCGCCTGGATGCTTACGCTCTTCGGCTGTCGGCAGACGACGGATATCGCCCCAGTTATCATCGCAAAGCAACAGGATAACATCATCGGGCACACGCAGTCCGCGGTCATAATATTCCAGCACTTCCTTGTAAAGCGCCCATACTTGCGGCGTTTCTTTGGCAGGGCGTCCGGTAACGTCCTTGATGATTTGACGCTGGTTTTTGAAGATTTTTTCCATCAGCCTCATGTTCTTTTCAAACTGAGGCACATATTCATGGTCTTTGCCTTCTTCGCCTCCCATAGCTGCATCACCGTCACCCCGCATGCCGATAGTCACTACGTCTTCCGTACCTTTCATGCGTTCGATACCTTCGCGGAAGAAACGGTTCAGCCCCTCGGGATTGGTGGCATAGTTCCATGCGCCATATCCTTCACGGTTGCGGGCATACTCCTGATGGTTGCGTGCCATCGGTTCGTGGTGCGAGGTGCCTATCATGATGCCCATCTCGTCGGCGGTCTTGCCGTTTTCGGGATCATCGGCATAGAAAGCCCAGCCCCACATGGCAGGCCACATAAAGTTGCCTTTCAAGCGCAAAAGCAATTCGAAGACACGTGCGTAGAAACGGTGGTCTCCGTAGTTGGTGCCATAGGTGTTTTTCACCCAGGTAGTAAGGCAAGGTGCTTCATCATTCAGGAAGATACCGCGGTATTTCACGGCAGGCTCGCCATCGGTATAGGTGCCGGCTTTCGCATAGACTTCGGCCTGATGAGGAACGGGTACATCCATCCACCAGTACCAAGGCGACACACCCATTTGTTTTGATAGTTCATAGATGCCGTATATTGTTCCGCGGCGGTCGCTTCCGGCAATGACCAGTGCCCGGTCTACATTGTCCAACGGTTGGTCAACCACTTGAATGATGTATTTTTCGTTTTTCCCTTCCAGGTCTTTTTTATTGAGCTTTCCTGTTTTGAACAGTTGTTTGATAAAAGGTGATTCGATGCTTCCTACTAAGATGCACGAACCGCTGGCGGGCGTATTTACGGTTTCAGCTCTCTTGCCGGTTACACGCCAGAAATCGTCTTGCAGGTTTTCTACGGCGATGAGGATGGCTTTGTTTTCGTTGCCGTCAACCAATATGCTACAAGGCTGTCCGTCGCTGACGACCGGGAAGGCTCCCTCTGTTTTCTTGAAAGCAATGAACGGTTCCACCGCAAATGCGCAGAGGCAACCGAGCAAAAGCAAAAAGGAGATGCTTAGTCTTTTCATGGTTTTTAAAGTTTTAAAGTTTATCGTATTTCAATTATAATATGTTCGCATTGTTGTCTAGATGCATGCTTTTCTACTTTACCGGTCGTTTAA
>ULRR01022581.1_pt1 | contig 25623 bp, 21 predicted proteins | sample 1955651 | NCBI WGS metagenome assembly ULRR01 (sample SAMEA4835688, study PRJEB28245) | human gut metagenome | biome: gut microbiome; material: fecal sample | place: Denmark | collected 2008
AAAAGCTTGCCCAACGGATGTTCTTCTTCTGGTACAAGCCCGAGGAACGCCGGAAGATTATCACCGAACTGAAGCGGATAGGCAGAAGCGACCTGATAGGGAAACTCTATGGCTAAGGGGCAGATATATCTGCCTCCCCTTTCTTAGGGATATTCAGTAACAATAGGAGGTGAATTGTAAGCATCCGATAGCATCGATAACAAAGGTCACATTTTTTATTCAATATTTCTTTCAAGTGCCACAAAGGTAAAGTAGTTACGAGCATCGAGCGGAGAAGGAAAGGGAGAATCATTCGGAACATTTCCGTCAGGTTCTCCCTTTTTAGTAAAGTAATTCTCTAAATCTGAATCTTATAAACGATTCTTTTCACTTTGACCGGCACCCCTTCCTTTATATTTGCTCATCGTAGAGTTAAATGCATAACATATGGTGAGCCGAACAGCCTGTGAATCACTATAGTTCCATTTGTCAAGTTTCATTTGAGTTCCATAGGTTATCATTGAATTACGGGCAGTTTTGAATATATCTGTTGCACTAAGCTGGAAGAACCAGTTCCCAATCGTTTTGGTTACACCCAAATTTATTTGCCAAGACGGTTTTAGTGTAACCACATCCATATCTCCCGATGTATGATATAGCATATCACCTGTAATAGTGAAACCTTTTCCGACAGATATGCTGTTGTAGAAATTGATAAACAATAATGGATTGTTCATTCGCAGTTCTGTCCCCATAAATGGTATTTTAAGGTCTTGCCCCATCAGATTAAATTGGAGACGAGGTGACCAAATTGAGATTTTAGGGGATAGAGATACCATCGCTGTATATTTTGAGATATGATCATAATTCATATAAGTCATCAGATTTATAGGTTCTCCTTCTTTATATGCTTCAACAATACCGACTATAGCATCTTTTACATATTGATAACTTGCTGAAAAGAAAACCCATTTGTAAATACCGGCCAATGAAACATCGTGATTCATTTCCGGTTTCAATAAAGGATTCCCTGTCTCATAGGTAAAACGGTCATCATATTGTATATTGCTGCTTAATTGACTATACAGCGGACGCTTTGTCTTGGTTGTATATGATAGAGTAAACTTAGCTTTTTTAATGGGGAACGTAAAGTCTATATTGGGAAACAGACGGTCATATTTTCGGCTTTGCTCTGATATTAAGAGCCCATTCTCATAGTAATCGGATATAGTATGCTCATATCTTAATCCCCATGAAAGTTCATAGATTCCTATGGGGAAAGTGGCACTTATGAAACCGGCAATATTATGTTCCTTGATATTGTCATCCGCATCCGGCAAAAAATCATTATAGTTATCATATCGGTCAGTTCTGTTTGTATAAGTGTACTCATAACCGGCCTCAAGTGTATTTTTGCCAAAGTCGTATTCCAGGACGGATTTGGAGGCAAACATTGAACTGTTGATGTGATTCAGGCTGCTTATTGTCGATTCTCCTTCCGATAAACTGATTTCATCTATTTCCTGTTCAGCTTTATTACGGCTTGAATAATAGTCGTTATTTACAGTAAGAGTCCAATCACCATATTTGCCTATATAATACATGTTCAATATGTTTGTCGGCATATTCTTTCTTTTCCAGTATGTATAATAATCTATTTTATCATCAAGGGTACCATTTAATTCGATTGTTTCATTTGTGGTCCAGTTTGAATGATTGTAAGGTGTACCTCGAAATTCATATTTTGCTCCCAATACATTTTTAGGGTTAATTTGCCAGTTGAGACCTAAATTGGCATTATAAGTTGTGTTGACAGGCAATATGATAATGTCAGAATTCAGATCATACAGATTATTTCCAGTATTTATCATGGTAACATTTTTCTGCTGCTGATATCGTCTTGAATGGTCAAAAGCAAAGGCTCCGAATATATCAAGATTGTTCTTCCTGAAATTGAGAGAAAGGTTGTCAGAATTAGACCAGGAGTGAGCAGCCCGGACGACACCTTGTATTGAACCGCTTAATCCGTCACCTTGTTTCTTGATAGTGCGAACTAATAACACCGATCTTACTTCTGCACCATATTTTGCACCGGGATTATTGATTACTTCCACACTTGCAATATCTTTTGACGACATTCTATATAATTCGCTGTTGTCCGTCAGTTTTCTCCCATTAATATATATTATTGGTGTCCCTTTGCCAAAAACAGTAAATTTGTCATCTTCACGCATAACGCCCGGAAGTTGTCCAATCACATCCATTGCATTCCCGAGCAGACTCAAAACAGACCCATTTACAGTTGTGATTATGCCACCTTTAGTCAAATGTTGAGGAGGTCGTTGTGCCGTTACTGTAACTTCATCCAGCAGGATATTATCTGAAACAAGCACAAGTGTTCCAATATCGTTTTTCTCATTCAGTGTTTTTATGATTGTCTTGTATCCAAGAGCGGATATTTGTAGAAGCTTTGCTTTTGAATAATCGGTTAAAAAATCAAATTTACCGCTTACGTCTGTTACTGTTCCAGCGATATATACGGAATCAGTACTCATCAAAATAACATTTGCAAACTTTACGGGGTTTTGATTCTCGTCACATACCACACCTTTGATTTGCGCCTTGACGGTAAATGGCACAATCATTAAAACGAAAATGAATAAGAGATTTCTTTTCATACTTGCTTGCATTTTTTTCACTCAATGCAAAAGTATGATTTTAGTTATAGGAGCTTTAGAACTATGCATTGCAGATTTGTTGCAATGTGCGTTTCAGTGTTTCACTTTTGTTTCAATGTTTGTATATTATAATGTATATCAACTTATTATCTGCCGAATATAAATTGATACATCTGTGGGTCAAGCTTTTCTTTAAGTCTGCTTTTTCGGGTTCTGATGGCGTTTTCCGAAGCTCCCATGCACTTGGAAATCGTTGTATTATTTATTTTCAGAAGACAAAAGAGACATAGTGTCAGATCATCCAGATTGACTCCATTGCCTGCCGCTTTTATATCGATTATCATATCTGTGAATTCTTCGAATAACTGTTTTCTGAGTTTGTCCCTTTCTGCAGGCGGAAGAAAAGAACCATTGGAATGCTTGTCATTCCCTTCCAATATTTGAAGTTTCTTCATCCATCCATTCCGAATGAAATTGTCTCTGCAAATATCAGCTCTTTTCTTCCAAATCTTAGTCAATTCAGAATTTTGGTCATTTTCAGAATCGATAGATTGTAATTTTATCTGATTGACACGAATCTGGTCCAGTTCTTTTCTTATTTTGATATATCGTTTCTTGTTATTTCTGTCGTATAGGAAGAACAATATTATACCAAAGAATACGATTGATAATATGATAACAATCTTTCTTTGGGTTCTTAGTTGAGATTCATGAATGTATTTCTGCAATAGTAAGTTGTTGCTCGAAATCTCACTATTCAGAGCTTCTTTTCTTGAAATGACTTGTGAAATTGAATCGTTCCTTGAAATCCCTTCACTTGCAGAAACTTCTTCACCCAAGGTGTATTTTACACACGCATTGAGTATTCTGAGGCTGTTGTATGTATTGATTGAATACTTATCAGGGGCGCTACTATATAACGAATCAGCTTTGTCGCAAAAATATTTTGCAATGCCTGTATGCCTATTGTTTAGATTGAGAAAACCTAAAGTAATCAACCTTCCCAAACTGTTTCCAGGTAATTCAGTTAAATAGCTTTTGGCTTTTTCGTAATTTACGCCTGGTGTATTTGCATAATTCAGCACATAGGTTGTATAATTAGATTCTCCTTTATTTTGTTGTGAAAAATCAATGGCACGGGCGATATAAACCAATGCGGAGTCATTTTCATTGATGAAGCCATAGCAGGCACCAATTTGGTGCAAAGCATAGGCCTTTTGTTGTTCTGTCTCCGCATAAGTTAATGCTTTCCTTGCATATACTATTGCATTATTGTAATCTTTTTCAGCAGACGGTTCACAATAAATATCTGCCAGTTTCATATTCAAAGAATATAGCTGGGTTTTATTTCCCTCACCTATCATGTTGATTGATTGCTGCAAATAATATGACATTGAATCCTGTTGTCCACGCCACATAGACTGATAGGCTTTGAGTTGATAGGCCTTGAATAGCTTTATGCTGTCACAATTCTGCTTGAAATATGATACACTGTTGTCCAATAGGCTATCAGAGGCAAAGGCTTTGCTTTGTTGAAGTTTTGTCGTAGCGAGCAATATGCCGCATCGTGCTTTTTGTTGTTGTGTCAATTTTGAATATGGATATAATGTTTCCAATAACGTTTGGGCAGAATCGGGATGCTCAACGGCCATTGATTCTGCCGTATCCAAAATCCTATCTTTTTGTGTGGAATTGTTACATGCACATAATGCTACTGATAATATAATGATATATAGTATATTTCTCATATTTGTCCTTTTGATGCAAAAGTATATATTTCTTTTAAGAAACCGTTAAGGAAAAAAGAAAGATTACATCAAACAGAATGTTGGTTCATACTGATATTTGTCAATAACAATGTTTCCATACCCTTACTTATATCACGATTAACTCTGACAATTAAACGGCACTTTATTGTGGGTCGCTTTTCTTGAAGAGCCTTTATGTATGAAATATATTTTTTACCTATCAAAATCTGTTTGGTCGGCACTTCCTGTTTTTTTCAATATGCCCGAACGATTACGAAAAGCACTACCAGACATTGAGGAGTTAAAGAAACTGCTATAATGTAATGCAGACGAAAGAAAATTATCATCATTCTCTTTCCGTCTGCAATTCTTTTGTCCCTTTGTGGCATCAAGAGTTGTTCATTGAAAGCAAAGCGATGAGGAACATTGCAAACAGAACGGTTGTTATCTCGTTACCCTATTTTCAGGCAATCCGACCAATCAATTTATTCTAAGCGAGTTATCTTTCCTTGCAAAAGTCACAGAAACTTGTTGAAAAGAAGCCCGTCATTGAGTAGGCTTTGCCAATGACGGACGACTTGCTGTTTTTTAATTTTATCGAACCACAATAATAAAATTATCATGTTATTCACCCGACACACAAATACGACTAAAATGCGTTCCCGGTATTAACAGGCATTTTATTTCATAATTGCTGATGTTGCGCCTGATTGTTCGCCGACCTCATTTCCATGTTTCACCTTTTTGCCATATCCCAACGTATAGGTAACAGACAGATTAAGGCGTTGATGGAAGTTGTTACCTTCCACAAGCTGGATTTCGGAATAAAGAGGTGTAGACAATAGATTCGTGGCACACAGCCAATCCTTCCGGAACAGATTCATTCCGCTGACACGAATGTTCCAGTTGGAATGACTCCATCCAGCTAAAACCTGATAGAAATCACGATCTTTATAGATTACACCCCGGTTGCCTTGCACCGTGAGACTCCTGGTCTGATAGGCTGCCTGAAAATAGAAGTTACCTAAATAATAAGTGGCAGAGGTATTACAGTAGAACGGGGACTGCGAAATGTCGAAAAGCCCTGTCATGCGATAGAAGGAGACCGAAGGAGAGGCCGCCAGTTGCAGTTTTCCATTGAGTAACCTGTAATTAAACGACAAACCTATCTGTGTCCGGTTGTATGCTCCATCCGTTTCAAACGTACGCAACAAGGCCTTACCTTCCTGATAAGGCTGGTAAACAGGTACATACAGGTTGTATTCGCCGAAGTACTGCATAGATGCCGAAGCAGAGAATGCACTCGTCGGTATCCAGTTGTAGGACAGGTTGAAGGTCACCTGTCGGGAAAGTCCGATGGTGGGATTTCCCGTATAGTACATCAGTTCGTTCTGCTGAAGGACGTTCGGTGTCTTTTCACTGGCCCCTGGATAGTTTGCCCCGAAATGGAAGAATGTACGGAACGAATGTTTTTGTGAGGGAGAGAAACCTGCAGACAAGTTCAGCAGAGGATAGATTTCCGACACAGACTGATCATTAATCTGGTTCTTTTCCCATTGCAAGGCGGCATCGGCCAGGACGTTCCATTTGTCGTTTGAGAAATTATAACCCAGTGCGGCACCGGCGTACATATCTAAGAATTCATTATCGTAGGGCGAAGTACCGGAATAGCTCACATCATTGGAAGTCGATCCAAACCATGTCCGGAAGAAAGCACTCTGCTTGTCAGCTAACTTTTTGAATAAAGTAGCGTTTCCACGAAACTGCCAAACATTTTCTCTTGAAATGTTCGCGATACTGGAATTGCCAGGCAATGAGGTCTGATAAATATACGAATAATTCGTATGCCCATAATTCATGCCAGGCGATACGCTAAGATGAAAATCCCGAGGAAGGATGAAATAATAATTACCCGACCAGACAAAATAACGGCTAGTGGATGGTTCATTCTTATAATAGGAATAATCCGTGTTTTGCTGAGAAACAAACGACAACATACCCTTTGTTTCCGACAATGGAGTCTGGTCAAAGTTGAAGCCGACGGTATTGGCTATTTGCATTTTATCTGTGTCATAGACGGCCCGGAACGTAACCGGATACTGGTTATACTTGAGATGGGCACCCTCTAATGTTTCGTTTCGAGTTATCTGATAGGCTTCTCCCGCTTCATTCTCCAGACTGTAAACTCCCGAAACGGAATTGCCCGAATGATTGATATTGTGATTGGAAGCCCCACATACAAATCGTAGCTCATACGTTTATACACAAACTTAGAATAAATCGAAGCCCGGCTTGAAAGTTTGCCTATCAGAAAGTTTTCATTCAATGTCGCCTTTGTATATCCACCGTATTCATATTTCTGTACAATAAAATTAACCACATGCTCATTTCCTTGGAAGCGAGGATCCGATGGAAAGTCAAGATATTCCACTCGTCGTACGTCTGAAGTGGATATACCTTCCATTTCTTCTGCTGAAGCGAGAATATAGTTGATGTATATGGCTACACTCTGTCCACTTGGCGTAGTGACTGTCATGTTTATGTTGATTTGAGGAATAGCAAGTTGTTTCAAAAGGTCTATTGCATTTTGTGCGGAAGCTTTTTGATTTATTGTAGGAGTAAAAGTAGAAGAGGATGCATCTGTTCGATGCATCTGAGCTTTCACTACCACTTCCTTCAAGTCAATAGTTGATATACTATCAAGCATTTGACTTATTCCTCTCAATGAGGGGAAGCATACAAAGTAAAATATAGGAAAAAAAGACCTTTAAACTCATTTTAGAATAATTCTTCATATTTATTGCAATTTTAGTTACTACCTAATTCCAATTGATTTTTAATTAGATTATAACAATGCTGCGTCTGAAAAAACAGCTATTTTCATACTATTTGTCTTGCGAGGCCTTAGGTCGGTGTCCTCTTCCCCCTCTTTTTTATAAAACGTTACGAATTTCTACGCATCGGTTAAAAAACGGAGGATTTTTGCCAAATAAAATTTACAAGACGTTCGTATTATCATAAAAAGAAAGCTTTACGGGCTCAAATATAGTTTTTTTGCAGATAATCCAAAAGGAATCTTTAAAAATGCCTGTTCATGCAAAATAAAACTATAATACGATATTATTCGATAAATTGCTCTATCAAAAACAAGCATTAATAGAGTGCATTCAAACAAACTCTCAGATTTCTTACCGATTCAATAATAATTTATTTATTATGACTTAAATCCAATCAAATGAACCTATGGTTTTTTAGTTTAGCCACCTCGATGAATATTTCACGTATAGGGATTCTTGGAAAATAGAACCCTGAAAAAGGTGTCCGCTGATACGGAACTTCAACCTGGGCAAATCCGTATATACCTTGCCATCAATTCTTGAATATTCCTCCCTTAAGATGTAAAAAATAAGGATGTGCAAAACAATCGGACACACCCTTATCTGTCGTGCGGAAGGCAGATTCCCGAACGACTTTCTTTATTGACTAACAACTACTTTATTTATGAACAATCTGTATCGGAACCAGCCGGTACAGCATCCTGCGCGTCATCACCTTATGGTTCAGGAAATTCACGATATATCCTGTAATGAAAGCAGCAATGACCGAACCTTCGCGTACACCTTCGATAGTCTGAGTAAATGCCAGCGAAGTAATGACTGCTATCAGTACCAAGGTGATGTCAAACCCCACCTTCACATTGCCGAACTCCTTGTGCAAGCGGCTTGAAAGGTATTTCACCGTTCCTTCGGCACTCATCATGGCTACCTTCGGCTTGATTTCGAGCACCACACCTATCGACTGAACGATACAGCCCATCAGCAAAATGCCTATCGACATCAGGTAACCGTCGGCTTCCAAGCCCGACGTGAGCCACATATTCAGGTCGATAAACGCCGAGAAGACAAACGACAAGGGAATCTGCAACAAGATTTCCACTACATCCTTACGCGTGCCATGCCCTCCGCGTATCAGCCACAACTGCAAGAGCACCATCAGCATATTGGTGATGAAAGTCCAGGTGCCCAGCGTCAGCGGCGTATTAAGGCTCAACACATAATTGGTGCTCGATATGGGAGTCGTACCGAGAGCCGAATGCACAATCAATACAATCCCCATCGCCAAAAAATACAAACCTAAAATAAAAACCAAATACCTTTTGATTAAACTGTCTTTTTCCATATCGCTTTATGAAACAATCTTTTCTTTTTTACCGGTGCAAAGTTCTCACTTTTCCGTGAAAAAAGGCTTGTCCAATCTTGTAATATGTTGGTCAAAATACAAACAAGCCCAACAGAAAAAGGCGTTGAAAACGCACTTACCCTGAAATGTTATCGCACTAGCCCATCAAAAAGAGGCACAGAAACACAGAGAACTTTGACTGATGTTCCCTGCGCCTCTGTGCCTCTACATTCAATCTGCTATAAGCAACCGTTTTCTCTTTTTTCTTACAGCGGCTTATATTCGACAAAAGCTTCCATTGCCTCGTAGCAAGCCAAGCCCAGCTTATCGTAAAGCGAAGCAGTGCCACGGTTCCGGTCTTCGCTGCGCTGCCAGAACAGGCGCTCGTCGTTGCCCAAGAAAGGAGCGCTCTCCATCTGCGACTGGTGTTTCAGAATGGAATTCCGTTTGGCACGAAGTTCTTCCGGACTCAATGGAACAGCCATCTCAATGTTCTCGATTTCCCACTCTGCCCATGCACCACGGTACATCCAGATGCGGCAATCGTTCAGCCATTCGGCACCGGCATTCTTCTCTTCATCGATGGCAGCCAGCACGGCATCGGTACATACACGGTGTGTACCATGCGGGTCGGCAAGGTCGCCTGCCACATAAATCTGATGCGGCTGGACTTCCTGCAACAATTTCTGCACAATGCGGATATCTGTCTCGCTGATAGGATTCTTTTCGATACGGCCTGTCTCGTAGAAAGGAAGGTCGAGGAAATGCACATGGTCGAGAGGAATACGGTTATACGTACATGCTGTACGCGCCTCGCCCCGACGAATCAGTCCCTTGATGGTCAGGATATCGCGTGTATCGATGTCGCCCTCTTTCTTCTGAAGGAGGAACTGCTTGATTTCGGCATACATGTTGCGGATGGTTTCATTCTGGTTGTTATCAAACAACTGATTGAATCCATTGATGAAATGCATGAAACGCACCACTTCCTCATCGCCCACGGCAATGTTGCCCGAAGTCTCGTAAGCTACATGAACATCGTGTCCTTGCTGTACCAGCCGGCGGATGGTACCGCCCATCGAAATAACATCATCATCGGGATGCGGCGAAAAGACAATCACCCGTTTCGGGAAAGGCTTGGCACGCTCAGGACGATACGTATCGTCTGCATTGGGTTTTCCACCGGGCCAACCGGTAATGGTATGCTGCAGGTCGTTGAAAATCTTGATATTTACATTATAGGCAGAGCCATAAAGCACGAGCAGTTCACTCAACCCGTTTTCGTTGTAATCTTTGTTGGTCAGTTTCAGAATTGGTTTCCCGGTCAACAGACACAACCATACAATAGCACTGCGAATCAGCTTATCGGTCCATTCGCAACTGGTTACCAGCCACGGACGCTGGATGCGGGTCAAGTGTGAAGCCGTGGGCAGGTCGATGCATACGGTAGCGTTCTGGTGCATCTGCAGGTACGAAGCGGGAAGCGCGTCCGAAATCTTGTCCTCGACGGCATGCTTGATGATGTCTGCCTTGTCTTCGCCCCAGGCAAGCAGATACACACGGCGGGCTTCCATAATGGTATTGACACCCATCGTAATGGAACAAGGAGGCAAGTTGTCGACACCCAGATTGTGTGCCGCTTCCGACCGTGAAGTGCTGTCTACAAAAATCAGCCGCGTGGTGGAAGAAGCCGTAGAGCCGGGTTCGTTCATGGCGATATTGCCTTCACGGCCGATGCCCATAATGACGATATCCAGTCCGCCGTAGGTCTTGATGCGCTGCTCGTAAAGGTGACAATGCTCGATAACGGCATCCTGCGGAATGGTTCCGCTCAAGGTAAATACATTCTGACGGTCGATATCCACCTGATTCAAGAACAGGTCATTCAACTGGCCGATGCTGCTGCTGCCTTGCTCGGGCAGGGGATAATATTCGAAAAGATTGAATACAACGGCATTGCGGAAGCTGACACCTTCTTCTTTGTGACGGCGTACCAGCTCGGCATAAAGAGGACGCAAGGATGCGCCTGTCCCTAAAGCCAAAGTACAGAACTTGCCGTCGTGCTGACGTTCCTGTATCTTGCGGATGACTTCATCAGCGATGCTCTTTACCCCTTCATCAACCGTCTCATAGATATTGGTGGGTATTTTTTCAAAACGGGTCAGCACGGAGCGTTCTATCGTATTCTCCGGCTTATAATATTTCGGCGATACCCGATTCAGGGATATCTGCGAACTTAAATTGGTTCTCATGGTTATATAATAAATAATTTACAGTTAGCAATAAAAAAATGAGTAATGACACCTTACAGATTGTTACGCTCAATGTCTTTGAAATAACGGTAAGTGCCGACTTTCAATTCGTCGGTTGCAGCCTCATCGCACACGATGATGCCATGACGGTGCATCTGAAGCGCACTGATGGTCCACATCTGCGTAACGGCTCCCTCGATAGCATGCTGCAAAGCACGTGCCTTGTTATGCCCGTTGCACAATATCAGCACTTCCTTGGCATCCATGACCGTGCCTACCCCGACGGTCAACGCCGTCTTGGGCACTTTCTCCATATCGTTATCGAAGAAACGCGAATTGGCTACAATGGTGTCGGTAGTAAGCGTCTTCACACGGGTACGCGAAGAGAGCGACGAACCCGGTTCATTGAAAGCGATATGTCCGTCGGGACCAATGCCGCCAACAAACAAGTCGATACCGCCATACGAGGCTATTTGTTTCTCATAGTTGGCGCATTCGGCTTCCAGGTCTGCCGCATTGCCGTTCAGAATATGGATATTCTCCTTGCAGATATCAATGTGGTTGAAAAAATTAGTGTACATAAATGAATGGTAACTTTCAGGATGTGACTCAGGAAGACCTACATATTCATCCATATTAAAAGTAACTACATGGGCAAATGAAACGGCACCTTGCTTATTCAATTCAATCAATGCCCGATACATACCTAAAGGAGAAGAACCCGTGGGCAAACCCAACACAAACGGACGCTCAGCTGTAGGATGGAACTCATTTATACGCTTGGCAACATGATTCGCTGCCCAATTGGAAAGAGATTGATAGTCAGATTCAATAATAACTCTCATAGTTTTTCCAGATTTAATTAATATATTTGTAACAAGAATTCGTTTTGCATATTAAATTACTGCAAAGATATTGGGAATTATGAATAAAACAACCATTAAAGGAAATAAATATAGAAGGTTTTTTAAATTTTTAATTAACCAATCACTCATTTTTAAAAAAGTCGCTTATGAAAGAACAACTACTGGCGGACATACAAAAAGGTTCGAAAAGTGCTATGATGAAAAAACACATCATTACTTATCTGATATACAATGAAAACTCAACCATTACTGACCTTGCCAAAGATATGGATTTGAGCATCCCGACTATAACAAAAGTCATCGATGAAATGCATGAACAAGGCTACATTGATGAATACGGGAAACTAGAAACAAGTGGCGGAAGGCATCCCATTTTATATGGATTAAATCCTGATTCAGCTTACTTTATCGGTGTAGCACTTACTTGGAACAGCATTCATATCGGACTGATAAATTTCAAAGGAGATTTACTGAAATTACAAATGGGTATTCCTTTCGAGCGGCAAGACACAATAGAATGCATCGAAATGCTGTGCCGGCACATCGAAACATTCATTTCCGGACTTTCTATCAGCAAAGAACGGATTATCCACATTAACATGGCATTATGTGGACGTGTCAATCCGGAACTAGGATATAGCCACAGTTTCTTCAACTTCGGCGAACGTCCTTTAGCCGAAATTCTGACCGAACGCATCCACATTGAAGTATCCATCGAAAACGACAGCCGTGCCATGCTTTACGGAGAATATATCAAAGGAGCTTTGAAAGGTTCACGAAACGCACTGTTCATCAACATCGACTGGGGACTGGGCATGGGAATTCTGATAGACGGAAAACTATACAAAGGCAAATCGGGATTCTCGGGCGAGTTCGGCCATACTTATGGATACGACAACCAGATAATCTGCCATTGCGGCAAAAAAGGTTGTCTGGAAACGGAAAACTCGTGTTCAGCATTATACCGCAAATTTATCGAGCACTTGAAAGCCGGAGAGAACTCGATAGTCCTTTCCGAAAAAGCTATCGAAGATATAACTCTAGACGATATATTCAGTGCCATTAACAAAGAAGACCTGTTAGCCATCGAATTGGTAGAGGAAATCGGCCAACAATTAGGAGTCCACATCGGGAACCTCATTAATATATTTAACCCCGATACTGTAATCATCGGAGGTGAGATGTCAAATGCAGGCGAATTTCTGCTTCAACCGATTATTGCAACAGTACGTAAATATACCCTCAGCCTGATGAGCCGTGACTCAGAAATCGTATTATCAAAACTGAAAAGCCAGGCAGGTATTATCGGCTCTTGCCTGTTATCAAGAAGCCGGTTATTCGAAGCATAAAAACAGAAGAGGATGTTCCCCAAAGAGAACATCCTCTATAAATTTTTACAAATTGACGATTATCGATTATCCTTGGTGAATTGCTTCAGAAGGGCATACATCTGCGCAAGTACCGCATTCTGTACACATATCCGGATTGATAGAATATTTGTCACCTTCAGAAATTGCGCCAACCGGGCATTCATCGATACAAGTACCGCAAGCGATACAATCGTCACTAATTACGTAAGCCATTGTAGTAAAAGTTAAAAGTTATTATTAGTACTAATTATGATATTGCAAAGGTAAGGTTTTTATGCGAAGTTGTAACGTCTACATAGCAATTTTTCATTAATTTGTACCTATTCTAAATAGATTTCAATGCTTTAAAGACTGATACATTGCTTGTTGCATACGTGTACGGATATCCAGTTTCGTCAGATTCTTATGGTCGAACGCCTGCGGATAAGTGCGGTTGCTCAAGAAAACGAATACCAAACCATTATCGGGATCAGCCCAAGTACACGTACCTGTAAAGCCGGTATGTCCGAACACACTTCGCGGAGCTTCTGCCGCGCAAGGGCTTTTATCGGGATTTTCCTTATCCGGCTTGTCGAACCCTAATCCTCGCCGACTCTCCTTCGACTGCATGCCGATAAACAGTTCGCACGTAGCACGACTCAGGTATCGCCGGTCTCCGCACACTCCTTTATCCAACAGCATCCGGAAGATAACGGCTACATCGTGTGCCGTAGAGAACAACCCGGCATTGCCCGACACGCCTCCCATAAAGGCGGCAATCTCATCGTTGACATAACCTTGCAACTCTCCTCCGCGTAAAAAGTCATGGGCAGCTGTAGGCACTATCTGTGACTTGTCGAAACGGCGCAAAGGATTGTAAGCCGTATGCGTCAACCCCATCGGTTTATAAAACACACTGTCCAAATAAACATCCATCGGCACCTGCGCCAGCTCTTCCACCAGCTCTTTCAGCAACATAAAGTTCAAGCAACTGTACCGGTACGAATGCCCTTTGAGAGGAACATCGACCAACCGACGGTTCATCTCTTCCGGAAAACCGACATTCAAATACAAACTATCGGACAACCGCAACGCATACTGCGCGGAAGGAACAGCCGACACCCATTCTTTTTTATAAGCAAAATCGGTACAAGCATACAGATTTTCGTCTACCTGCAACAAATGATGCTTATCGCGTTTTTTCCGGAACAGTCCTCCCTTACACGATTTCAAATCAATCGCGTCCTGATAGAAAGACCAATAAGCCGGCAGACCCGACTCATGATACAACAAATCCTGAATCGTAATACGCTCTTTGCGCGTGCCTCTCAACATCGGAAGGTATTGGCTTACACGGTCGGTCAGTCCGAACTTGCCTTCATCGTACAGCTTCATGACCGCCAGCAGCGTACCGGTCACTTTACTCAGCGAAGCCAAGTCATACAGGCTGTTTTCCTTTACCTCGGGAGAATCATCGTAGGTAAACCTGCCGAAACATTTATTATAAACGGGATAACCATCTTTCAGAATCAAGACATGACAACCCGGATAAGCCTGTGCCCGTATGCCTTCTTCGGCTATTGTATCAATACGTGCTAGGACACGCGAGTCCATTCCGAAATCTTCGGGAACATACAGATATGGATGTTCCGGGTCGAGCGTGACACCCGTCCCTGCCTGCCAAGTATCCGAAAGACTTACCGACAAACGCCCGTCGGCAAGAACCTTGCCGGTCAACACATCCGCCACATAACGCTGTACTGTCTTCGTATCGGTATGCGCAAGCACCACCGACGATGCCTGCCGCAAGACCGGAACCATATCTGTCAATGCTCTTTGAGGCACAAAGCTGACCACCGCAACCGGTTTGTCGACCGCCAGCTCGTGAATCAGAGATAAATAAGGCTCATAATCTTGCTGGTGTAACGCCACGATGACTTGCTGGGCAGAACGGAGACGTTCACGAATAACCTCCAACGAATCGGCTTGTGCATAAACCCAACCCATCTCCAGCGATTTCTTCAACTCCTGATAAAAAGGATAAGCTTCGGTAAGCGAAGGCGAAATACTGAGCAAGACATTGCCAGACAGAGCCAAATCCAGTGGAAGCATTTCTAGTGAATCTTTCAGTACTGTTACCGCTGCCTTGTCCAACGCAGCTAGTAAACTGTCCGTTTCAGGAACATGGATACAAGCCTCCAATCCTTCTTCGTCTATCAACGGACGCTTGTCCAGTCCCAACGCATATTTATAGGTAAGCACTTTCCGGCATTTCTCCGTAATCAGGGCTTCGGTGAGCATTCCTTTCTTTACCGCATCCAGCACGCTTGCCATCTCCTTCTTCAAGTTGCGGGGAACCAGCAACAAATCGTTTCCTGCCAGCAAAGCCTGCACACTGACATCCTTTGCCTGGCGGATGCCTTTCATCTCCAGCGCATCGGTAAATACCAGACCTGAGAAATGAAACTCGTCCCGCAATAGCGAAGTGATGATATTGGAAGAGATGGAAGCGGGCTTCTCGCACAAGTCGGGAATCTGCAGATGCCCCACCATCATGCCGCTTACCCCGGCTTCTACCGCTTTCTTAAACGGATAAAGCTCGATGGAATCCATACGGACACGGTCGAAGTTAAGCACAGGCAATGCCAGATGGGAATCGACATCCGTATCGCCATGCCCCGGAAAATGCTTGCATACAGCCAGAACGCCACCGTCTTCCAACCCACGTGCATAAGCGATGACCTTCCGTGCCACATTCTCGGGAGAACTGCCGAACGAACGGGTATTGATAACCGGATTGGCAGGATTGTTGTCGACATCCGCCACCGGAGCAAAATTGACCTGCACACCGATAGCACGCAACTGGCGTGCCACTTCCCGCCCATAGCGGTAAATCAACGAGTCATTCTGGATGCAGCCCAATACCCGGTTCTTCGGAAACTCAGGCGTGTCTTTCAGCCGCATGGCAAGCCCCCATTCACCGTCAAACGTAATCAGCAAAGGTATGCGGCTCCACTGCTGCGCCAGATTGGTCAGCTGCACCTGCTTGCCGGTTTCTCCTTTGGCGAACAACAATCCGCCCAACCCATATTCCTCTATCGCTTTCCGCAGCTGTGTCTTATTGCGCTGGGTCGTAAGCGGGTCTATGGTATGAATAAACAGCTGACCGATTTTCTGCTTCAAGGTCATTTCCTCCAAACGACTTTCCACCCATCTGCGGCAAGCGGTCGTATCCTTTATCTGACTGATAATCGCCGGCTGCGTTTGCGAATATCCCCAAATCGCCACCCACAGGCTTATCCAAAAAACAAACGCCCTTTTCATTTCAATCCTTCTGTAATGTCAATACCATTTTTCCCACAAAAGCGGCATGCTTGCCCATTTGCTGCAAAGGAATCTCCACTCCATCCAGGTTCTTGTAATACAAGGGACTTTCGAAAAACGAATGCGAATGCCCTCCCAATACTACATCAATGTTCTTCGTGTTCTCTATCAGTTCTATATCCGAGTACGGCTCGCCTTTCCAGCCCAAATGAGAAAGGCAAATCACCAGGTCACACTTTTCCCGTGTTTTCAGCAGGTCGGCTATCCGCTGGGCTTCAGAAACCGGGTCTTCGAACTTCACATCCCCATACGACTCTCTGGCTACCAGTCCTTCCAATTGGGTACCCAAGCCGAATACACCGATTTTGATTCCGTTGCGGTTCAAGATGACGTATTCCTTTACCAGTCCCTCCAATACGGTACCGGTCACATCGTAATTGGCACAGACTATCGGAAACTCGGCCATCTTGAACAAGCGCGCCATATTCTCCAGTCCGAAATCGAATTCATGATTGCCGATGGTGCCTGCATCGTAACGCATTTCGTTCATCAGGCGGATTTCCACTTCCCCCTTATATATATTATAATAAGGTGTACCCTGCGAAAAGTCGCCGCTATCGAAAAGCAGCAAGTCGGGATGCAATTCGCGCTGTTGCCTGATAAAAGTGGCACGGCGCACCATGCCTGCCTTCCCTGCCAACAAGGTATCCTGAAAATTCTCCGGAAACGGCTCTATCCGGCTATGCATATCGTTGGTATGAAACAAATATAATTCTTTAACCGACTGGGCTGACGCCATTCCCACAAACAGGCAAGCCCATAAAACAAGACCTAATTTCTTCATGATGAATTTCTTCTTATTGTTCTACAATACGTCCTTCCACTTTAGCATCAACACGCTTGCCCGATGCTTCGACACGTTTTACATATTCGATAAACAACGTACGCAACGTGGCGTTTTCCGGTTCTATCTTTGCCGTCGCCTCCTTGAATGCCTCCAGGCGGTCGTTTCCCTCTGCCAGGTAGTCGATGGTAGCTACCTGATAGTCTTTCTCCGGGTCAATCTCCTTTCCTCCCACCTTGGCACTCAGCAATTCTCCTTCCGCCGATATGACCAGCGAGGCACCACTCAATCCTTCGCCATGTACCTCTGCCATTTGCCTGAACAGGTCGTGCAAGTCTTTCCCTTTCATCGTCACGACAGCCAGTCTGTTTTCGAAGGGAGTTATCTCGTATATCGACTCGACGGTCACATTCCCTTCATTCAAGAGGTTACGTATGCCTCCCATATTCATGACCCCTACATCAGCCTTGATGCCTGCCTTAGCCTCGGCACTCGTGCGCAACACATCTGCCAGCAGGTTAGATAAAGGAGATTCCGGACGATAAGCCTCCAGCTTGCGGGCTGCATGCCCGATAACCGGACGCATCATGCTGTCGATACGCTCCTGATAAGGTTGCAGGATGCGCCAGGCTTCCATATCCTGATTCACATCGTAAGCGCTTGTCATCGGGATTCTTCCCCCTTCCACCGAAACCAGCGAGTAATTTGAACTACAGGCGCTTAAAGCCAATGCAGCCACACATATACCGTAATATATTCTTTTTTTCATGCTGTCTTTTTCATTTGAATTCTTGTCAAAGTTAGAAAAAAAGCGGACTTCACCCAAATTTTCCTCAAAATAAAGCGAAAAGGTTTTGCCATGTCGCAAAAAATCACTTACTTTGCACCGCTTCCGCGCAATCGCTGTCAAGAAGAGTTACTTGGTATGTTGCGTTGGGTACGATCAAACAATTTAATTTCAAAAAAGCACAATGGATTTAATTAAAATTGCAGAAGAAGCATTTGCTACTGGCAAACAGCATCCTTCATTCAAAGCTGGTGATACGATTACAGTAGCATACCGTATCGTTGAAGGTAACAAGGAACGTGTTCAGATGTACCGCGGTGTAGTTATCAAAATCTGCGGACATGGTGAAAAGAAACGTTTCACTGTACGCAAGATGTCGGGAACAGTAGGTGTAGAACGTATCTTCCCCTTGGAATCTCCGGCTATCGACAGCATTACTGTCAACAAGATTGGTAAAGTGCGCCGCGCTAAACTGTATTACCTGCGCAAACTTACCGGTAAGAAAGCCAGAATCCAAGAAAAACGTACAAACATGTAATACGGATTCAATTGTTTCCTTACATAAAAACCGGCTCTTGAAAACAAGAGTCGGTTTTTTTATTTGTCTCCCCTACATTTGAATACTAGTTCCTTCGCCTACATAATATATATGTCTTGATGCGGGAATATAAATCACTTTATACACAAACATACACAAAAAAGAGCCCCGACAGGAAATCATTTCTTGCCGGGGCTTTTTATCAAGTAATTACAGATAACTAATTAAGCTTCTTCTGCTACAACTTCGAAAGGAATTTCTACAGAAACTTCCTTATGCAGTTTTACAACAGCTACATAGTGACCAACTTCTTTTACAGAATCTTTAACAACGATAATCTTACGATCGATGTTATGACCCAACTTAGCCAATTCGTCTGCAATCTGAATGTTGCCTACAGAACCATAGATAACGCCTGTTGCACTTACCTTTGTCGGGATAGTCAATGAAATACCCTTCAATGATTCGGCTACAGCTTCTGCATCTTTCTTAATCTTTTCCAATTTATGAGCACGCTGTTTCAGTTCTTCAGCCAACATTTTCTTAGCAGCCGGAGAAGCAATGACAGCTTTACCAGTCGGAATAAGATAGTTACGGCCATAACCAGACTTCACGGTTACAATATCATTCTTGTAGCCCAAGTTTGCTACGTCTTCTTTCAAAATTATTTCCATACTTATTCCTCCTTATATTATTTCATCAAGTCAGTTACAAAAGGCAGCAATGCCAAGTGACGAGCTCGCTTAACAGCCTGAGCGATACGACGCTGGAACTTCAGAGAAGTACCGGTGATACGACGCGGAAGAATCTTTCCTTGTTCGTTCAAGAACTTCTTCAGGAATTCAGGATCTTTGTAGTCGATATACTTAATGCCACTCTTCTTGAAACGACAGTATTTTTTCTTCTTTACATCTACTGAGGGCGGAGTTAAATATCTGATTTCTGATTGTTGCTGTGCCATAATTAATTTTCCTCCTTTTTAGTTGATTTTAAACTTCTTCTCTTTGCAGCATATTCTGCAGCATACTTATCCATTCTGAAAGTCAAGAAACGGATTACACGTTCGTCACGACGATAATTAACCTCCAATTTAGCAATTACCGAAGGATCTGCCTTAAACTCGATAAGTTGGTAGAAACCCGTAGATTTCTTCTGAATGGGATAAGCCAACTTTTTCAATCCCCAGTTTTCTTCGTTGATGATCTCAGCACCTTCCTGTGTCAGGATAGCCTTGAACTTGTCTACCGCTTCCTTCATCTGTACGTCAGACAAAACGGGAGTTAAAATGAAAACGGTTTCGTATTGATTCATACAATTCGTTAATTAAATAATTAATACTATTTTTTATTTGCGGCGCAAAGTTACGACTTTTTCTCTAATCCACAAACTTTTACAGCTTTTTTCCACATATAAAATGCGGATTGACACAGATTTGCACCTTAAAATGCATCCTTTCTCCTGTCAATCCGCATAAAAACGGCAAAACATCTGCCCTTTTCTGCTATCAATCTTGTTCTGGAGTAATCAACTTATATCCTTTGCCGTGGATATTGATGATTTCAATCGAATCGTCCTCTTTCAAGTGCTTACGCAACTTAGTGATATACACATCCATACTACGTGCATTGAAATAATTGTCATCAATCCAAATGGTCTTCAAGGCAAAATCGCGTTGAAGAATTTCATTGGCATGCGCACAAAGCAATCCCAATAATTCCGATTCTTTAGTCGTAAGCTTGGTCTGCTTGTCGCCGATAGACAAAATCTGCTTCTGCGTATCAAAGGTGAAACGACCGATCTTGTATATATTGCTTTCTTTATTCCGCTTGCCACGTACACGGCGCAGGATAGCTTCGATACGGAAAGTCAGCTCTTCCATACTGAAAGGCTTGGTGATGTAATCATCGGCACCAATCTTGAATCCTTCCAAGATATCTTCTTTCAAGGTCTTTGCCGTAAGGAAGATAATAGGAATTTCAGCATTCGCCTGACGGATTTCCTGAGCCAACGTAAAACCATCTTTCTTCGGCATCATGACATCCAACACACACAAATCGTACTTATTCTTCAAGAAAGCCTTGTATCCGGCTTCTCCGTCAGGATACAATTCTGCCGAATATCCTTTAGCTTGCAAATATTCTCTCAACAACATGCCAAGATTTTCATCATCTTCGCATAACAAAATACGTAATTTCTCGTCCATTTTTTATTCGTCTTTAAATAAAGGTAATACAATAATAAATTTAGTACCTACATTCAGCTCACTCTCGGCACGGATGGTACCTTTGTGATCTGTAATGATTTTTTTTACATAGGCCAAGCCCAAACCAAAGCCTTTCACATCATGCAAATTGCCGGTATGAACCCGGTAGAACTTCTCAAATATTTTTTTCAGGTTTTCTTTCTTAATACCGATTCCATTGTCTTCTATCGATATGTGAAGCTTGCCTGACTCATTCCACGTACGCACTTTCAAGTGAATATTCACATCCGGCTTCTTATATTTCAGCGCATTGTCGAGCAAATTAAATATCACATTCGTGAAATGCATTTCATCGACATAGATAAACGGGTCATCCGCATCCAGCGCCACATCCAGCGTGCCGTTGCAATTCTCCACTTTCAGCCGGAAGGTGTTCGTTACATTATAAACCAATTCGTTGGCATCAATCTCCTTTTTCTTTAAAGTAGCCTTCTGCCGCTCGAACATAGACATCTGCAAGACTTTTTCTACCTGAAAACGTAACCGCTTGGTTTCATCATTAATCACGCCTGATATGTGCTTGAACATGGCAGGCGATTTACCCACAGCAGGATCATTCAGCATCTGTGCAGCCAATGATATGGTAGAAATAGGAGTCTTAAACTCATGCGTCATATTGTTGATGAAATCATTTTTGATTTCAGTAAGTTTCTTCTGCCGGAAAATGATGTAAATAGTAAAGATAAAAGTCACCAACAACACCAATGTAAATACGATAGAAGGTATCATAAAACGCACCGAGCTGAAAATGTAATTGTCCATTGTAGGGAAAAACACATTGACAAATCCCATTTTTGCAGGAGGGTCTTTTTCAAAGAGCAAACGGGAATAGATTTTTTCATTATCATATTCATAGTCGGAACAACGGTACACTTCCTTTCCATCCCGGTCGGTCACAGTAAAATGATAAGGGATATCCACTCCGTTATTCTTTAATTCAGAATTCAGATAATAATCCAACTGCTTGAAATTGACACGCTCCTTCAACGGCTTGTCACTGGCTGTATACAGAATATTATAGATTACCTCGTCGAGCAACGCACGCTGATAGACATACCGTTCCTTCAGTATTTCCTGCAAATTCCGGGAAGTTTGCGGAATATTCTTTCCGGTTGATATAATCACCTTCGGCACACTGGAAGGACGATTGATAATTGTTTTCCACTCAAAACTGGAAAACGTGCTTCCATCGGGCGAAGTCACCGTATAACGGCGGTGCTCTACCACATTCTGAGTACTATCTTTCGACAAGGTCCGTCCTCCAAACTGACTGGAGATACGAGCAGCACGCTCGGTAGCAGCCACATCTTTCTCCAAGTACTTTTTCGTTTCCCCTAATTCCAAATTATGAACTGCCTGAGCAAGGCTGCGTCCTACATTTTCTTCGAACTGCTCCTTACGCATCTTGACCATCTCCTCGATATAGCTTACCTGCAAATAAAGTAAACTGAGGAAAGATAGTCCCATGACAATTCCCAATATCCAAATAGTTGACTTTTTCATGGAGACAAAATTAAGCTGCTACTGATTACAATAAACTTTGCTTAACATGTTTTAATCCGATATTCTTTTATATTAACTGAAAATCCTATTTAACATATCAAAACAAACGCTTTAATGCATAAGAGCAACCGTCTGACTGCAAAATTAAATAAATTTTAAATCAATAACAAATAAATATCCCTAATAGTTTAAGCTAAGTTAAATAAAAAAAGGCCGTATTTTAAGAAATACGACCTTTTTAATCTATAAAACAGCAATTATTCTACATTTCGTCCTTTTCCTGTTCTTCAAATTCTTTCATCAGCTTGGTTTGCACATCTGTCGGAACCAATTCATAGCTTGCAAACTTCATGATAAACGAAGCGCGTCCACCTGTCAACGAGCTCAATGAGGTAGAATAGTTGGACAACTCCTTCAACGGCACTTTGGCAGCAAGCTTTTCATAACCTTTTTCACTACTCATACCCATAATCATGCCACGACGTCCCTGCATATCACTCATCACATCTCCTAGTTTATCACTCGGGCAGAACACTTCTACATCATAAATCGGCTCCAAAATCTTCGGACCGGCATTCTTAAATGCCTCACTGAATGCATGACGGCCAGCCAACATAAAGGAAATTTCATTGGAATCTACCGGGTGCATCTTACCATCATAAACAATGACACGCACATCGCGGGCATAAGAACCCGTCAGCGGGCCTTGCTCCATACGGCTCATAATACCTTTTAATATAGCAGGCATGAAACGGGCATCGATAGCACCGCCGACCACACTGTTAACAAATACCAATTTTCCGCCCCATTCCAAATCAATCGTTTCTGTTCCCTTTACATTTACCTTAAATTCTTGTCCATTGAACTTATAAGTATCCGGAGCAGGCATACCTTCGTAATAAGGCTCTACAATCAGATGCACTTCACCAAATTGTCCTGCACCGCCCGACTGTTTCTTATGACGATAGTCGGCACGCGCCGCCTTCGTGATGGTTTCACGATAAGGGATTTTCGGCTCAAGAAACTGGACAGGCAGTTTCTCATTGTTTTCCAAACGCCATTTCAAGGTACGCAGATGGAATTCACCTTGCCCATGCACCAGAATCTGTTTCAATTCTTTCGACTGTTCGACAATCCATGTCGGATCTTCTTCCCGCATGCGGTTCAAGATAGCCATCATCTTTTCCATATCTGCCTCGTTTACCGGCTTAATGGCACGTGTGTACTTCGGATTAGGATATTTGATGAAATTGAAACGGTTATCACAATCCTTGCCATTCAATGTATTTCCGGTTTTCACGTCTTTCAGCTTCACCGTACAGCCGATATCGCCGGCACGCAATTCTTCCACTTTCTCGCGTATCGAGCCTGCACATACATACAGCTGGGCCATACGTTCTTTCGAGCCACGGTCAGCATTTGTCAAATCGTCCCCTTCGCGTACGACGCCGCTCATTACCTTAAAGTATTGCACGTCGCCGATATGCGGTTCAACAGCTGTCTTAAAGAAATAAAGCGAAGTAGGTCCGTTCGGATCGGGAGGCACAGGCACCCCACGTGTATTATGCACCACCGGCATTTCATCGACAAACGGCACCACATTACCCAAGAACTCCATCAGGCGGCGGACACCCATATCTTTCCCTGCACAAACACAGAAAACCGGGAACATTCCACGTGCAACCAACCCTTTACGGATACCTTCACGCATTTCGTCTTCGGTAAGCGATTCGGATTCAAAGAATTTTTCCATCAAGGTTTCATCGTGCTCAGCAGCAGCTTCAACCAAGACTTTGTGCCAAGCCTGAGCTTTTTCCATCTCTTCAGCTGGAATATCTTCTATCGTGGGTTCGCCTCCTTCGGGCTTCCACGAATATTTCTTCATTAAAAGTACATCAATCAACGAGTTAAAGTCGGGACCTGTACTGATAGGATACTGAACCGGAACCACTTTCGAACCGTAATTCTCTCTTAACTGCTCCAGCACATGGTCGAAGTCACACTTTTCACTATCCAACTGATTAACCAAGAATATAACCGGCTTACCCAGTTTCTCCGTATAGCGAAAATGATTCTGCGTACCTACTTCAGGTCCATATTGACCATTCAATAATAAAATAGCTGTATCAGTCACATTCAAAGCAGTAATGGCAGCACCTACAAAGTCATCACTTCCCGGACAATCAATAATATTCAATTTCTTGCCGTTCCATTCCACATGATAAACGGTAGAGAAAACAGAGTATCCGTACTCCTGCTCTACCGGAAAATAGTCGCTGACAGTATTTTTTGCTGTGATTCTTCCACGGCGTTTTATAACCCCACTCTCATAGAGCAAAGCTTCTGTGAGGGTGGTTTTACCTGATCCATCATTGCCAAGCAACGCAATGTTCTTAATTTCGTTGGTCTGATATACTTTCATGGTATTCAAGATTTTTTAATAAATAACAAAAGGATATGCTTTTCATATCTCTTACTAGCGAGGCGCAAATTAGAAATTAAAGTTGAGAAATGCAAAGTTTCCCTCCGTGTTACTAAACTATGTTTTTAGGCAGGACATCACGCTTCGACTAATTGCACGAAGGATACTGCGGATACGTAGCCCAGAGATTATAAGGCTCTCCCAAATCACTCATACTATTAAACCAAAGGTCACGATAGTTGTCATTCAACAGATGTTTTTTGGTAGTCTCACCTACCATCCACGAATCTTCATCTATCTCTTTCTGAAGCTGCAGATTGTCCCATCCTGCATAGCCAGCAAAGAAACGAATATACCCTTCAACAGGATTGCCGTTCAAGATATATTGCAACACGGAAGAAAAATTCCCGTTCAGATAAAGCCCGTTTCCCAAATTCAAAGCACCTTCCAAATGCTTAAGCACGTGCAAAAAGAATATCGTATCCCGTTCAACAGGACCACCTTTAAATACAGGAATAACAGGAGCGGAAGCCAATTTCGGCACAAGCTGGTTTAAAGAAACAAGATACCGGAAATTTTTATTCATCACGATGCCCATACTTCCTTCAATATTGTGTGTAACCATTAAAATGACAGAACGTGCAAAATGATAGTCATACAATAATGGAGAAGCAATAAGAATACTTCCCACATGTGGAAGCGCCTTATTTGAATGTACTTGGAAAATGCGCATATCCATATAACGTCCTTTTTTATTTACTAATATAGTCCTTTCTTCTCATATACGAAAGCTTTTTAACTTTTTTCTAAAAATAATCCCAAAACATTTGGAGATTCAGAAAAAAGTCGTACCTTTGCAACCGCAATCGAGAGAGATAGCAACGAAAGAAA
>ULRR01045916.1_pt1 | contig 25421 bp, 17 predicted proteins | sample 1955651 | NCBI WGS metagenome assembly ULRR01 (sample SAMEA4835688, study PRJEB28245) | human gut metagenome | biome: gut microbiome; material: fecal sample | place: Denmark | collected 2008
CGAGCATCGGCTCCAGCATCACCTTCCCGCAGTCCATCTCCAGCTTCTTGTTCTCCAGCTTCGAGATGGTGAGCAGCTTGTTGGTCAGTGTCAGCAGGCGGTCCGCCTCTTCCTTGGCGACACGGAAGAATTTCTCTTTTGTCTCGGGCTTGTCGTCCAGTCTGCCGCTGTGCAGAAAGCTCAATGCCGTGAAGATGGTGGTAAGCGGGGTTTTCATGTCGTGTACCATCGCGTAGGAGAAATCCTCACGGATTTGGAAGATTCTGTTTAGCTTTGATATGATTTTTATTTGATATACTATGCATCCTATTATAAAAGTCATCATGATTGCTGTTGCAATAATGAGCATCAACATTTGTCTAAAAATATTGTAATACGGAATTGTGATAATGGCTTGTACGTTTGATGAATTATCTAGCTTTATCGGTATTGGTTGTGTTCTAATAATGCCAAACTGTTTAATATTACTTTGGCGTGTTGTTCCTACAATATTCCCGTTTTTTATTTTTTCGATATACAAATCGGTTTTTATTTTATGCTCAAAAAGCATTTCTTTAAAAATAGAATCCAGACGATTAATATTATTGGTGATGCCATATGTTCCTAAGCTTTCTAATAAATAAGTTACCTCTGGGTATGTTCCTGTATTATTGGTTCTTGGAGCACCGAGAAATTTTGTTCCTTTGGGAAGTTCTGAAAAATGCGATGTCGCTTCTTCTAATGTTGCTTTTGCAAACAAATTATTGATGGATTTTTCTAATTGGTTTTTATATAGATTGAAGGAGTTTCTAAGCCATATTCCTTGGAGTGTTAATGCAAAAAATATACTTATGATTGTCATAATTCTAATATAAATATGTCGCATAATTAAAAGATAACATTGTATTAATGATAAGTTAACTTGTTGTAGAAAGCTTAGCTTTTACTTTTGCAAAGTTAAAAACATTATGCAGATAGATAACTAAAGTTCCTGCTGAAAACTTCTTAACCTAAAGATAACGTAGCGATAACATAAACTCTTGTACTTTGTGCATACCTTTGCCGCATAAAAATAACGAAACAACATTTAAAATATCAATTATGAGAAGAATGATGAAACTGGCTTTTGTAGCCATTGCAGGTTTTGCCTGCTTGCCGGTTGCCGTCAGGGCACAGCAGATGCCTCCGGTACCGGTAGACAAGGAAGTGAGAATCGGTAAACTGGATAACGGACTTACATACTATATCCGTCATAACGAATATCCGAAGAACCAGGTGGACTTCTATATTGCCCAAAAGGTGGGTAGTATCCTGGAAGAGGACGACCAGCGCGGATTGGCGCACTTCCTCGAACACATGTGCTTCAACGGGACCAAGAACTTCCCGGGAAACTCGATGATCAAATGGCTGGAATCTGTAGGTGTAAAGTTCGGTTATAACCTGAATGCCTATACCAGCATTGACGAAACGGTTTATCGCATCTCCAGTGTACCTACGGAACGTATCGGAGTGCAGGACTCCTGTCTGATGATTCTGTCCGACTGGGCAGACGGCTTGTTGCTGAACGGCAAGGACATTGACGAAGAACGTTCGGTCATACACGAGGAATGGAGAAGCCAGACGCCCCCCAATATGAGAATAATGGAGAAATTGCTCCCGGAGATATATCCCGACAGCAGATACGGACACCGTCTTCCTATAGGAACCATGGAAGTGGTGGACAACTTCCCGCATCAGGCTTTGCGCGACTATTATGAAAAGTGGTACCGTCCCGACCTTCAAGGTATAGTCGTAGTGGGCGATATTGATGTGGACCGCATAGAAGGCAAGATTAAGGAACTGTTCTCAAAGATAGAGAAACCTGTCAATCCGGCAGAGAGGGTTTACTATCCTGTGGCTGACAACGAAAAGCCGATTATTGCTTTCGGCTCGGACAAAGAGCAAAGCAATTATGTGGCTCAGATCATGTTCAAGTATGACGCCCTGCCCGATTCATTGAAAGGCACCATGGCGGATGTTACAACCAATTATCTGCTCGATATGGCCCAGATGATGCTTCAGATAAGACTGAACGAACTGGGACAAAAATCTGATGCTCCGTTTGCCGTTGCGGAAACAAGTCATGGGGAGTTTCTCATGTCGAAGACAAAGCAGGCTTTCCTGCTGGCAATGCTTCCTAAGGGTAACAGCTTTGACGAAGGGCTGAAAGCTGTCTACCGCGAGGCTCTCCGTGCCAAGAGAGGCGGATTTACCGCCACCGAATATGCGCGTTGCCGCACGGAATACCTGTCTCAGCTTGAAAAGGCATACAATAACCGCAACCAGCAGGAAAACAAGACGCTGGCTGAATCGTATGTGCGTAATTTCATCGACAAGAAGCCGATACCGGGTATCGAGACAGAATATCAGATGATGAGCATGATGGTGAACCAGATACCTGTAGAAGCTGTCAATCAGGTGTTCTCGCAGATTGTTTCGGACAAGAACCTGGTTGTTCTCGGCATGATGCCTGCACGCGAAGGCGAGTCCTGCCCGAAGGATGAAGACATACTCGCCTTGCTTTCTCAGGTGGAAGCCGAAAACATCGCTCCTTACGTAGACAACGTGAAGGACGAACCTTTGGTAAGCGAATTGCCGGCAGCCGGAAAGGTGGTGAAGGAAAACATGCTTTCCGATTTCGGAGCCAAGGAATGGATTCTTTCAAACGGTGCCAAGGTGATATTGAAGAAGACCGACTTCAAGGCAGACGAAATCAATATGATGGCTGTGGCAAAAGGCGGTACTTCGGTTTATGGCAATGATAAGGCTGCGGACTTGATGTTTATGCCTGCTGTATTGGAACAGCATGGATTGGGAAATTTTACTAATTCCGATCTTACAAAACTACTTGCCGGAAAGCAGCTTTCTCTGAAAATTACATTGGATGACTATGTACGCAAGCTGTCGGGAAACACCACTCCTAAAGACCTGAAGACTTATATGGAGATGATATACATGACCTTCACCGGACTGGCAGTAACACCCGATGAATTTGTCGCCATGCAGAATCTTTATAAAGGAGTGATTCAGAATCAGGAGCAGAACCCGAGTTTTGTCTTTCAGAAGAGGTTGCAGGAATTCCTGTATGCTTCGCCCAACAAGCAGGTGTTCAGTGTAAGTGACATTGAGAAAGCAAACCGTGAGAATATCCTTTCTGTCATCCGTGAGCAGCTTGCCAATGCAGCCGAGTTTACCTTTGTATTCAGCGGAAACTTTGATGAAGCGGAATTAAAGACACTGGTTGAGCAGTACATCGCCTCCCTGCCGTCGGTGAAGGGAAAGAAACAGGAACTGAAGCATAACCCTGCGGTTGAAATCAAGTCGGGTAGCGAGGAAAAGGAATTTGCCCTGCAGATGGAAGTGCCTCAGGGTAGTGCGGCGGTTATCATCAGCGGAAAGATGCCTTACTCGTTCAAGAACAGGCTGATGGCTTCCATGTCGGCACAGATTATCTCTGCCCGCCTTTTGAGTGAAGTCCGTGAGAAGGAAGGTGCTGTTTACAGCATATATACCCAAGGCTCCCAAAACAGGCTGTCTGAAGTATCAGTTACCTACCAGACTATATTCCAGGTGAAACCGGAAAAGAAAGACCGCGCGCTTGAAATCATCCGCAGCGAGTTTGAGAAACTGGCAAAGGAAACGCCCGTGGAGGAACTTGACAAGGTGAAGGAGTTTATGGTGAAGCAAATTACTGAAGACGAACATACCAACAGCTACTGGTGCTCGATGATGGCCGGCAATGAACTCCAGCCTTCTGAAATCTGTGTGAAGGCAGAGCAGGCCATTCAGTCCGTTACCCCCGAAGAACTCTCCGGCTATGTAAATGACATAATGAAACAGAACAATTATAGGGTGCTGGTCATGATGCCTGAGAGTAAGTAAGATATCGGATTAGAACGCTTGTTGTAAAAACAAAGATAGCTGCATCGGCAAAGACAAATAACTTCTTTACTGAATGCAGCTAGTTGCTTTAATGGACCTGCCTAATAAGGATTGGGATTTTAGCAAGCAAGTACTGCAATCCTCCCATAGCAAGGACTGCAGTCCTGGCTTGTCAGAACCGAACGAGGACTGGATTGCGTAGTACGATGCAAATATCTTGCTTTGCAACAAGAAGGGACTTGCTATTTCCCGCTTACTATCCGCTTGATGTCATTCAACTTATTCAGGGCTTCGATGGGAGTCAGGTTGTTGACGTCAAGATGAAGGATTTCATCGCGTATCTGACACAATACCGGGTCGTCGAGCTGGAAAAAGCTGAGCTGTACACCGTCTTGTGACGAGGATTTCGGCTGTACCTTCGGGCGCGAGGCAATGCCGTCCTGGCGGTTCTCCTGCTCCAACTGATGCAGGATTTCGCCGGCACGCTTCACGATGCTTTGCGGCATACCTGCCATTTTTGCCACATGGATACCGAAAGAGTGTTCGCTTCCTCCCCGCTCCAGGCGGCGCAGGAATATCACTTTATTGCCTACCTCCTTCACCGCTACATTGTAGTTCTTGATGCGCGGAAAGAGAGCCTCCATATCGTTCAACTCGTGATAATGGGTGGCAAAGAGGGTACGCGCACGCGCTTTCGGGTTCTCGTGGATATGTTCCACAATAGCCCAGGCTATCGAAATGCCGTCGTAGGTGGATGTACCACGTCCCAATTCATCGAAAAGCACCAAGCTGCGGGGCGAGAGGTTATTAAGGATGTTGGCGGCTTCGTTCATCTCCACCATAAATGTCGACTCGCCCACCGAAATGTTGTCGCTTGCCCCTACACGGGTAAATATCTTGTCTACCAGTCCGATGTGCGCGCTCTCGGCAGGCACGAAGCAACCTATCTGCGCCAAGAGGGTAATCAACGCCGTCTGACGGAGCAAGGCGGACTTACCTGCCATATTGGGACCGGTGATGATGATAATCTGCTGGTTCGCGGTATCGAGGCAAACATCGTTTGCCACGTATTTCTCGCCTACGGGCAACTGCTTTTCGATGACGGGATGACGCCCCTGACGGATGTCGAGCACATCATCGTCGGCTACCACCGGGCGGATATAGTGGTTCTCCCTGGCAGCATTGGTAAACGAGAGCAGGCAATCGAGGCGGGCTATCTGCGAAGCATTGAGCTGGATAGCAGGGATAAACTCGGCAAGGTCTGCCACCAACTCGTTGTAGAGCTTGGTTTCGAGCACCAGTATCTTGTCTTCAGCTCCCAATATCTTTTCTTCGTATTCCTTCAGCTCTTGGGTAATGTAGCGTTCGGCATTGACCAGTGTCTGCTTGCGTATCCACTCGGCAGGCACCTTGTCTTTATGGGTGTTCCGCACTTCGATGTAATAGCCGAACACATTATTATAAGCTATCTTCAGGCTGGGGATGCCCGTCTGCTCGATTTCGCGTTGCTGAATCTGAAGCAGGTAATCCTTGCCCGAATAAGAGATGCGGCGCAATTCGTCCAGTTCGGCATTGACTCCGTCGGCTATCACGCCTCCCTTGTTCACCAGCAAAGGAGGGTCGTTGACAATCTCTTTCGCTATCTTGTCGCGGATGGAAGCACACAGGTTCAGTTGCTCCCCGATGCGGCGCAGGCTTTCGTCGTCTGCGTTCAGGCAGGCATTCTTTATCGGCTCTACCGCCTGCAGGGCAACCTTCAGCTGCACCACCTCACGGGGCGAGATGCGCCCCACAGCCGCTTTCGACACAATGCGCTCCAGGTCGCCTATCAGATGCAGCTTTTCTTCGATGAACTCCTTGAAGTCGGGCTCACGGAAGAAATACTCCACCACATCCAGCCGCGCATTGATGGGTTTCACGTCTTTCAAGGGGAAAACCATCCAGCGTTTCAACAGGCGCGCACCCATCGGAGTGACCGTATGGTCTATGACATCGAGCAGGCTGGCACCGCCTTCGTTCATACTGCCCAACAGTTCCAGGCTATGTACCGTAAACTTGTCCAGCCGCACGAAGCGCTCTTCCTCGATGCGCACCAGCGAGGTGATATGGGCTATCTGGTAATGTTGGGTCATGTCAAGGTATTGCAGGATGGCACCGGCTGCTATGATACCGTTCTTCAGGTGCTCCACGCCGAAGCCTTTCAGGTTCTTGGTCTCGAAATGCTTCAACAGTTTCTCGCGTGCCGAAGCCTCGGTAAACACCCAGTCTTCCAGCTCGAACGTAAAGAACTTGCTTCCGAAATTGCCTTCGAACATCGGTTTCTTGCCACGCTCGAAAAGCACTTCTTTCGGAGCGAAATTGTTCAGCAGCTTGTCGACGTAGTCGAAAGGACCTTCGGCGGTCAAGAACTCCCCCGTAGAAATATCAAGAAAAGCCACACCGCATGCCGTCTTGCCGAAATGGACGGCGGCAAGGAAATTGTTCTCTTTATACGACAACACATTGTCGCTGATGGCCACTCCCGGTGTCACCAGCTCGGTAATGCCCCGCTTCACCAGCTTCTTGGTGGTTTTCGGGTCTTCCAGCTGGTCGCATATCGCCACTCTTCTGCCTGCACGTATCAGCTTGGGCAGGTAAGTATCGAGGGCATGATAAGGAAACCCTGCCATCTCTACCGTCTTAGATTGCCCGTTGGCACGCTTGGTAAGGGTGATGCCCAGTATCTGCGAGGCAGTCACGGCATCCTCGGAATAGGTTTCGTAGAAATCGCCACACCGGAACAGCATCAAGGCGTCGGGATGTTTCGCTTTAAGGTCGAAATACTGTTTCATCATCGGGGTCAATACCACATCGTTGTCTTTAGCCACTGTGTTGTCCTTTCTTTTAGTGAATAATCTGTGCAAAGATACCCATTTTTTGAATTAAAACACCCCGAAAGAATGAATCCGATGTTAAAAAAAGAATTTTTTAAGAAGCAGTTTGGGTTTTATTTTCAGAAGATCTGAGATGCATTTTTTTGTCAGTTCTATTTGGCTGTCAAGGAGATTATAAGAACGGTAAGATGATATTCTACGATAGTTAATCATTATAACTTTTGCTAATTATCAGTTGCTTGCGATAGCCGTCATAATCAACGAAATTCACTAAATACCCCTAACTGAAATAGTTGGTTTACGCATCGTTTTCACAGGATTAAAGAGCTCAATGTTTAATATAGAGTGTAAATTAGTAATTTTATTGTCAAACAATAATGAAAATGAAAATAAATCATTAGTTTTACAACTAAAAAAGATGTAAATCGAATAAAACCCGTTTTAGTTAAGAAAAACGTACAAGTAAATGGCTTTCATAACAAATGGGAGTTAACCCATCCACTATGTTAAAATGGTGTACAAATTCATCACTGCCCAATATAACTAGTTTGCTAGAGATAGCAGACTTATTGGACGTTGACATTAAGGAACTGATAGTTCGCGTGTACAAAGCTTATTTATTATCGCAAACATGACCAAACTGTGCGAACATTGTGTTCTTGAGCAGTATTTACCTTTGCAAAAATATTAAGATATGCCGACAAATAAGAATGCTTTAACAAGATACAAGTACCTTGATGAAATGCTGTCTGACAGGCATCATTTCTATGATATTCACGATCTCACAGAAAAATGCAATGAGAAACTTATTGATGCAGGATTCCCTGAAGTATCTCAACGTTGCATTGAGAAGGACATAAACTATTTGGAATACGATCCATTTTATGCTGAAATAGAACGCTATAGAGTTAATGGTCATCGGTGTATAAGGTATAAGAACCCTTCTTTTACTATCTTCAGAAAGGAACTGAGTGAGGAAGAAAGTAACCTGATATTAGAAGTACTTAACACAATAGGACAATTCGATGGCTTGGCTCATTTTGAATGGCTTGATCGTTTCAAAATCGGACTTGGTCTTAAGAAACGTCCTCGAATCATTAGCTTTAGCAATAACCCATACCTACAGAATTCCAACTTGTTAGGTGTATTATTCGATAACATATCAAATCAGGTTGCCATTAAATTGGAATATCACACTTTCTCGGATAAGGGAACTAGAGAAATCATTTTCCACCCCTATTTGCTTAAACAATATAATAATAGGTGGTACTTGATTGGCGCGGCTGATGATGATGGCAAAATCCTCAATTTCGCCCTCGACAGAATTGATGCTGTGACTGCTCTTCCTGAAGTAAAATATAAACCATGTAACGAAGATTTGGCTGAGCGTTTCGAAGATATTATTGGAATAACTCTATATGAAAATCGGGATATTGAACATATCCTTTTTTGGGTGAGCAATCATTCTATAGATTATGTTGGAACTAAGCCTATTCACGGGTCACAATGCCAATATAAAAATGAGAAAGATGAAGAATTCCGTAGGCAATATCCATCTCTTAATGAGGGTGCATTTTTCTCTATAGATTGCATTCCGAACTATGAGTTAATCCGTGAACTTTGTTCTTTTGGTAAAGAACTTATCGTGTTGTCGCCTTCATCCATCCAAGACGATATTTTTAACCGTATTAAATCAATGCTTGATAGTTATTCTGTAGTGCGAATATAGAGTTCGCAATATGCATTTACCTTTGCTACAGAAATTAAAAGACAAGCATTATGAACACTCAGAATTCCAACAATGTTTTTGTTTTCGATATGGACAATACATTAATTAAAACGGATAAAGCTAACAACCTTGCCTATTCCGAGGCAATAAGTTTAGCACTGGGTATAAACTGCAATATTGAAAATGGAAAGAGATTTACAAGGAATGAACTAAAGGAGTTATTCCCAAAATTAACACAAATTCAAATTGAGGAAATAATTAATCGTAAAGAAAAGTGCTTTGAATCATACCTCAGTGAGACAGAGTTGAACAGTAATCTATTCAGCATCTTGAAAAGTCTCCATCAAGAAGGACATCATACAATTCTATTGACTAATTGTCATTCTAGAAGGGCAATTAGCTTATGTAACTTCTATTATCTTACGAAGTATTTTGTTCGACGTTTTTTTTACGAAGATTGTCTTGGCAACAAATACACTCTTCTTAAATCTCTAGGATACGACTTACAAAACGTCGTTTTATATGAAAACGAAGAAGCTTCGACCTCAGAGGCAGTGACTAATGGAATCAATTTAGATAAAATCATCAAAGTAGAATTTTGAAAAGTATGGAACAGTTTATAATTCAGTCAAGAACCAGTCTTTGTCGTAAAAGAGAAGGTGGTGTCGAAAAAGCTCTCAAGCAAGATATAATCGCTTTTTATCACGGTGATTACCAAGGTGGTGGTAACTGGCGCATGCCTGGCACCATTGAGAATCTGATCTGCACTTTTAAGAATGATGTCACGACATATCCACAGCAAACTCTGAATAATGCAATAAACAAACTCTCTCAAATTTTGGCAGTCGACTTGCCTAATCTTCTGCGTCTTAGTGGAAAACAAAATCTTCGTGTTTGTGTCATTCCTAGATCAAAACGAGAAAATTCGTATCGCTGTAATCAACTATACTTAAGAGCCACAATCCAATTAGTGACACAACAATTGAATGGTTTTATAGATGGTACACATGATATTATTAGACACACTGATACCGCCACAACACATTTGGCTCGTAGTGGTCATGGGGGGGCAGGTGAATTGCCTTATGTTGGCATCACAAAAGATACGTGTAATATTTCGGATGATATAATCGGGCAAGATATATTGCTAATTGACGATCTTTACACTAAGACTGTTAACATTGACGAAGATTGCATTCAAGCCCTTTTAGACAAAGGTGCGAGAAGTGTCATTTTTTACTCTATCGGCAAAACGTTATCAAGATTCTGAAAAAAACTCTGTATATGAAGTACTCGGAAAATGCATTAAATATTTTAACTGTTCGTACCTTTCCTCAGAAGGGACCTGCGTGGATAGATAAAAATTTACGTGGAAACGAAGACTTATCCATTTTATATCACCTTTTAGAGACTCATGAATATGAGTTTATGAAGAAGCGGGAAAGAATAGAATCTGCCATCAACCAACTTGGAAATTGTGCAGATGGTCTTGTCGCAATCGGTGATGCCAATTTTCCCTCTTTGCGCGGTAGTGTGAAACCGGGAGACAAACCTTTTGCGCTTTTCTATAAAGGTGATATAAGCTTGCTAAGCAAAGATAATTTGAACATTGCTATTATAGGAGTCCTCAATCCTGATGAAAAAATTGAACTGACTGAGAGAATGGTTACGTCAGAAATCATAAAACACAACGCAACAATAGTGAGTGGCCTCGCTCTTGGTTGTGACTCGATCGCTCATCAAACAGCTTTGGAGAAAGGTGCCAGAACTATCGCCATTCTGCCTAGCACTCTTGACAGCATCTTACCTAAGGAGAATGTAGAACTTGCTGAAAAAATTGTCGAAGCAGGAGGATTGCTTATTAGTGAATATTACGAAGCTCCCAAAAGTCGAAATGACATGGTGAGCAGATTTGTTGTCCGAGATAGGTTACAAGCCTTATTCTCTGATGCCATACTTTTATCTGCAAGCTATGCTCCTAATAACTTAGGAAATGACTGTGGTTCGAGACATGCCATGGAAAAGGCAAAGTCCTATGGCATCAAACGTGGCGTTATCTATAATGACAGTAAGCATCACGATATTGCAATGTATGATTTGAATCGTCAAATTCTTGAAGGGGACAGCAGTGTGATACGAATTGATTCTACTAATATGAGTGAGGCTGTTCTTCGGTTGGTTACCAAAACGAACCAATGTTTTTTATTTTAAAGTCAAACGGAATTTAATTCTAAGTACAGATTACCATGGGTAGAACAAATACTGCAATTTGGGAGGAAATCAAATCTGAACACACAACCTGTTTATGCTATTCTGAATCGAAAGGTTTGTATGCATCCTCTATTTACTTCGCCCCTGAAGAAGAAATTTTATTCCTTCCTCATGGCTGTAAAGGTTTTTGGGAGAGAGGAGTGCAAATTCCAAAGGATAATCTTTCAATCAAGATTAAGACAAATTTCGGATACGGCAGTATGACCTATATGAAGGCCATTGTTGAACGGGACGGAAAAAGATTGCTCGATTTTGACAAGTCTAAATTCTTCGTTCTCAATAATAGCAGCGTCATGACATTAGATGTTGAACATTATACTTGGGAAAAACTATTTGAGAAAATTATCTCTATATCCAAAGGATTTGACCCCACCCAATGTTCATCATCTTCTATATCGTACATTGAGGAAATCGACAATATTCTATCTAAAAAGGAGATCTTTATTAAAGGTTCATTCATTAAAGAAAAAACCGTAAAATGGACCGGAGAGTATATTGTAACTTTGTTTGCAGCTAAAAAAATTAAAGATCTCATAAAAGGATGTCAGCTTGCAAATATAACTGACGAATATTTCATTGACAAAATAAACGAACTCTGCCATAAATGGCTTCAGAAGATACAGAACATCAACATTGACCTGCGTGATAATAGAACCTCTCAATTATCAGATTGTCTATTTACTATTCATGATTTTATGATTCGAAATGGAAAAGGATTAGAATTCTTAGGGTATTTTATTCCAAAAACTGAAAACAACGAATAATACGAACATAGGCTTCGTGAATATTTAGTACCTTTGCAGAAGAAAAATAAGATAAGGCGGTCTTTGATAAGTTTGATGAACCGAGATGTCATTTGATTTTCGTCCGGCGTGGTGCAAACCCTGCTCTCGAAAGAGAGTAGATTCGCGGGATATCTCTTCGCTTGTCGAGGAGACGATAATGTTAGTACGTTAACGTGATAACACTGTTTACGATGTACTTTATATTATTCGTGTTTTATGACTTTATATATTTATTGTATATAACCTCATACAAACATATTGTCTATTTTTTTACATAAAGAAAAGACGTTTTGGTAAATCAAACCTCAAAGGTCGCTTTCATATAAATTGGAAATTAAGAATGGATAAGGAACAAATAGTTAAACAGGCATCTCTACTCAGATCAAAAGAAGATTTGCTGAATCTCCTCAATCGTATCAAAAAAGACGAAATCGAGGAGATGGGATTTGATACCTCTAAGTTTCATCCGTTCACGATACGCCACATAAATTATTATTGCAACCCTAATAATGCATTCCACCGCTACCGCCAATTCCATGTCAAGAAGAAATCCGGTGGAACCAGAGTAATTACAGCTCCAAGGAACCGAAGTTTTATGATGTTGTTGCAAGTTGTAAACGAGATTCTGAAAGCGATGTACATACCTTCTGACTATGCCATGGGGTTTACCGAAGGTCGGTCGGTCGTTTCTAACGCCACCGTCCATAAAGGACAAAACTATGTTTTCAATATCGACTTGAAAGATTTTTTCCCAAGCGTTGAGCAGTTCCGTATATGGAAAAGGCTTCAATTAAAGCCTTTCAATTTCCCAAAGCAAATAGCTGGCATTGTCGCAGGACTTTGCTCCATGCGCCAGGCAAGAGAAGTTATTGACGAGACCAAGAAGCATGAAAACGATAAGAAATATAAATATGTTTTGCCTCAAGGCTCCCCGACATCGCCAATTATTACCAATATGGTGTGTGATACGTTAGACCATCGTTTAGCTGGGTTGGCACGTAGATTTGGGCTCCACTATTCGCGGTATGCCGATGACATAACTTTTAGCTCAATGCATTATATATATGCCCCCAATGGTGAATTCCGTACGGAATTGTGTCGTATAATTACAGAACAAGGCTTTACCATAAATGAAGGCAAAACCCGCCTGCAGAAACGTGGATCACGCCAAGAAGTAACAGGCATCATTGTTAGTCAAAAACTTAATGTTACCAAAAAGTATATAAGAGATATTCGTAATATTCTTTACATTTGGGACAGATATGGATATACGGCAGCAATCGCCAAGTTCCTTCCTAAATATAAGGCGACCAAAGGTCACGTCAAGAAGGGAGATCCAGACTTACAGAATGTTATTGATGGAAAGCTCATGTATCTGAAAATGGTAAAAGGTGATGAAGACTCCGTATATGCAAAGCTTTATGCAAAATTCCAATCACTCGTAAATAGAGATGCAGGTTCGGATAAAACTAATTCTTACGGCATTATCTACATTGAGTCTTTACCTTTTCTGAAATTTGAGAAAGATAAAAATACAAAAATCACTATCCATCACAAGGATGGTAATAAACGATATGCTACATTCAAACTGGGGGGAACAAACCAAGTAGCGTCAATAAATAAAAGTGTGACATTTGATAATGAACAACAAAAAGATAAGTTGGCTATCTCTTATTGTAGGAATTTTAAGGGAGAACGATTCTGGCTCATACATTTACTCGATAAGGCAACAACGTTTAAACAATCCCCTGTCGATATTGATGAATTAAATAATGATTTGGATTCACTATTAAATACAAAATATGGATGACAAGTTAATGTCCACAATAGACAAAATAACCAAACTGACTCAGCAAAATACTGAGTTTGATATGGAATTGCGAAAGCGACTGAAAGTGGCTTCCGCAAATTCTGTTTTGTCGGAAGATGAACGTATAAACCAAATTTACGAATACTGCATTGAGAAAGTCATAAGGCAGCAAGCCAACGAATTTTATGCAGACTTCCCTTTACAGTCTATAAAGGATATTCTGATTGGAGATTTTGTCCGGATGGAGTCATTCAGAAGAAAGGATAATTTCGGAGACTTTTGTTTGTCACTTTATCAACAGATAGAGTGTATGACTAACCGACTGTGCGAGAAGAAAGAGTTGTCCGATATTACAGAAAAAATGTGGGGGCATCCTGCATACCTGAAAATAGAAAAAGGCAAAGATCCATCCATCGATAACAGAGGCGGCGATTATACAATTGCCCAACTATTGTTTGGCAAAAGCAAAGCTTATGAGAAATCAAAAAAATCATTACAAACTCAATATGCAATAGACAAGATACGCACGATTGTATATTTCTTGGGCTATAAAACAATGATGAAGAGCAGTGATTACGACTCATTTGTTGAAATCACGTCACTGTTATCTGATATTTATCAATGCCGAAACATGAATCATCGTGGAAACTCACAAAGCCAATGGGAAAAGGAAACATATGATAAAATCATCCCCTTAAAATCACTTTATTATTTCAAATTTCTTGGAGTGTTGGCACAATATGTTGAATATATAAAAGAGGGTTATACTTATATTCCCACAATATTAGATTTCTGTAAAACGATTTTGCCAAAAAAGATAGAGGGAACCGCAATCAAGCCAGTAGGGTATATTGATCCTGAAGAACTTGCTCGCAGAATTAGGAAAAGATGATTATGATTACTCTTCCATAAATCTCACAAAAACTATAAGTGCAAAAATGGCTGTGTAAGTCTAGACGCTAAACAAAACAGGATAGCATAGAGATTTGTAGATATTCAATCTTCAAAAAAGCGAAACTCAATATTACCAAGAGCGGCTGGGGCAAGTATCAAGCCTATAGAAGTGAAGAGAGCCTGCCAAAAAGAAATTTTAGCGGGCTCTCTTCCTAAAATGACCTGATTTGCGTTGGACTACCTGGATTCGAACCAAGACAAACAGAACCAAAACCTGTTGTGCTGCCATTACACCATAGTCCAAACTTTCTTGCTTTCCTTAGAAAGCGCTGCAAAGATAAGTGTTTTTTGCAATATCTTCCAAATTATTTTTCACTTTTTTTCTTACCTTTCCAAGATTCTGTATCTTTGCTTCTTGTAAAAACAAAAGAGTTTATGAAAAGACTGATAGTAGGACTGATTTTAGGGACTGGCTGCGTATCAATTCAGGCAATGACGCCTCTGTGGATGCGCGATGCCGTTATCTCGCCCGATGGAAGCGAAATCGCTTTCTGCTACAAAGGAGATATTTATAAGGTGAAAGCGACAGGCGGTCCGGCCGTGCAGCTCACCACCCAAGCTTCGTATGAATCTTCTCCCGTATGGTCGCCCGACGGAAAACAGCTTGCTTTTGCCAGCGACCGCTTTGGCAATACGGATGTCTTCATTATGCCGGCAGAGGGAGGAGAGGCAAAAAGACTGACTTGCAACTCGACAAGTGAGATTCCTTCTGCCTTCACACCCGACGGAAAGCACGTGGTATTTTCCGCTTCCATCCAAGACCCGGCATCGAGCGCCTTGTTTCCTAAATCCAGTATGACCGAACTGTATCAGGTATCGGTGACGGGCGGACGTACCGAACAATTGCTGGGCACTCCGGCTGAAATGGTCTGCTATGCACCTTCGGGAGCGTTTTTCCTGTATCAAGACCAGAAAGGAGTGGAAAGCGAATGGCGCAAGCACCATACTTCGTCCATCACCCGGGATGTATGGATGTATGACACAAACAGCGGAAAACACACCAACCTGACCAACCGTGCGGGCGAAGACCGCAATCCGGTATTGAGCGCAGACGGGAAAGACGTTTATTTCTTGAGCGAGCGCGATGGAGGTTCATTCAATGTCTACCGCTTCCCGTTGGACCGTCCTGCCGATGTGCAACCGGTCACTTCGTTCAAGGAAAATCCTGTGCGCTTCCTCTCGATGAGCCGCACCGGTACGCTCTGTTATACATACGACGGCGAAATCTATACACAAACGGCTAATGGTAAACCCGCTAAAGTAGCTGTATCGCTCACCCGTGGGGAAGAGGAAATGCCCGTCACCTACAGCTTTACGCGCGGAGCATCGGAAGCCACCGTATCGCCCGACGGAAAGCAAGTGGCATTCGTGGTAAGAGGTGAAGTATTCGTAACCTCGACCGAATACGGCACTACCAAGCAAATCACCCACACACCTGAAGCGGAAGAAGGCGTATCATTCGGAGCGGACAACCGTTCACTGGTATATAGCAGCGAACGGAACGGCATCCGAAACCTCTATCTTGCCCGCATCACCCGCAAGGCAGACCCCAACTTCCCGAATGCGACTCTCATCGAAGAAGAACCGCTTTTGCCTTCGGAAACCGTGGAACGGAGCAACCCGAAGTTCTCGCCCGACGGGAAAGAAGTGGCATTCATCGAAGCACGCACCCGTCTGATGGTAGTAAACCTTGACAGCAAGAAAGTGCGCCAGGTGACCGACGGCTCCACGTGGTACTCGCTCTCGGGAGGATTCGATTACCAGTGGTCGCCCGACGGCAAATGGTTCGCCCTCGAATTTATCGCTCACAAGCATGAACCTTATTCCGACATCGGTATAGTAAGCGCCGACGGCAAACAAGCCATCGTCAACCTGACCAACAGCGGATATACCAGCGGCAGACCCCGCTGGACCATGGACGGCAACGCCATCCTCTTCACCACCGAACGCTACGGCATGCGCAACCACGCCTCGTGGGGCTCGCAAGACGATGTGATGATGGCCTTCCTCAACCAGGACGCTTACGACAAATACCGCCTGAGCAAAGAAGACTACGAACTGCAGAAAGAGCTGGAAAAAGAACAGCAGGCGGAAACCGGCAAAGACAAGAAAGGCAAGAAAGAGAAAACCGACGCGAAAGCTGATTCTATCAAGACCCTCTGTGTGGAGACCGAAGGCATCGAAGACCGCATCGTGCGCCTCACGCCCAACTCATCGAGCCTTGCGGCGGCGATGACCTCGAAAGACGGGGAAAGCCTCTATTACCTGGCTGCTTTCGAAGGGGGATTCGATATGTGGAAGATGGACCTGCGCAAGCATGAGACCAAACTTCTTCATAAGATGGACGCACGCTGGGCAAACATCGAGACCGACCGCGACGGAAACTTCTACATCCTGGGCGGAGGAACGATGCAGAAAATGGACGGCAAGTCGGAAAAGCTCACCCCGATTACCTTCCATGCCGAAGTGAAGATGCTCCCTGCCGACGAGCGGCGTTACATCTTCGACTACGTGTACCGCGAAGAGAAAAACCGCTTCTATACGGCTGACATGCACGGGGTAGACTGGGACAAGCTGACCGCTACCTACCGCAAGTTCCTGCCCCACATCAACAACAACTACGATTTCGCTGAAATGTTGAGCGAATGGCTGGGCGAACTGAACGTATCGCATACCGGCGGACGCTTCTATCCGGAACTGGATACCGAAAGCACTGCCAACCTGGGGTTGCTCTACGACTGGACTTACCGCGGAGACGGTCTGCTTATCGCCGAAGTGATAGAGAAAGGTCCCTTCGACCGCAAGACCTCGCACGTGACACCGGGATGTATCATCGAGAAAATCAACGGTGAAACCCTCAAGGCAGACCTCGACTATACCCCGCTGCTCAACGGGCAGACAGGCAAGAAAATGCTGGTATCGCTCTACAATCCCTCATCGGGCGAACGCTGGGACGAAGTGGTGAAACCCGTCAGCAACGGCACAATGAACAACCTGCTTTATACCCGCTGGGTGAAACAACGTGCCAAGGAAGTGGCTGAATGGTCGAATGGACGGCTCGGTTATGTGCATATCGAGTCGATGGGCGACCCCAGTTTCCGCTCGGTTTACTCCGACATCCTCGGCAAGTATAATCAGTGCGAAGGCATCGTCATCGATACCCGCTTCAATGGCGGAGGACGCCTTCACGAAGACATCGAGGTATTGTTCAGCGGAAAGAAATACTTCACTCAGGTCATCCGCGGGCGTGAAACATGCGACATGCCCAGCCGCCGCTGGAACAAACCTTCCATCATGCTGCAATGCGAAGCCAACTACTCGAACGCGCACGGCACACCTTGGGTATACCGTCATTGCGGACTGGGCAAGCTGGTAGGTGCTCCCGTACCTGGCACGATGACCAGTGTCAACTGGGTTACTACGCAAGACCCGACCTTGATATTCGGCATCCCTGTCGTAGGATACCGTCTGCCCGATGGAAGTTACCTGGAAAACACCCAGCTGGAACCTGATATCTACATCCTGAATGCTCCTGAAACCATTGTAAAAGGAGAGGACACGCAGCTCCGCACCGCTGTAGAGGAACTGCTGAAGGAGTTAGGAAAATAACGAAACAATAAATTTTCTTCCCCATAAATAAAGAAACTCCATCCTTACGGACTTGCAATCCGCGAGGATGGAGTTTTTCATTGTTATACATTTACCATCTTGAAACAAAAATCTGGAAGCAGATTAAGTTAGGTATCCAGCAACACCGTGCGCACTTGTACTTCCTGATGCAGGAAGAGATGGGCAGACTCGCGGAACTTTTCTACCGATTCGGTGGTCAGGAACTGGCAGGTTCCACCGGTTTCGCACCGTGTCCGTATCTCCGAGTGGCGGGCAAGGTAGTCTTTCAGGCTAGCTGCCACGTATTTCCCTTGTTCTACCAATCGGATGTGTGGCGGCGTGTAAAGTCTGATTTTATCCAGTAAAAGAGGATAATGTGTGCAACCCAAGATGATGGTGTCTATCTCCGGGTCTTGGCTAAGCAGTTGGTCAAGGTATTTCTGTACGAAGTAATCGGCACCGGGAGATTGCGACTCGTTGTTTTCTATCAATGGTACCCACATGGGGCAGGCAACGCCTGTCAGCCGGATATCGGGATAGAGTTTGTGTATTTCCAGCGGATAGGACTGCGATTTTACGGTGCCTTCTGTAGCCAACAAGCCTATATGGCGGGTCTGTGTCAGGCTTCCGATGCATTCTACGGTAGGGCGGATAACGCCCAATACACGGCGGGGAGGGTCCAAATGAGGAAGGTCATGCTGCTGGATAGAGCGGAGAGCTTTGGCAGAGGCTGTGTTGCACGCCAGGATAACCAGCGGGCATCCCAACTCGAAGAGCTTGCGTACGGCTTGTAAGGTAAATTCGTAGACTACCTCGAACGAGCGTGTACCGTATGGCGTGCGGGCATTGTCGCCTAAATAAAGGTAATTATACTGAGGCAATAGCTGGCGTATCTTGCCTAAGATAGTCAGTCCGCCGTAGCCAGAGTCGAAGATGCCGATAGGACCTGTCGTTGTCATGGGGTTGGAATTAAGAAACGCAGGTTAATGCGGATTATGCAGGTGCTTAAAACTTGATTCTGCAACAATCCGCGTTAACCTGCGGTAATCGTTTTATTTCGGTTGTATTAGTTGGCCGGAGTCGTAGCCGGAGCTGCCGGAGCCGATGTAGGCGGCGTGTACGGTACAGCTGTCAGGCTGATGCCCAATTTGGTTTTGATGTCGTTGGTAACATCGGTCGACTGAGCTTCGTTTACGTACGGAATGTCTGTACGGTTCAAGTCGAAGATATAGGTATAACCTCCTGCCGCGCCGATAGCTTTAACGGCGTCTTCCATTTTCTTATAGATGGGGTCCATCATGTCGGTGTAAGCCTTTTGCAATTGTTGTTGGGCTTCCTGCTGGAACTGGTTGCCTTTTTCCATCATTTCCTGCAATTCTTTCTGACGGCGTTCCTGAATGTTTTGCGGAAGCGACTGTTGCTCTTGCTGGTATTCGGCAAATTTCTTGTTGAATTCGTCAGCCGAACGTTTGATTTCGTCTTCATACTGTTTTTGCAATGCCTGAATGTCGGTTTGAGCCTTGGCGTATTCCGGCATTACAAGAATGACGTCCATAGATTTAAAGTGCGCGAACTTTTGCGCGAACATACTCATCGGAGCGACGAGCAAGATAAGTAAAGCAATTTTTTTCAACATAATCTTGAATTTCTATTTGTTTTTAATTTCTATTGTTCCTATTTCATAGCATGGATTGTTGGAGTGTACAAACCCGTTTGCAAAAATATAAAATTAATTTGAATATCCTAACCGGGTGAGCACTTCATTGCTTATATCGATGTGCGGAGAGGCAAAAATCATGCTTTGTGCCGAAGCGCGGTCGATAACGGCATCGTAGTCTTCTTCCAGGGCTATATCCTTTACGGCATTGTAGATATTGTCTTGGATGGGTCCGATCAATTCGCGTTGTTTCTTCATCATTTCGCCTTGCGGCCCGAAATATTTCTGGCGGAGTTCGGCGGCTTCTTTTTCTTTTGCCACTACCGCTTCTTCCTTTGCCGTGCGTTGGGCATCAGTCAGCGTGGCGGCATTCTGCTGGTAAGCCTCATACAAAGTTTTGGCTTCGTTGCTCTTGGCATCGATTTCGCTTTGCCATTGTTTAGACAACGTTTCCATCTGCCGGTTGGCTTCTTCGTAGGCAGGAATGTGTTTCAAGATAAATTCCATGTCAATCAAAGCGAACCGTTGCGCTTGTGCTGTCAGGATACAGAGAACAAGCAATGCTGCTGAGAAAATCAGTCTTTTCATATCTGTTGGTTCTTTAGATTAAAATTCTTGTCCGATAATAAAGTGGAACTGGCTTCCACTGTATTGCATAGAGCCGTTGATTTTATCGAAACCATACGCCCAGTCGATACCCATCATACCAATCATCGGCAGGAAGATACGTACACCGAATCCGGCAGAGCGTTTCAGCTTGAAGGGGTTGAAGTCTGCCACATCAGTCCATGCATTACCGGCTTCGACGAATCCCAAGGCATAGATACTGGTCGAGTTTTCCAACATCAACGGGTAGCGCAGTTCGGCTCCCAAGCGGATGTATGCATATCCTTCGCTTCCGTAAGGTGTCAACGAACCGTTCTCGTATCCACGCAGGGCAATGGTTTCGGATGCATAGTTGTAACTGTATCCTGTCATACCGTCACCACCTACATAGAACGTCTCGAACGGAGAACGTTTGTATTTGTTGAAGTGTCCCAGGATACCGAATTCGGCACGGGTCATGATGACCGGACATTTCTGGATATCCATCAGTGCCGTATAGGTCTTCGATTTGAACTTCCACTTGTGGTATTCAATCCACTTGTACATGCTGGCCGCTTCTTCGTAGTTGTCTCTTCCGTAAGTAGAGAAGTCCTTCTTGCTGAAGAGCGAGTACGGCGGAGTAATCTGCAAGGATGCGGTGAACTCGGAACCACGGCGCGGGAAAATCGGGTTATCGGTAGAGTTACGCGACAAGGTCAGGTTCAGGCTCAAGCTGTTGCAGTTACCCGTGTTCATGTATTGTCCGTTGTTCAGCATGATGTACAAGTAGCTCCAGTCCTTCAGCATGAAGCGTTGGTAAGACAATTCTGCCATAAAGGTGAAATAGTCATCGGGCCAACGCAGACGTTTTCCCCATCCCAGCGACACGCCGAACATCTTGATGGATTTATCGGGGTCGTAGTAAGATTCGTAGTTATCGTAATAACCATAGTTTCCATATCCGTATCCATACAGGTAATTCCAATAGTTGTTCATGTAAGCCGAGTTATAATACTGGCTGCTGATATCGGTCTGTACGGAATAAAAAGCGGATACCGAAAGCGAGTTCGGGCGTTTGCCTCCGAACCACGGATCGAGGAACGAAATGCTGTAAGCCTGATAGTATTGTCCGTTGGTCTGACCGCTGATGGTCAAAGTCTGTCCGTCGCCTTGCGGCAGGAATCCGCGGAAGTTATCATTCTTGCGGAACAGGTTGGCAAACGAGAAGTTGGTGAACTTCAAGCTCAGCTTACCGATGATACCTGTCTGACCCCAACCGGCAGAGAACTCTACCTGGTCGTTGGCTTTCGATTCCAGTCCCCAGTTGATGTCTACCGTACCATCCTCGAAGTTCGGTTGTACTTGCGGATTGATGGTTTCGGGGTTGAAGTGTCCCATCTGGGCAATTTCACGGTACGAACGTTCCAGTGCTTCTTTACTGAACAAATCACCTGGACGGGTACGGAGCTCACGTCGGATGACGTTCTCGTACAAACGGTCATTACCGTTGATGCGTACATGGCTGATGCTTGCCTGCGGACCTTCCATCACACGCATCTCAAGGTCAATGGAGTCTCCGTCGATATTGACTTCCACCGGGTCGATGTTGGCAAACACATATCCGTGGTTATAATAATTGTTCTTGATGGCGTCTTCATCGTTCGTAATACGGTCGTCCAGCAATTTCTGGTTGTACACGTCGCCGTGTTTCATTTGTAATTGTTGGTTCAACAAGTCGGAAGGATAAACCGTGTTACCTACCCATGTGACGTTGCGCAGGTAGTATTTGTCACCTTCGTAAATCTTCATGTAGACATCTACCGTCTTTTCATCGTAGGTCGATACGCTGTCCATTTCAATCATGGCATCACGATAGCCCAGCTCGTTGTATTTTTCGATGATTTTCTGTTTATCCCCTTCGTAGTTTTCCTGGATGAACTTCTTGGTGCGGAACAGGTTGATGAGCTTTCCTTTTTCATTGGTCTTCTTCATCACCCGCTTCAACTTCTTGTCGGTCAGTACCGTATTGCCGTCGATGGTAATCTTGTGTACTTTGACTTTCTCTTTCTTGTCGATGTTCACATCCACGTAAACTTGTTCCTTGTCCTTCGGGTCTTCGCGCTCGAGAATATTAATTTCGGCATTCTTGAAACCCTTTTCATCGAAGTATTTCTTGATAAGGATTTTGGCACGGTCAATCATGTTCGGCGTAATCTGCATACCCTTCACCATGTTGCCCAACCGGCTTTGCAGGTCTTCGCGCTCGCTTTTCTTGATGCCGTTGAAATGGATGTCGGCGATACGCGGACGCTGGGTCAGTTCGATGCGGAGCCAGATTTTATTTCCCTCTATCTTATCGGCAGAGATGCGGACATCCGAAAACAACCCGTGGCGCCAATAGCGTTTGACGGCATCGGTGATGTCATCGCCCGGCACGGTAATGGTCTGTCCTACGGCAAGTCCGGAGATACCAATCAATACATAGTCTTCGTAGTTTTTCACTCCCTCCACCTTGATGTCGGCTATTTCATATTTCTTGGGAGTCCCGTTATATAAAATGACAGGTTTCTCGCTTTCCGCCGTGTTGTTTTCTTGTGCATGGCTGGCGGTAGGAAAGCTGAAACACATCAGTACCAAAGGGGTAAGAAAAAAACTGTATCGCATCTTTTTTATGGTTTCAATAATTGTTCACTTGTTTTGCCAAATCGGCGTTCTCTTTGTTGATAATCGTATATGGCTTTGCAAAACTCCTCGGCCTTGAAATCGGGCCAGTAAGTATCGCAAAAATAAAGTTCGGAATAAGCGCATTGCCAGAGAAGGTAATTGCTGAGCCGTATCTCGCCTCCGGTGCGTATCAGCAGGTCGGGGTCGGGCATAAAGCTGGTTGTCAAATGCCGGCTGATGACCTCATCGGTTATTTCATCAATACCCAGCTTGTTTTCTTTTACTTCCGTTGCTATCTTTTTAACGGCTTCGGTGATTTCCCATTTCGATGAATAGCTTAATGCCAGTACCAGACACATACCCGAATTAGTCGCAGTACGGTCGATGCATTGTTGAAGGCATTCGGCTACATCTTGGGGCAATTTCTCCATTTCGCCGATGATGCGGAAGCGGATATTGTTTTTCATTAAGGTCTCTTCTTCGATGGAGTCCATCAGGAGAGCCATTAAAGCGGAAACTTCATCAACTGGTCGTTTCCAGTTTTCGGTTGAGAAAGTATAGAGCGTAAGAAATTTCACTCCCAGACGTGCGGCTTCTTCGGCTATGACATGTACCGTTTCGGCACCAGCCTGATGCCCGAACGTGCGTGCATGGCCGCGTTGCTTCGCCCATCTTCCATTACCATCCATGATAATAGCGATATGTGCCGGAATCCGTGATTTGTCTATAAGGTCTTTGTATGCCATAATGTCTTACTTTCCTTTCTTTACCATTTAGGGAGAAAACCGAGCCGGTTGATTCTTCCTCGGCTCATATATCCGTTGTGCCAGATAATCCAAATGAAATGGTTCTCGTCTACTGCGCACGAGTAACTGTTTTCGCCCAGCGTTTCTCCTTCTTCGTATTTCTCGGCGAAAGAAGATTCGGGGAAGCGGATATAGCGCACGGCTGGTTCCCAGCTCAGTCCGTAATCGCTCGAGATGAAGATGGTGCTGAACGGATGGCGGTATTCCTTGTGCGGCAGGCTATTGATGAATCCTCCGAAAGCATAAAGCTTTTTGTCGTAGTAAATCATCGTGCCGTCGGTGATGTTCGGGCAATAGAACGTATCGGCTTGTGCGTAATCGTATGCAACCCAATTGTTCTCGCTGCTCAGCCGGTTGGCTGCAAATCCCGACCGGTTTCCTTGCGAGCCGGAATGGAATCCGAATACCACGGTACGTGCCATGGTCGAATTATAGGAGACGGGCAACGTAGCGAAAGAGAAACGTTGGTCTGTATCGGGGAAAATGTTTTCTCCCTGGTCTTCGCTCCATGCCGTGCCGTTGAAGGTCAGGCATTTGTCATCTGCCGTATAAGCGTACAGGTAGGTAAGCCCGCTTGCCGTAGTGGCATTGCCCAGGAGTTGTTTCAATTGTTGTCCGGGTGAAGGAAGGGAAGAGGGCTGGATGGTGTTTCCTTCCAGTTCATACAACGAACCGTCGGCAAGGAAATAAATCGTGCCGTTCCATACCATAGCCGAATAAGAGTCGGTACCTGCCGGTACGTTCTCGAGCGCAATCCATCCGTCCGAATTACCGTTGGCATTTACCGTGGTATATTCGATAACGGGCGTATCGTTGTGCTCTCCGAAGACATAAATCCGGCTATCCGTGTAAAGCGCTTTTTGCCGTATCAGGCTTTGGGATACGAAAGCGTATCGAGACGCACCTTCGCTCCAGGTCAGCGAGTCGGGCACTTGGGTATGCACGTTGACTTTTACGTGATACGGTCTGCCCATTCGTCCGCTATATGCCATAACCTTGAAGGTAAGCCCTTCGGCTGGTGCGTGGGTGAAGTCGATGGAGTCGGTTTCTGTCCACAAGGTATCTACCGCCTCTTCGCCCGCGGCCTTGATTTTACCATATATAATATAAGGTGTATCGGCGCTGATGTTGGCGACGACTCTCGAAATGTCGGTGCCTACCGGAAGCGAATCTTTATTTTCGATGGTCCGGTTCAGTTGGTCGATGGTAAAGGGATAGTTCCCCAGCGAGATGGTGTCCATATACAACGAATCGCTTCCGTCCTGAGCCTGCCCTTTCACTTCGTGATACAGGGTTCCCAATGAAAAAGAGATGATACTGGTCTCGTTGGTATAGTTGATTTCTACGGTATCATCTTTCAGGCAAGAAGTCATTGAGAACGAGATGAAAGCCAACCCCGCTACTAATATGGATAAAAATCTTAATTTCATTTAGTATAATCTTTGCATTACAAGTTGCAAAAGTAGAAAGTTTTTTTTCTACTCGGAACTTTTATGTTCAGTTTTATATAAAATTATGGATAAACTTTACTTTTTTATCTGCGAATCAGGCATTTTGTCGTGCCGGTTTTCATAATGTGCTATCATGGACCGGTCTCTTTGTGCCAAAGTGCATGCCAATCCATGAGGAATGACAGGTGCCGGCACGCCTTCGCCCAGTGCCACGGGAGCATGTTCGACATAGATTTCGTCCCACAAACCGGCATCGATAAACGACTGGAGCAACTGGCTTCCGCCTTCTACCAGTAAGGATTGTATCTTTTGCTCGTAGAGCACACG
>ULRR01047033.1_pt1 | contig 25413 bp, 23 predicted proteins | sample 1955651 | NCBI WGS metagenome assembly ULRR01 (sample SAMEA4835688, study PRJEB28245) | human gut metagenome | biome: gut microbiome; material: fecal sample | place: Denmark | collected 2008
CCGGGCCGGGATTACGACGGCGTGGAGAGGCTCAGGATGTTTTTAAAAGAAAGCCTGGATCTGGCCGTGAGGGAATATGCGCGGAGCAATTTAAGCTATCTGCGCGAGCAGGGCGGGCTTATACATCCGCTTGGGAAACAAACCTTTGAATATTATAATAAATTATTGGAGGGAAATAATGAATAAGGATTCTCTGGATTTGACTAAAAAAATCTGCTCGCTGCTGGCCGAGCGGAAGGCCGAAGATATAATGTATCTGGATATTTCCGAGCTTACCGTGGTGGCGGACAGCTTTGTAATATGCAGCGGGCGCAGCGCCGTCCAGCTTAAGGCGGCGTGCGATTTTCTGGAGGAAAAGCTGGCCCTGGAGGGGATAAAGCCGGCGCGCATAGACGGCTATAATGAAGGCAGATGGATCGTGCTGGATTATTCAAATGTCATTGTTCATATCTTTAAGGATGAGGACAGGGTTTTTTACCATCTTGAGCGTTTGTGGTCAAACGGTAAAAATATGTTCCTATATCAGGAATAAGCGCCTGCGTATTAAAGCCGGCGGCAGCGCCGCGCCTAGAATATAGCTATGTAAATTTTGGGGCTGGATTGAAACGGATATATGCCGTAAATCCGGCCTTTTCTTTTATTTTGATAAAAACCTGACAAAAACCATTGGCGAATATTTTAAAATGCTGTATAATTAAACAAATAAAGCTTAGCGGGGTTTTTATGGACATTCATGATTTTCCAGCATATGGTGCGCCGGCGGATATCCGCATTTTCGGCCGCAATAATGAGTTTGATTATATAAAAAGGGTGAAAGCTCTTATTGGGGAAGGGGACAAGAGCTATTATATAGACACCTACGGCTGTCAGATGAACGCGCATGATTCAGAAAGCCTTGCGGGCATTCTGGAGATAATGGGCTATGTGCCTGCCCAGGCAAGAGAAGAAGCTGATATAATAGTTTTTAACACCTGCTGCGTCAGGGAAAATGCTGAAAACCGCATCAAGGGGAACATAGGCGCCGTTAAGCCGCTGAAGGAAAAGCGGCCTGACCTTATAACCGTTGTGTGCGGCTGTATGACTCAGCAGCCGGGCGTGGCTGAATCTTTAAAAAAGACCTTTAGCTTTATAGATATCGTTATGGGCAGCGGCTGCGTGCATAAACTGCCCGAATTATTGCTGGAGGTGCTTTCGGGACGCAGAACCGCGCCCCTTTTGTCCGGGCCAAACGAGGCCATTACCGAGCATACTCCTGTTAAGCGGGTGAGAAAAGAGAGTGCCTATATAAATATCATGTACGGCTGCAATAATTTTTGCAGTTATTGCATAGTGCCGTATGTTCGGGGACGGGAAAGAAGCCGCAGAAGCGAGGATATTTTGGAGGAAGCACGCGCTCTGGCCGGGGACGGCTGCCTGGAAATTGTGCTGCTGGGGCAGAATGTCAATTCCTATGGAAAGGACAGCGGAGAAATATCTTTTGCCCAGCTTTTGCGCCGGCTGGATAAGATAGACGGAATAAAGCGCATAAGCTTTATGACCAGTCACCCTAAGGACCTTTCGGAGGAATTGATAGATGCCATGGCGCAGTGCGAACATGTATCCAATCAGCTACATTTGCCCGTGCAGTCGGGCAGTGACCGGATTCTGCGCCTTATGAACCGCAAATATACCCGCGCTCATTATATGGATTTGGTGCGCTCTATACGAGAACACATTCCTGATATAGGGCTGAGCACTGATTTAATCGTAGGCTTTCCGGGAGAAACAGACGAGGATTTTGAGGATACCCTTTCTCTTTGCAGGGAAATAGGCTTTGCCTCTGCCTTTACTTTTATTTATTCAAAGCGTTCGGGCACTCCCGCCGCTTCCATGCCGGAGCAGGTGCCTTTAAAAATAAAGCGGGAACGTATAATGAAGCTTATAGAGGTGGTGGAAGAAGGGGCGCTGAGAGTCAGCCAGAATTATCTGGGAAAGGAGTACGAGGTGCTGGTGGAAAGCCTCAGCCGGCGCAGCGGCAGCATGCTTTCAGGCAGAACGAGCTGCGGCCGCACCGTAACTTTTAAAGGAGAGCCCTCCCTTATAGGCAGTTTTGCAAATGTAAAGATCACTCAGATAAAGAAAAATACGCTCGCAGGCGAGCTGATAAATAATTAAACAAAGGAGATGCCGTATGAGCGAGGAAATTATTGACGTATCAAAGCTTTCGGATATGATGCAGCAGTATATGACAATTAAGGAGAATTATTCGGACTGCCTGCTCTTTTTCCGGCTGGGCGATTTTTACGAGCTGTTTTTTGACGATGCTGTATTGGCTTCAAGGGAGCTTGAGCTTACCCTTACCGGCCGGGACTGCGGCCTGGAGAAGCGGGCGCCTATGTGCGGCGTGCCCTATCACAGCGTGGATACCTATCTTCAGCGCCTGATAAGCCGGGGGTATAAAGTAGCGGTCTGCGAGCAGCTTACCGACCCTAAGCAGAGCAAGGGCCTGGTAGAACGGGGAGTTGTCCGCATAATCACTCCGGGCACGGTCATGGAGCAGAGCATGCTGGATGATAAGACCAACAATTATGTCTGCGCCGTTAATTTCGGCCCAAAGCATATAGGCTTCGCCTGGGCGGATGTTTCTACAGGCGACTTTTATACAACTGAATTTGACAATACTCCGCAGATGGAAGAGCTTGTGGACATGATAGGCGCTGTCAATCCCAGCGAGCTACTTACCGAAGGCAATTCGGAACAATTAGAGGGCATCCTTTCGCTGCGCTTTTCGGGACGCAGATTTAATTTTACCCAGGTGCCCCGCAGCAATTTTGATTACGACAGGTCTTACCGCAGCCTGTGCGGCCATTTCAAGGTGCGCAATCTTTCCGGCTTTGATATTTCTTCCCTTATAGAGGGCGTAGGGGCCGCGGGCGCGCTGCTGGCCTATTTGTATGAAACCCAGAAAGCAGATTTAAGCCATATCAGCCGCATACACTATTACAACAAGAGCCTTTATATGCAGCTGGACGCCAATACCCGCAGGAATCTGGAAATTACTGAAACTATGATGTGGCGCAGCAAAAAAGGCTCTCTTTTGGATGCGATTGATTTAACCCTTACCCCTATGGGAGGGCGGAAGCTCAAGCTTTGGCTGGAGCAGCCCCTAAGGGATGCGGAGGCCATAAGAAAACGGCTGGCCGGCGTTGATACCCTGTTTAAGGATTACAATTTAAGGGAATATGTGTCCGAACGACTTAAAGAGATATACGATATTGAAAGGATGGCTGCCAAGGTGGCGGAGAACCGCATTAACCCGCGGGAATGCGTCAGCCTGAAAAAATCCCTGAAGCGGCTGCCGGAGATAACCTCCCAGTATACCCAGTGCGAGGATGGTCTTGTACGCGAGCTTATAGGAGAGATAGACCCGCTGGAGGATATATTCCATTTACTGGATGCCGCTATAGTCGATCAAGAGACTCCCGTTCTGATTACCGAGGGAGAGCTTATAAAGGAGGGTTATAGCGAGGAGCTGGACGACCTGCGCGCTATTGAAGGGAACAGCACGGCCTATATCCTTTCTCTTGAAAATGCCGAGCGGGAACGGACGGGTATTAAGAGCCTGAAAATAAAGCATAATAAGGTGTTCGGATATTTCATAGAGGTTTCTAAAAGCTATCTGGATCAGGTGCCCTATGATTACATAAGAAAGCAGACCATAGCCAACGGCGAAAGGTTCGTTACGACCGAGCTTAAGCAGCAGGAGGAAAAGCTGAGGAATGTGCAGGAGCGCATTGTGCAGATGGAATATGATTTATTTATACAGCTGCGCGACGAGCTTGCGCACCATCTTGAGCGGCTCCAGAAAACTGCTAGGGCGGTGGCGGAACTGGATGTAATCTGCGCCTTTGCGAGCTTGGCGGCGGATAAAAATTATACAATGCCCATTATTAACGAGGAGGGGCGCATTCAGATAACTGACGGCAGGCATCCGGTGGTGGAAAATTCCCTGAAGCAGAACCGTTTTGTGCCGAACGACGCGCTGCTGGACAATGAGGACAACCGCTTTATGGTGATAACCGGCCCCAATATGGCGGGTAAAAGCACTTATATGCGGCAGGTGGCCATTATTACCTTACTGGCTCATATAGGGTGCTTTGTGCCGGCGGCCAGGGCGGATATATCCATAGTGGACAGAATATTTACCCGTGTGGGCGCCTCGGACGATTTGGCCAGCGGCCAGAGCACCTTTATGGTGGAGATGAATGAAGTGGCGGTAATATTGAATAACGCCACCCGTTCCAGCCTGGTCATACTGGATGAAATAGGAAGGGGAACAAGCACCTTTGACGGCCTGAGCATAGCGTGGGCGGTTACTGAATATCTGGCTGATAAAAATATTATAGGAGCTAAAACTCTTTTTGCCACACATTACCATGAGATAAGCGAGCTGGAGGGGCGTATAGACGGAGTTAAGAATTATTTTATCGGGGTGCGCGAGCACGGCGACCAAATAATTTTTATGCGCAAAATACTTCGAGGCAGCTCGGATAAAAGCTTCGGCATACAGGTTTCCCGGCTGGCGGGTCTGCCTGAACCGGTTATAAAAAGAGCCTCTGAAATATTAAAGCGGCTGGAGGATGCGGATATAAGCAAGTCCCAGATAAGCGCCAATATTTTCGGCGAGGCGGAAATACCTGCTGAACCTGAGCCTTCTTCAAGCGAGGACGAGATAACCCAGCGCCTTAAGCAGATAGATATAAACGAGCTTACCGCCAGAGAGGCGTTTAATATAGTATGCGAGCTGGCCGAAATGGCTAAAAGAAACTAAGCGAAAAGGAGGGGAACTATGAGCGTAATCAGGCTGATGAACAAGGAGCTTGCCGAAAAGATAGCCGCCGGCGAGGTGGTGGAAAGACCGGCTTCTGTGGTTAAAGAGCTGGTGGAAAACAGCATAGACGCAAACAGCTCTGCCATTACCGTTGAGATAAAAGAGGGGGGCGTTAGTTTTATCAGGGTTACGGATAACGGCTGCGGCATATTGCCGGAGGATATGCTGATGGCGTTTGCGCGCCATGCCACAAGCAAGCTCTATACCGAAAAAGACCTTTTTGATATAAAACAGCTGGGCTTCAGGGGGGAGGCTCTGGCGAGCATTGCCGCTGTGAGCAAAATACATATGACCAGCTGCGTGCCAGGCAGCGTATACGGCTCTGAGATAATTCTGGAGGGCGGAACAGTAATCCGCTCTAATGAGACGGGCTGCCCTTTGGGTACGAGCATTGTTGTGGAGGATTTATTCTATAATACTCCTGCGCGCCGCAAATTCCTTAAAAAGCCCTCTCAGGAAGCGGCTTACATAGGGGATATTCTGACCCGCCTCATTTTGGCGCGGCCGGGGATTTCCTTTAAATATATCAACGACGGCAAGACCGTGCTGCACAGTCCGGGGGACGGCTCATTAGCCAATGCCGTGCAGGCTGTATACGGCCTGGAAACGATACAAAATATGCTGCCGGTGCATTATAGCGGCGGACAGGTAGCTATAGACGGCTATATAAGCGGCGTGGAGATGGAAAAAAGCAACCGCACCTATCAGACCCTTTTTGTAAACGGGAGATATATAAAGGATTCGGATTTATCTCAAAGCGTGCAGGACGGATATATCAACAGTATAGGAACGGGTAAATTCCCCATGTATGTGCTTAATGTTTGGGTGCCGCGCGACATGGCGGACGTTAACGTGCATCCCAATAAATTGGAGGTGCGCTTTGATGCTTCTCTTAATATTTATGAATGCGTGAGCGAAGCGGTGCGTTCCGCGCTCAGGGAATCCTTTAAGGTGCCGGAGCTGATGGAGGAGGATTATCCCGTTTCGGATGCGCCTGGGCGAACGGAAGTGACAAGAGAAGAGGAGCTCACTGAGCCTATAATGGAGGAGGAACCGGACAGCGCGGAAGAAACAGCGGATATTAACGCAGAACAGGACGAAAAAGAGCTTCGCGCTAAGGAAGCAGAAGATAACCGGGAGGATAATGAGGAAATTCCGCGGGTAGTAATTCCCGTAATGTCCAAGCCGGGGAAATTTGCGGAGAATTTCAGGGCGGTTACGGGCTTTGAGCCGCGCAGAACGCCTGTTTCCCTGCGGCCGGTTAAGGAATTGGAGCAGCTTGCGCTGGAGGCGGATTTCCCTGAGGGAGATTATAAGCTGGTAGGTCAGATGTTTCTTACCTATATTGTGCTGGAGGACAATAATACGGCATATATAGTGGACCAGCATGCCGCGCACGAAAGGCTGCTCTATGAGAGATTAAAAAAGCAGGTGGACCAAAGCAAGGTGGTATCTCAGCAGCTTCTGGTTCCCCAGATACTCAACCTCAATTATGCTGAAGCGCGGAAATTTGAAACGCTGAAAAAATATTTTGAGGAGCTGGGCTTTGAAATAGAGGAATTTGGTTCTCTCAGCTATGCAATAAGAGCGGTGCCTGTGCTTTTGGGCAAGCCTAATTCGGCTGAACTGATTTTATCCATGCTGGATGAAACCGAATTAGCCAAATCTCCCAAGGCTTCGGATATACTGCGGGAAAAGCTTATGCAGACGGCGTGCAAGCACGCCATAAAGGGAGGGGACCGCTTAAACGACGAAGAGATAAAGCAGCTCATGGTGCTTATCCGTTCAGAGCAGGTTCCTCTTTCCTGCCCGCACGGACGGCCCATCCTTATAAAGCTTACCAAGCGCGAGCTGGAGAATAAATTTAAAAGGAACGAATGATGGATGGTATTTATATTGCAGGTCCGACAGCTTCTGGAAAAAGCGGGCTGGCGGTTTCCCTTGCTTTAAAGCTGGGAGGAGAAGTAATAAACGCTGATTCCATGCAGATATACAGCGAGCTGCGCATAGGTACGGCCCGTCCGGGGCCGGAGGAGATGATGGGGGTGCCTCATCATCTTTTCGGCTTTGTGCCTCCGTTTTTGGGATATTCAGCCGCTCAATATGCTCCTGAAGCGCTTAAAACGGCTCAGGAGGTCCGCAAACGCGGAAATATCCCAATTTTCACCGGGGGTACGGGCCTTTATATGGACGCGCTGTTATATGAAATGGATTTTGGCGGAACGGCTGCTGATGAAGGATTGCGCTCCGAGCTGAAAAATTACGCGGAGCAGAGCGGCCGGGAAGCGCTGCACCGGCGGCTGGCTGAATTAGACCCGGAGAGCGCGGCTAGGCTGAACCCAAATGATGTTAAAAGGGTCATAAGGGCCATAGAGGTTTATAAATTAACAGGCGGCGGCATAGGCGAATATTCGGTCTGCCGTAAAAAGAGGCAGGATTTCCGGCCCGTTTTAATTGGGCTGTATTCTGAGGACAGGCAATTTCTATATGACCGTATAAACGCGCGCACAGATCTTATGCTCCAAGAGGGGCTGCCTGAAGAGGCGAGGACTGTATTGGAAAAATGGCCCCAGTCCCAGGCGGCCAAGGCTATAGGCTATAAGGAATTTGCCGGCTGTTTTTCGGGAGAAATTACGTTTGAGCAGGCTGGGGAATTAATAAAGCGCAATACCAGGAGGTACGCCAAAAGGCAGCTTACCTGGTTTAAAAGGAATAAGGATATAAACTGGATAGATATTAAAGGACTTAACGGGGAAGAGCTTCTGCAAAAGGCGCTTGATTTTATTCCTGCTGAGTATTTTAACTGACAAAAGCGTGAGGAGAGTTTTATGGACAGGACTGGAAAAATTCTTTTAAGCAAATACGGCGTAAGCGAAAAAGCGCTTAAGATAGGGGAAGAAGCGGAAAGGGAATGCGCTTCGGTTTTTAGAGAAATAGAAGAAATGGCGGCGTATAACCAGCTTAAGGTGCTGGATGCGTTCCGGCAGTGCCGCCTTGCCCCCAATCATTTTGCGCCCAGCTACGGTTACGGCTATTCGGATGCGGGCCGGGAAAAATTAGAGGAGCTGTTTGCGCTTGTTTTTAGGGCGGAAAAGGCTATTGTGCGGCCCCAGATAGCTTCGGGCACCCATGCTTTGGCCCTGACTCTTTACGGTCTGCTGGGGCGGGGAGATAAATTGATATACGCCAGCGGACAGCCGTATGATACGCTGGAGGAAATAATAGGCTCTTCTCCGAATGATAAAGGCTCCCTCAGAGAACTGGGAGTGGAATTTGAGGCTGTTCCATGCGAAAAGGGGCTGGAGTATGATCAGATAGAGAGGGTTTGCCGGGAAAAGCGGCCCGCGGTTATTGCCTTTCAGCGTTCACGCGGCTATACCTCCCGGCCCAGCCTGTGCTGCGGGCAGCTGAAAAAAGCCTTTGAAATTGTCAGGGCTGCTTCTCCTGAAACAGTTATCATGGTGGATAACTGCTACGGCGAGTTTGTGGAAGAATGCGAGCCCATAGAGCTGGGCGCGGATATAATTGCGGGCTCTCTCATAAAGAACCCCGGAGGCGGCCTGGCGCCTACCGGCGGCTACATAGCGGGCAGAGCGGATCTGATTGAGAGAATAGGCTGGAGGCTTACTTCTCCCGGTATAGGATTGGAGGTAGGCTCTTATGCCGCAAGCTATATGCCTTTTTTCCAGGGGCTGTTTCTGGCGCCGCATGTTGTAGGGCAGGCTCTCAGGGGCGCGGTTTTTGCTTCAAGCATATACAGCCGCCTGGGTTATAGGGTCAGTCCTCTGCCGCATGAAAAGAGGGGCTGTATCATTCAGTCTTTGGGCTTTAACACCGCTGAGGAACTTATAGCGTTCTGCCAGGACGTTCAGAGGATGTCCCCGGTGGAGAGCCATGTGCTGCCCGAACCGTGGGATATGCCGGGCTACCAGGATAAGGTCATAATGGCCGCGGGCGCGTTTATACAGGGTTCGTCCATAGAATTCAGCGCTGATGCGCCTATCCGTGAGCCTTATACCGCTTATATGCAGGGCGGCCTGGTTTTCGAACAGGTTAAGGCGGCCGTGCTCAGGCATATAAGCGGTCTTGAAATAGATTAAAATAGCGGCCCGGTTATTTTTGGGAAGCTTAAGGCAGACCGCAAAGTGAAGCGAACTGCTGGCGCGCATGCGGACAGCCTGCCGGCTGGGCCGGTGCGCTGTACAGGAGTATGCCCTTTACAAACATTCAGCGTTAGTATAAAAAGGGTAATGCGGTCAGCGGCTAACTGAATCTATGTCGAAACTGTATTGCTTTTTCTCCATGTACGCCCGGCACATGCTGCCTTTGCGCCATTTAGGGCCGCAAATTCAATCATTTTTGAATTTTCGGCCACGGTCTGTGCAAATTATCCTGATTTTAAGGCGCAGACGAAAACGGGGCGCGCAGAAACGTGCGCCGGCTGAGGATAATACAGAAAATGGGCAGATATTCCAGATGCGGCGCATTATCGCATTACCCATTGTTGCGCTAACGCTAAATGCTTGGCAGCAACATTTGATGCTTTTTTCAAAACAAACGCTTTTATATATTGAAAAACTGTGTTATAATATACTGAATGGAGGTGTTAGCGTGCTTAGTATGACCGGCTTCGGGCGCAGCGTAGTAAGCTGCGACGGCAGAGAAATCACCATGGAAATAAAATCTGTGAACCACAGGTTTTTGGATATAGCCATCCGTGCGCCCAGGGTTCTGGGGTTTTCAGAGGAAGAAATAAAGAAACGCATAAATCGGTATATTTCCCGCGGGCATTTGGAGGTATCTGTTCAGTACAAAAATACGCGGGAGGATAATAAGACGGTCAGCGTGGATGAAGGGCTGGCAAAAGAATATCTTTCGGTTTTTAATACCCTTCGGCAGTTAGGCGCTTCGGGTGAACCCGATTTAAAGCTTTTAGCGCGGATGAACGATGTTTTGACAGTTACATATGCGGAGGAGGACCGGCCTGCGGTATTGGAACTGGTATATGCGGCTGTGGATGAAGCGTGCGGCCAGATCGTGAATATGCGCAGGGCCGAGGGGGAGAAAATCCTCAGGGACATGCTCTTAAAATTAGACACGGTGCAGGAATTAGCCGGGCAGATTAAGCTCCTGAGCGAGGGCGCGGCTGAAGAGTATGGCCAAAAACTGCGCAGGCGCCTGGAGGAAATTTTAGAGGACGCCGCAGTGGACGAACAGCGTTTGGCCCAGGAGATAGCTATAATGGCCGACAGGCTGGCCATAGATGAGGAACTTGTGCGCCTGGACGCGCATTTGAGCAGTATGAGGGATAATATCGCTCAGCAGGGGCCTTTGGGACGCAGGCTGGATTTTATTTTGCAGGAAATCAATCGGGAAGTAAATACCATAGGCTCTAAGGCGATGGATGCCGGAATACAGAGCAGGGTAGTGGATATAAAAGGCGAATTGGAAAAGCTTCGTGAACAGGTTCAGAATATAGAATAGCTTTGGAGGTCAATATGGGAGTAAAGCTGATTAATATAGGCTTTGGCAATATAGTTTCGGCGAGCCGGATAATAGCTATTGTCAGTCCTGAATCCGCGCCTATAAAGCGCATAATACAAGACGCACGGGACAGGGGCATGCTTATAGACGCCACCTACGGGCGCAGGACGCGCGCAGTTATTATTACAGACAGCGACCACGTTATCCTTTCGGCTGTTCAGCCTGAGACAGTTGCTCACCGCATGGAGGCAAAATCGGGCGAGCGTATGCTCAGCGAGGATTTTGCCGAAGAGGAAGCGGAGGAAATGGCCGAATTATGAGAAAGGGACTGCTTATAGTTATATCCGGCCCGTCGGGCTGCGGCAAGGGCACAATCTGCCGTGCGCTTAGAGAAAAACATCCGGAATTAAAGGTTTCGGTTTCAGTGACGACCCGCGAAATGCGCAAAAATGAAACGGAGGGCAAGGATTATTTTTTTACCAGCCGCGAAGAATTTGAGCGCATGATAAGCGAAGGAGAGCTTTTGGAGCATGCCCAGATATACGGCGGGCATTATTACGGCACTCCTAAAAAATATGTGAAGCAGACCCTTTTGGCGGGAGACGACCTTATTCTTGAAATTGACATACAGGGAGCCTTGCAGGTGAAGGAGCGCTTTGAGGAGGGCATATTTATTTTTCTGGTGCCTCCCAGCATGGCGGAGCTGCACAGGCGTTTGGTTGAAAGGGGCCGGGAAGCGCCCGAGCTTATAATGGAGCGCTTTAAGGCTGCCTATGAGGAAATGAATTTTATCAGCCGCTATAATTACGTTATTACAAACGATAAGGTGGAAGAAGCGGTATGCAAGATAGAAGCTGTTATAACTGCCGAGAAATGCAGGGTGCAGCGCAATGAAGAATTATTAAGCGAGCTTTTAGAGGGAGGAATATAATTATGAATTGTCCTAATACTACTCAGATGCTTACAAAGGCGGAATGCAAATATGAGCTTGTCAGCGTGGTTTCCAAGCGCGCGAAGCAGCTGATTGACGGAGCGCAGCCCCTTATTGACTGCGGGGGCGAGGAGGTAAAGCCTGTTATCGTAGCTATTAACGAGCTTTATCAGGACAAATATGCCTTTCATCATACCCAGGATGGCAATCAGGCGTAAGCTGCTGTTTGAGGAAGCCGGATGTACGCAAAGATTATTACCGATATAGCGCATCAGGATGTGGACAGGATATATACCTACGGCGTACCTAAAGAGCTTGAAGCTGCTATTGCGCCGGGTATGCGCGTTATCGTTCCCTTCGGCGGACGCAAAGAGGTGGAAGGCTATGTGCTTTATTTAGCCGAGACTTCCAGCGTACCGCCTGAAAAACTTAAATATATTATAAGCGCGTGCGACGAGTTCCCCGCGCTTAATCCCGACCAGCTTGAGCTTGCAAAATGGATGGCGCAGGAATATCACTGCATGCGCGCCAGCATTCTGCGGCTCTTTTTGCCTGCCGAAATGCGGGGCGGCCGGGTCAATAAAAAATATAAAACAACTGCCCGGCTTTCAGGGGATGAAGAGGCTCTGCAAAAAGTGCTTTCCAACGGCCGCACGGGGGAAAAGCAGCGCAGGGTAATAAGCATGCTTATGCGCCACGGGCGGCTGGACTGCGCGGATATAGAGAAAGAGCTCGGCGGCGCGGGCACGACCCTTAAGACGCTGGAAAAGCATGGGGTAATAATATTGCAGAAAGAGGAAATCAGGAGAAATCCTTACGATTCCCTGGCCCCGGCGCCCGGCCAATGGCACGAATTAAGACCCATGCAGGAGAACGCCCTGAGGCATATCATAAACAACATGGGCCAGGGAAGGGACGTGCTTTTGCACGGCATAACGGGCAGCGGCAAGACTGAAGTATATATGCGGGCGATTAAGCACGTTTTGGAGCAGGGGGGGAGCGCCATAATGCTTATCCCTGAAATCTCCCTTACCCCCCAAACGGTAGAGCGTTTCAGACAGCGGTTTGGAGAGAGCGTGGCCGTGCTGCACAGCGCGCTGAGCGCCGGGGAGCGCTATGACGAATGGAGGCGGATACGCCTTTCGGAGGCCAGGGTGGTGGTAGGCGCCCGCTCGGCAGTGTTTGCGCCCTGCGAAAATTTGAAGCTTATAATAATTGACGAAGCGCACGAGAGCTCTTATAATGCCGAAGGGCACCCCGCTTACCGGGGCATAGAAGTGGCGAAAAAACGGATGAGGCTGTGCGGCGGAGCGCTTGTTCTGGGCAGCGCTACTCCCACGGTTGAGCAGTACTACGAGGCCAAAAACGGCGCATATGATATTATAGAATTAACCGAGCGCATAAACGGGCGGCCGCTTCCCCAAATTGAAGTAGCGGATATGGCCGCTGAGCTGGCCGCAGGGAACAAATCTATTTTTTCCCGTCAGCTTTTTGAGGCGCTTAAGGAGACTATAGACCAGGGCAATCAGGCTATACTGTTTTTGAACCGGCGGGGGCACTCTACAATAGTCAACTGCCGGAGCTGCGGCAAGACCGTGCAGTGCGTCAACTGCGAGGTATCCATGACCTATCATCTCAGCGCGGTAAATTCGCGGACGGGAAAGAATAGATTGCGGTGCCATTACTGCGGATACGAGATGCCCTATCCTGAGGTATGTCCCTATTGCGGGAGCAAATTTATAAAGCATATGGGCGCCGGAACGGAAAAGGTGGAGGAGCAGTTTAAAAAACTGTTCCCAGGCGTGGCTACGCTGCGCATGGATAACGATACCACGCGCACGCGCAACGCTCATCTTGAGATACTTTCCGCCTTTGCCCGCAGGGAAGCGCAGGTGCTTATAGGCACTCAGATGATAGCAAAAGGTTTAGATTTCCCGGCTGTGGCGCTGGTGGGCATAGTTTCGGCTGATACCATGCTGCAGCTTCCCGATTACCGGAGCAGGGAGAAAACCTTTTCCCTTATAACGCAGGTGGCCGGCCGTGCGGGCCGGGCCGAAGCGGCGGGACGGGTCATACTTCAAACCTATACCCCCCGCCATTATGCTATAGTCAACGCTGTAAATTATGATTACGAGAATTTTTACAATACTGAGATAATGCAGAGAAAGCAGGGGCTTTACCCTCCCTTTGCCCGATTGATCCGTCTGCTTTTTGTGTCCGAGGATTATGACGCTGCTAAAAGGGCGTGCATGTTTTCCTATCAGGAATTAACAAAAAGTTTAAAGGAGGCAGATTTATGGAGGAACGTAGTATTTCTTACCATGATGAGCGCTCCTATCGGAAGAATAAAGGGCCAATACAGGCAGCAGGTATTAATAAAGCTGCGCAGCGGCCCTGACTGCGATAAAGCCGAGCAATACATATTTGAGCATTATGATAAAATAGAAACAGATAATTTTTATAAGGACATAGAGGTTAATCCGTCCAATTTATTTTAACAGGAGTAATGTAAAATGGCGCTTAGAAATATTATTAAGGCTCCGGACGAGCTGTTAAGAAAAAAATCCAGGCCCGTGGAGAAAATAGACGGGAAGATAATAACCCTTCTGGACGATATGGCCGAAACCATGTACGCTAACGACGGAGTGGGCCTGGCTGCCGTTCAGGTGGGCATACTCAGGCGGGTAGTTGTGATTGATATAGGGGACGAGGAGATAGGGCTTATAGAGCTTATCAATCCCGTTATAAAAAAGAGCAGCGGCAGCCAGATTAATGAAGAGGGCTGCCTGAGTGTAGAAGGACGCCGGGGCAATGTTACGCGGCCGGCCAAATTGGTGGTTGAAGCCTATAACCGCGAGGGCCAGCTTATAAAATATACTGCCCAGGGTTATCTGGCTGTGGCCATGTGCCATGAAATAGACCATCTGGACGGCGTTTTGTTTACAGATAAGCTGGAGGAAGCATGAGAATAGCTTTTTTGGGTACGCCTGATTTTGCAGTGCCCTCTTTAAGGGCGCTTAATAATGCCGGATACGAGATAGCGGGCGTTTTTACTCAGCCCGACCGGCCCAAGGGGCGGGGAAAGGCGCTGTCAGCGCCTGCCGTTAAGGCCTGCGCGCTGGAGCTGGGACTGGATGTGTATCAGTTTGAAAAAATAAAGTCTGCTGAAGGCGTGGCGGCTCTGAAAAAAATATCGCCTGAACTCATGGTGACGGCGGCTTTTGGGCAGATACTTTCGCGTGAGATTTTGGAAATTCCCTCTTTGGGTTGCATTAATGTCCACGCGTCCCTGCTTCCTAAATACCGCGGCGCGGCGCCCATCCAATGGGCTGTAATTAACGGCGAAAAAGTCACGGGCGTTACCACAATGTTTACCGATATAGGCCTGGATACTGGGGATATGCTTTTAAAAAGGGAATTAGAGATACTGCCGAATGAAACGGCGGGCGAACTTTTTGACCGCTTGAGCGTTTTGGGCGCGCAGGTGCTTTTGGATACGCTTAAATCGCTGGAGGCGGGCACGCTCGTAAGGGTTAAGCAGGATGAAACTCAGGCCAGCTATTATCCCATTATAAAAAAAGAGGACGGGCTTATGGATTTCAACGCTTCGCCCGAACAGACGGTAAATTTCGTCAGGGGCATGACTCCCTGGCCGGGCGCTTATTGCTTTTTAAACGGGGAACGCTTAAAAGTTGGGACGGCATTGCCCGGAATTGCAAAAAGACCCGAAAACGCCGCTAATGGAGAAGTGTTGGCCGGCGACGCTAAAAACGGGCTTGTTATTGCAGTAAACGGCGGAACTGTCCGGCTGGCCAGAATACAGTTCCCCGGTCAGCGCATGATGGAGGACTCTGAATACCTGCGCGGGCATTGCGTAAAAACGGGCGAGATATTGAAGGGCAAGCCTTAACAGCTTGCATCAAAGTTTAGGCGGGAGCAAGTTTTTTTGATGGACGAGAGATATCAGGCATACGAAATGTTTAAAAGCATAGTGAGGCAGGGCCAGTATTCCAATCTTGCCGCTAAAGAGCTTTTGCAGGGGAGCAAAGAAGATAAAAGGCTGGTTCACGCTACGGTTATGGGAGCGCTGGACAAGCTTATTTATCTTGATTATGTTATCCGTGCGTATGCCAAGGGCAGGATCCGGCCGGTTGTGCATGATATCCTGCGTTTGGGCGTATATCAGCTGCTTTTTATGGATATTCCTTCCTACGCGGTATGCTCCGAATGGACCGGCCTTGCCGGGAAATTGGGTAAAGGCGCGCAGAAGGGCTATATTAACGGCGTGCTCCGCGCCGTGAGCAGGGATGCCGGGAATCTGCCCCTGCCTGATAAAATTTTCCAGCCTGAAAAATATCTATCGGTAAAATACAGCTATCCGGAATTTCTGGTTAAGGAGAGCGTGGCAGAACGGGGCTTTGAAGAAACAGAAAAAATGCTTTCATACCAGCCTGAGTATTATACTTCCGTCAGGTTTAACCAAAGGAAAATAAGCCGGGAGGATTTTATTAAGGAGCTGGACAGGCTGGATTGCCAATATAAACCGGGATTATTATATAAAGATGTCTTTTTGATTAAGGGAAATAAAATTTTTCAGGACAATTTATTTAAATCGGGAATTTGCTCTGTTCAAAGCGAGCCATCTGTGCTAGTATGTAATGTAGCCAATCCGGTTAAGAACTCAAGGGTATTGGACTGCTGCGCGGCGCCCGGCGGAAAAAGCGTATATATGGCCCAGCTTATGGGTTCAGGCGAATTAATTGCTCTGGATAAATACGAGCACCGGGTTAAGCTTATAAAAGCCAATGCGGCCAGGTGCGGCTTGGAGGATATAATTAAGGCCGGCGTTTGGGACGCCTCGGAATTTAATGACGGGCTGGGGATGTTTGACGTGGTGCTGGTAGACGCGCCCTGCTCAGGGCTGGGGGTAACAGCGGGCAAGCCGGATATCAAACTGCGCGTTACGCCCGAAAGCCTCTGCCAAACTGAAGCGCTCCAGAAGAGCATATTAAATACTGCGGCGCGGTATGTGCGTCCGGGCGGCGCTCTTGTATACTCCACCTGCACTATAAGAAGCAGGGAAAATCAGCTTCAGGCTGAGCAGTTCTTAAAGGAGCACGGGGATTTTGAAGCGGACTGTGCTTACAAATATGCTCCCGGCGCCCTTTTAAGGCGGGAAGGGGATTTTATTTCATTAATGCCGCATATAGATAATACCGAGGGCTTTTTTATAGCCCGTTTTATAAGGAAAGATAATTGACCATGGCGCTGATGGATATGGAAATTAAAGAGCTGGAGGCGCTTTTAAAGGATTTGGGACAGCCGGCTTTTAGAGCAGGACAGCTTTTTACCTGGCTGGCTAAGGGCGTTAGTCTGGATGAAATGAGCAATCTGCCCTTGGGACTGCGCCAGGAGCTTAAAAAAATTTCGCTGGGCGGGGCTGAAATATACAGCCGGCTGGTTTCCAAGCTGGACGGCACCCGCAAATACCTCTTCAGCCTCACGGACGGCAATATAATTGAAGGGGTGCTGATGAAATATAACTACGGCAATACCCTTTGTGTTTCTTCACAGGTGGGCTGCCGGATGGGCTGCGCCTTTTGTGCCTCTACTCTGGACGGCCTGGTCAGGAATCTTGCTCCGGGCGAAATGTACGGCCAGATTACAAGCGTCAATAATGAATTGCGCAGCGAGGGGGAGCGGCTTATTTCCCATGTTGTAGTTATGGGCAGCGGTGAACCTTTGGAGAATTTTGACAACCTGATAAAGTTCCTGCGCCTTATTAACAGCCCGGACGGCCTTAATATAGGCATGCGCAATATTTCCGTTTCCACCTGCGGACTGGCGGATAGGATAGAGGAGCTGGCCCGCCTCAAATTGGGTGTAACTCTTTCCATTTCCCTGCATGCGCCCGAAGACGAACTGCGCAGGAAGATTATGCCTGTAGCCAATAAATATCCGCTGGAACGGCTTATGGAGGCTGCTAAATATTATATACATGAAACAGGCAGAAGGGTTATTTTTGAATATATACTGCTTAACGGCGTAAATGACAGCCGGGAGCATGCCAGGGCGCTTAAGCGCTTATTAAAAGGCATGCAGTGCCATGTGAATCTTATAAGGATGAATGATGTCAGTGAGCGGGAGCTTAAAGGGTCTTCGCCTAAAGCGGCGCAGGCCTTTAAAGCGGAATTGGACAGCCTGAATGTTTCCTGCACTATAAGGCGGGAAATGGGGCAGGATATTAACGGTGCGTGCGGACAGCTGAGAAGAAAGACTATTGAGGGAGGGCGCATATGAAGTACGCCGTAAAAAGCGTTGTGGGCCGGGTCAGGAGCAGCAACCAGGATTTTTACCATGTTCCCAGGCCGGGCGCAGGGCCGGATAATCTTTTTATTGTAGCGGACGGCATGGGAGGCAGAAATGCGGGCGAGGTAGCCAGTACTCTTGCGGTGTGCACGGTATGCGAATATATAAGTTCGCATCTGCCCAAGGAGGACATAGCCCTGCTGCTGAGGAGTGCTGTGGCCGAGGCCAATAAGGTCATATATACAGCGGGCCGCTCGGATAAAAAATACAATGATATGGGTACCACCATTACGGCCGCGTATATTTATGACGACATAATATATTTGGCGCAGGTGGGGGACAGCCGAGCCTATCTGTATAACGGACAGGAGCTTCGCCAGCTCACTGTGGACCATTCCTATGTCCAGGAACTGGTCTCCTTAGGCCTCATCTCTTCCCGCGAGGCGGAGCACCATCCTGAAAAAAATATGATAACCCGCGCGCTGGGAACTGAGCGCTATATAAACGTGGACGTCTATCAGGTGCCGTGGAAAAACAACGAGCTTTTGCTGCTCTGCTCTGACGGCTTAACCAATATGCTGGAAGGCTCGGATATAGTTAAAATACTTTCGCGGCCGGGCACATGCGATGAATATGTCGAGGCGCTGGTAAGCGCCGCGGAGGAAGCAGGCGGCAGAGATAATATAACGGCCATATGCGTCAGCCGGGAAGGCTGAGCAAACGGAGGAATTTGCTAAGGCTCTGAAGAAAACGACACAGCTTCTGATGAATGGATATTTAAGTCTCCTGAAAATAAGTTTTGGAGAGCAAGCCTGAAAACCGGGTTTTAAATAGTTAGGCGCTTATGAGCGCAATACCCTTTCCGGGGAGCCGGATGCTGTAAGGAGTGATTTAATGGAAAACACCATTAACGGCAGATATGAGATAATTTGCAAGCTGGGCGCAGGCGGAACCAGCATAGTTTATAAGGCGCGTGATTTAAGCACGGGCAAGCTGGCGGCAGTTAAAGTGCTCAGGGAAGAGTTTGTGGATAACGCAGAGCAGATAGACCGCTTTATGCGCGAATCACACACTCTCTCCAATCTGTCCCATCCTAATATAGTCAATATTCTTGATGTGGGCCAGATGCCGGACGGGCGGTATTATATAGCGACTGATTATGTGGACGGCCTGACCCTGAAGGAATATATAAAGGCCAAGGGCTGTCTCAGCTTTGAGGAAATAATTGACGCGGCGCTTCAAATATGCGATGGCCTTGAGCATGCGCACGATAACAACATAATACATCGGGACATAAAGCCGCAGAATATTCTGCTTTCAGTGGATGGTACCCTTAAAGTTGCTGATTTCGGCATTGCCAGGGTATTAAATCAGAATACCCTTACTATGGCCGGCAAGGACGTAGTGGGTTCAGTACACTATATTTCCCCTGAACAGGCCAGGGGCATGCATATAGATAAGCGCTCGGATATTTATTCTTTAGGCGTTGTGCTTTACGAAATGGCCACGGGCAAGCTGCCCTATGGAGGAAGCGAAGCGATAACTGTAGCTATGAAGCATGTTAATCAGCTTCCGCGCAAGCCTAAGGATGTCAACCCTGATATACCCCAATGCTTAAACGATATAATTTTAAAATGCCTTGCCAAGGACCCGGCTCTGCGCTATCAGAGCATTAAGGAATTGAAGCAGGATTTGGAGGGGGCGGCCAATGACCCTGAGGGCTATGTTATATCCGCTGCGGTTAAGCGCAGCGAAAGCGGGCTGAGGATAAATGAAGATGAGCCTCAGGACGAGAACGTGCAGCCTGTACGAAAGCATAAGAGCGGAGAAAAGCCAGAACCTGAAAATAAAAAGCAGGTTCATAAAAAGCTTATTCTGCTTATTACTTCGGTTGTGCTTGCTCTTGCTGTTTTAATTGTGAGCGCCGTGCTTATTACGCAGAGTTTGCCTAATGAAGCAACGGATACTCCTGCGCCCAGCGGGGAAATAATTGTTCCCAATGTGGTAGATAAGACCTATGCGCAGGCCATCTCTGAATTGCAGGCACTGAATCTGAGGGTGCGCAAGCTGAACAACGTCTCTCTTAATCCTGGCCAGCAGCTGTTTATTTCATTGCAGAGCCCAGGTGAAGGTACGGTTGTGAGCGCTCATGCAGTGGTAGAACTGACTGTAGAGGCAAGGGAAGTGGGAGTGCAGGAAGAGTATGTTAAGATGCCCGATTTAAAAAAGCTTACCAAGGAGCAGGCTGAAGAAACTCTTAATAATATGGGCTTGGTTCTGGTTAAAGTAACCGAGGAGCAAAATTCCGAATATGAAGCAGGACAGGTCATATCTCAGTCCATTCAGCCTGAAACAGATGTGCTGGTCGGGTCGACGGTAGAAATAGTTATTGCAAGCGAGGCGCCCAAGAAAGTGCTTCCCGATTTGACTGGAAAAACCCTGGACGAAGCCAAGCAGCTTTTGGAGAGCAATGGATTTATATATAAAGGCATAAAGGGCTGGGAAGCCTCTAATACTGTGGAGGCCAATTTGGTATGCCGTCAGGAGCCTGCTGCTTTGAGCGAATATAGTATGGATGAGCAGGTAGAAGTTGTGGTATATGTCAGCAATGGCCCTGAACGCATATATACGGCCAATCTGGAATATACCTATCCTCTTTATAATGAAGAGGACAGCGCTTCCTTCCGCGTGGTATATGTTGATTCAAACGGAAATGAGAAATTAATTGAGGAACGCACGGTAGTAAAAGGGGAAAATGCGGTCTGCAATTATTCTGTGAGCCTTACAGAGCCTGCGGAATACACTGTTTACGTTTATAAGAACGGCCAGCTTTACGAAAGCTTTCCGCTTTATTTTTACGACCAGAACGGGAATGTAGCTTATCCATATGAAGGCTCAATTACCATAGAATTCCCGCAGACCAACGAGGCTGCTACATATGAAGTAGTGTATTATAAGGGCAGCGACAGGATAGTGGTGGATACGCGCACTGTGCAGCCGGGTCAGGCGGAGAGTTTTGTATATACAGCTATAACGGGCGTGCCTGAAATACGAACTATTTATCTATTTAAGGACGGTGTTCAGTACGGCAGCCCCTATACTATGTATTTCTATGACCAGGACGGCAACAGAGTAGTGCCAGAAGCTTAAATAAGCTAATATACAGAGGGGTAGCGGGGTATAAAAAGGGAGGATAAATGTCAGAGGGCCTTATTTATAAAGTACTTGCGGGAACCTATTTCATCAGCCTGGACGGAGCGCATATCCAGGCAAAGGCTGCGGGCCGCTTCAGGAAGGAAAAACTGGAACCTAAAGTAGGGGATAGAGTGATTTTGAGGCCGCCCCAGGGTGAAGGCAGTTTTTGGCTCATAGAGAGCATTAATGAAAGGAAAAATGAGCTGCTTAGGCCGCCTGTTGCAAATATAGACAGACTGGTTATTGTGCTTTCGCCTGTTTATCCCGCTCCCGATTTATCCTTGGCGGATTTATTAATAAGCTATTGCAGGCATTTTGAGATTAAGCCTGTCATATGTATTAATAAGATGGATATGGACAAGCAGGGCGCGCAGGCGCTTAAGGAGCAGTATGATTCATGCGGAATAGATGCAGTTTGTGTTTCAGCTCACAAGGGGCAGGGTATAGACCGGCTGCGCTCACTCCTGGGCAGAGGAGTAAATTGTTTTGCGGGCCAGTCGGCCGTAGGCAAAAGCTCGCTGCTTAATTGCCTTATAGAGGGCGGAAGGTTAAAGACAGGCGGGCTCAGCCGCAAAACCGACCGGGGCAGGCATACCACCCGGCAGTGCGAGCTGATGGAATATGAGCCCGATTGCTTTTTTATAGATACGCCCGGCTTTTCTCTGCTGGAGCAGATGCTGATGCCGCCCGAAGATTTTACGGCGCTTTATTACGAATTTGATAAATACGCTCCGTTTTGCCGCTTCAGGGGCTGTTCTCATGTCAATGAACCCGGCTGCGCCGTTAAAGAGGCGGTTGCAAAGGGAGAGCTTTCATCTCAAAGGTATGAAAGATATAAAAATCTTTATAAAATAACAGAGGAAAACTGGAGGAAGAGATATGATTAAAATTGCGCCGAGTATTTTATCAGCTGATTTTTCGGCTATGGGACAGGCCGTGGAACGTATGCAGGCCAGCGGAGCGGATTATATTCACTGCGATGTAATGGACGGCATATTTGTTCCCAATATAACTTTTGGGCCGCCCATGATAAAGAGCATTAAAAAGCATGCGGATATACCTTTGGATGTACACCTCATGATAGACAGGCCTGAGCGCTATATAGACGCTTTTGCGGATGCGGGCGCGGATATTATTACCATTCATGCAGAAGCTACCCTGCATGCGGAGCGCACATTAGCCTATATTAAAAGCAAAGGGATTAAAGCAGGTATTGTGCTTAATCCCGCCACACATGAAGATGCCGTTCAATATGTCATGCATCTTGTGGATATGATTTTGTTGATGTCGGTTAATCCCGGCTTTGGCGGCCAGAAATTTATCCCGGCGGTTCTGCCTAAGGTGGAGAAGGTGCGTGAGATGATAGAAAAGAGCGGACGGGATATAGAGCTGGAAATAGACGGCGGAGTTAATTTTGACAATATAGGAGACATAATAAATGCGGGTGCGAATGTTATTGTCGCCGGCAATACCGTGTTCTCTTATCCTGATCCTGCTGAGGCTATTGCTCGGCTGAAAAAAGGCAAGTAACAGCATTTACCCTGTCTGCGTATTATAATAGCGTAGGGGTGCTTTTGCCCTATGTATTGGAAAGGCAGGGGATAATTGTGGCAAGCTTCTGCGGGGGAAATGCAGGAAAGATAATCAGCCTCCTCTTGATACTGCTGGGTGTGATTATAGTAATCTGCTGTGTTCCCGTATGGATGTGGCTTACCCTGCTGGGAATCGCTCTAATAGTTTTCGGCGTCGTGCTTGTGCGCGGCTAGGAGGTGGACTAATTGAGGATTTACTGTTTCAGGGCGCCTATCTTTCTTCGCGGAATACTTAAGAAGCTTTTTTGCAGAGAATAAGCGATTGGACCTGCGCCTTTTGGGCTATAATATATTCGGCCTGGGCGCGGGCCCTGCTTGTTCTAAAAAATTTATATAAATACGTTGAAATTTTTAATAAAATCTGATAGAATAAGCGTAATAAATAAAATGAGGTGATAGCGCATGTCTGAGAACAACGAAATTAACTATATTGAAGAAGCTACAAACAAAGCCGGCACTATTTCCTATGCCAACGATGTTATAGCCATAATAGCCGGGTTAGCTGCTACCGAAATTGCCGGAATAGCTGGCATGAGCGGCGGAATTTCCAGCGGCATAGCTGAACTGCTGGGCCGCAAGAACCTGACCAAGGGCGTTAAGGTGGAGGTAGGCACTGAAGAGACGGCCATAGACCTTAACGTAATAGTGGATTACGGCGTGCAGATTCATAAGGTTGCCTTTGAGGTGCAGGAGAATGTTAAGAAGGCGGTTGAAAACATGACCGGCCTGCATGTTGTGGAAGTAAATGTTTATGTGCAGGGCGTAAACGTGGCTCAGGAGCCGAAGGATGTTCCCAGGCTGAAATAAGACGGGAATTAGCCGGCATAATTAAACCGTGCGGCGCGGGATGCCGGGGAATATTAAAATTTACTTATGATTTGCGCCGCGGAAACGGAGCTGGAGATGAAATTAAAGGCTGGCCAGAGAACGCTTATAGTTTTGCTTTCCCTGATTCTTATAGCGGTTATAGTCACAGTGCTTTTATGCTGCTGGGGCGCTGTAACTCCTAGTGATATTTCTTCGGCACTGCAATATTTGACCGATAATATATGGGCAAATATAATTGTCACTGTTTTAGGCGCGTTTATAGTGGTTTATGCGTTCTGCATGATGTTTGTTGCATCTAAGGCGCCTGAACCGATGGAAGCGCTTATTAAAGTGACGGATAACGGTACAATACATATAACTCTGGCTACGCTGACCGCGCTGGCGGTAAAATACAGCCGCTCAGTTTCTGGCATACGCGACGTGAGAGTGAGCACATCGGTAATAGCTGACGGAGTGCAGGTGCGTATAAGGGCTGCGGTAATTAATGAAGCGGTTATTCCTGAGGTAACGGCGAATGTACAGCAGACCGTGCGGGACAACATAGAGAATATGGTCGGCTTGCATGTTACTGAGGTTAAAATTATAGTGGATAATTCCATAACGGCCGGTGCCTGAGAATCACAATTTATTTTGACGCCCGAATTTTTCGGGCGTTTTGTTTTATTTCATCGTAAATTATTTGAAAATATATAGGGAGAAGGGCTTTATGAATTATAGGGAATACAGCGGTCAATACTCCAGCGTAAGCATTCGCAGCGGCACTGTGTATCCATTTCGTATTTTTATACCAAATGTTTCTGACGATATGGAATTAGCTGTCCTTATTACGCATGACGGATTAAATGAAGCGGAAGCTGCGGCAATGAAAAGATTATATGAGAGTAAAGAAGCGCCTCCGTGCGTTATTATGGGTTTATCACCGGGCATAATGTACCCTTCAGTATCGGGCGGTATGCCAAGAGATATGAGGTTAAACGATTATGATATTTTTTCCTCTGAGTATGTTGATTTTATTGTGGACGAATTTATTCCGTACATAAAAGAAAAATATTCTTTGAATTTATCTGACAACCCCAATATGCATATGATAAGCGGAGGCTCGTCGGGCGGCCTTTCTTCGTGGAACGGCGTTTGGTTCAGAAATGATTATTTTCGCAGAGCATATTTAAGCAGTCCGACCTTTTCGGCAATGGCCAGAGGGAATATGGCTCCGGTTTTTATGAGGCTGTATGAAACCAAGCCTATAAGAGTTTTTATTGATTATTCTGAAAATGAACCTGATGACTATTTTGGCAGTTCTTATTGCGCGGCGCTTGAGGGTCATTATGCGCTTCAATTTGCGGGATATGATTATCAATGGGCATTTTACCCTGGAGAAGGACATTGCAGCCGGATAAACGATGTAACAACTGCCGAGCAAATATTGCGTTTTCTCTGGAAGGATTGGGATAAGGTTCCTGTCAGAGTAAAGAGATTATCAACAAGAGCTGAAGCCGTTATATTTCAGGATGAACCCTGGAAGGAATGCAGTTTTAAGTTATCTGCCTAAAAGGAGGCGGCTGCAAAATCAGGTATATATAAGATAAAAGAAAATAAAATAATATTCTGCAGCTGCGGAGAGGAAAAAACAGTGGCCGAAGGCTTCGTATCTTTGTCCGCTATTGAGGTTTCCTCCGATTTATGGAGATTATATATAGCAGATTCATCCAAAGGCTGCATTTATGCCGCTGCAATCTGTGAGTATGGCAGTCTTAGGGATATTAAAATTTTTGCCGTTCTGCATATGTCTACTGATTTTACAAATCCAGGCGCATACGATATTTGCGTTGACTGCAATGACAGAGTGTTTGCAGCTACAGAAATGGGCGTTCAATGTATTCGATCTTATGGGCTTATTGATATTATTCTGCCTCTTCCGCAAAATGAAATTCCACAGCGGCTTACTATAAATGACGGCTGCTTATATGCTGAATGCGGTGAGAAAAGCTATAAAAGAAAAATTAAATCTTCGGCTAAGAAGTTATCGTCAGAGCCAGAAAAACCAAGATTTATTTCATATTATGATTAAAATTGGATTGAATAAGTATGTTTTAGTGGAGTTATATTGATGTTCTATAGCTGTAATTAGATTTACAATGGTATAAAAGATTTAATAATAATATTTGTTCGTTTGTCAATGATGTGAGACCGGAAAAAGCGAAAGA
>ULRR01023415.1_pt1 | contig 25366 bp, 27 predicted proteins | sample 1955651 | NCBI WGS metagenome assembly ULRR01 (sample SAMEA4835688, study PRJEB28245) | human gut metagenome | biome: gut microbiome; material: fecal sample | place: Denmark | collected 2008
AGTCGTGATTCTTCATCCGGTATTCCGCCAGTTCCTCGTATTTGGTTCCGGGACGTCCGTAGTTGCAATACGGGTAGATGGAGATGCCACCGCGCGGAGTGAAGATACCGGTCACTTCTATATATTTCGGGTCCATCAGTTTAATCAGGTCTTTCATGATGATGTTCACGCAATCCTCGTGGAAATCTCCGTGGTTGCGGAAGCTGAAGAGGTAAAGCTTCAGGCTTTTGCTTTCCACCATCTTTACATCGGGCAGGTAGCTGATACGTATCTCTGCGAAGTCCGGTTGCCCGGTGATGGGGCAGAGGCTGGTAAACTCCGGACAGTTGAAGCGCACCCAGTAATCATTTTCAGGATGCTTGTTGGTGAACGCCTCCAGCACTTCGGGAGCATAGTCTTGTTTGTAGGCGGTAGTCTTGCCTAAGATAGTCAGTTCGTCTTTTCTTTCCATATTCTGTTTATTAACCCATTGGCACATTAGCACATTCTCACATTAGCACATTCTCCCTCATTTCCTCCCGATGGCTCAAGAATTTTTCCAGCCCTTCACGGCGCAGCTTGCAGGCAGGACAATGTCCGCATCCGTCTCCGGGAATGCCGTTGTAGCACGTCAGGGTATCGTTGCGCACGATATCGAATGCTCCCAGCTTATCCGCCAAAGCCCAGGTTTCGGCCTTGTCTATCCACATCAGCGGGGTATGGATGACGAATTGTTCGTCCATAGCCAGGTTCAGGGTGACGTTGAGCGACTTGATGAACGAGTCACGGCAATCGGGATAACCGCTGAAGTCGGTTTGCGATACGCCCGTCACAAGATGGAAGATACCCCGTTCGCGGGCATATACGGCGGCGATGCTCAGGAAAAACAGGTTTCGTCCCGGTACGAATGTGTTCGGATAATTGTCCTCCGGCTTCACTTCGTCCATGGGGATGGAAGTGTCGGTAAGCGAGTTTTTGCCCAGATGTCCGATGAATGATACGTCCATCACATCGAAGTGCACTTCCGCCTTGCGTGCTATTTCGCGTGCCAGGTCAACTTCCTTTACATGTTTCTGCCCGTAGAGGAAACTGAGCGCATATACTTCCTTGAAATGTTTTTTTGCCCAAAACAGGCAGGTGGTGGAGTCTTGTCCGCCACTGAAAACGACCAATGCTTTGTCTCGATTCATAGTTCCTTAATTTTCAAAATGTTGTAAGATATGCCTTCATCGTATGTATCCGACCCGTCGATGTGCTTGATGTAGCGCACGACACGGATGGTGACGGGGAGCACGATGATTTCGTATAAGGTCTTCAGCACCACCTGTATCAGCATCATCTTGCCCAGTTCCGCCGGCGGCATCAGTCCTCCGAATGCCAGGGGAAAGAATATCAGCGAGTCGACACTTTCGCCAAACACCGTCGAGAGGATGGCGCGTGCCGAGAAATGTTTCCCTTCCGATGCCAGCTTCATGCGGCTCATCACGTACGCATTGATGAACGAGCCTGCCAGGAAAGCCAGCAGACTGGCGATAGCGATGCGGGGAGCCATGCCGAATACGAAGTTGAAACCTGCCTCGCCTTCCCAAAAAGGAGCGGCAGGCAATGCTACGGCAAGCTGTCCCAAGGCTACGGTCATGAAGTTCATCAGGAATCCCAGCCAGATGATAAGGCGGGCTTTGCGGAAGCCCCATACTTCGGCTATGCAATCGTTGATGATGTAAGAGACGGGGAAGACGACCAGTCCCGCGGTCACGGCTATCGGACCTAACTGAATAACTTTGGTTTCCAAGAGGTTTGCCGTCACCAGGCAAACGCAGAACACGATGCCCAAAACCATGAAAGGCACCGATACGAGGTTTTCTTTTTTCATTGCTCCTGTTTTTTACGTGGTGTTCTAGAATACACGAATCCTTTTTTCCGTTAAACGGTAAATGGATTTCGGACGCAAAGTTACGGATAATTTGCTGATTCACCAAGAAAACTTTATATTTGTGCGTCGTTACAACGGAGCTATGGCAAGAAACAATCTTTTAACGGAAGAACTGAATTACATCGGCGGGAGCAAGACTCCGACCCATCTGCACCTGTGTGTCTATACGCCTGCAGGGGTGGAAAGCCATGACGGGGATACGCTCGATGACGTGTTGCCTTATTTCAAGGAAGGCGCCATGCACTGGATGCAGATACATGGCTTGAAAGATACGGAAGAGGTGCAGAAGGTATGCCAGCATTTCCATATCGGTTTCCTGACCGAGCAGGATATCCTGAACTCGCTTCATCTGACCAAAATAGAAGAACACGATGCGTACAATGTGGTTATATTGAAGTTGCTTACTTCTTCGGGCGATGATGCGTACATCCCTCAGCAGCTTTGTCTGGTGCAAGGAGGCAATTTCCTGCTCACCTTTACCGAAAACGATACCGATTTCTTTGATGAAATCTATACAGCCTTGGAGAACAATGTGCTGAACATACGCAACCGTAGTTCGGACTATCTGTTAAGTGTTATCCTGAATAGTGTGATGGCAAGCTTCATGTCTATTCTCTCGGATATGGAAGACAAGCTGGAAGACCTGGAAGAACGCCTGCTTACGCCCGAAATGAGTGACCCTACCATCGGCGATCTGCATGTGTACCGCGGCAATTTCCGGCTCATCAAGAAATGCGTCCTTCCGTTGAAAGAAGAGATAACCAAGCTCTTGCATTCCGAAAACGCTTCTTTGTTGCATAAGGCGAACCGTCCTTTTTTCAACGATGTGAACGACCATTTGAAATTTGTGTTGCAAACATTGGAGGGATGCCGTGATTTGCTGGGAGCGTTGGTTGATATGATTTTGTCCAGCAACGACCGCCACATGAACAACATCATGAAGCAGCTTACGGTGGTGTCTACTATTTTCATTCCGTTGACATTCTTGGCGGGTATCTGGGGAATGAACTTCCGTGTGATGCCCGAACTCGACTGGAAATACGGTTATGTATATGCCTGGGTGCTGATGTTGTTGATAGCTATCGGAATCTGTGTGTATTTCCGCCGGAAGAAATGGTATTAGGCGGTCGGCGACAAGTGAACTAATAAGAAAGAAAAGATGAGAAAGAAAGAACTTTATGACCGGGTGATAGCTTATTTTCAGGAAGCGATGCCGGTGGCAGAGACCGAACTGCATTATACAGACCCGTTTCAACTGCTGGTGGCTGTTATCCTGAGTGCCCAGTGCACCGACAAGCGGGTCAATCTGGTAACGCCTCCTTTGTTCCGCGATTTCCCTACACCCGAAGCCTTGGCGGCATCTACTCCCGAAGTGGTGTATGAATACATCAAGAGCGTAAGTTATCCCAATAACAAAGCCAAACACCTGGTAGGAATGGCGCAGATGCTGGTGCGTGATTTTCAGAGCCAAGTGCCCGATACGCTGGAAGAGTTGGTGAAGCTTCCCGGAGTAGGGCGGAAGACGGCAAACGTTATTCAGAGTGTGGTGTTTCATAAGGCCGCCATGGCGGTTGACACGCATGTGTTCCGCGTGAGCCACCGCATCGGGCTGGTCCCGAATACCTGCACTACGCCGCTTGCCACCGAAAAGCATCTTACCAAATACCTTCCTCACGACCTGATAGCCAAGGCACATCATTGGCTTATCCTGCACGGGCGGTATGTGTGTACGGCGCGCAATCCCAAATGTGAAAAATGCGGCCTGAACGGCATTTGCAAGGAATCGTTGAAAACGAAAATAAAGTAAGGAATAGGGAGAACCAAATAGTTCTTTTGAACACAGAGACACAAAGTCACAGCGTTTTAGGGGTTTGTTATCGTCCCCTATTATTTTCTCTGTGACTTTGTGTCTCTGTGTGTGATTTCCTGTCTGTATCTTCGTTTTTGACGGAAGATTATTCGTACTTCGTATTCCGCATATCGCCCGTCTCGGTGAATGCCAGGTGCATCTTGAACGCGTTGCGGAGCGACATCGGAGTATGGCATTTGCCTTCCGAAAGTTTCAGATAGTCCCAAAGCAATTCCTTATAGTCGGGGTGCGCGCAGTTTTCTATGATGCAGCGGGCACGTTGCAAGGGTGATTTGCCCCGCAGGTCTGCCACACCTTGTTCGGTCACCAGGATACGTACGTCGTGTTCGGTGCTGTCTACGTGGGACACTTGCGGCACGATGGACGAGATAAGCCCGCCTTTTGCCGTAGAGGGAGTGGTAAATATCGAAAGGTATGCGTTGCGCGCGAAGTCGCCCGAGCCTCCGATGCCGTTCATCATCTTGCTTCCCGATACGTGGGTGCTGTTCACATTGCCGAAGATATCGGCTTCGAGTGCCGTATTGACCGCGATGATACCCAACCGGCGGATTACTTCGGGATGATTCGTAATCTCCTGCGGGCGGAGCAAGACACGGTCTTTCATTTCATCGATATGCTCGTAAAGCGTGTTCAGCTTGTCATCGGAAAGGGTGAGTGAGCTACCTGCCACGAAGCGGATGCGTTCTTTCAGCATCAGGTCGATGACGGAATTCTGAATGACTTCGGTGTACATCGAGAAAGCGGGAAGTTTCGGGTCGTCGCCCAAAGCGCCCAATACGGCGTTGGCAATGTTTCCTACACCCGATTGCAGCGGAAGGAACTCTTGCGGAATGGCTCCCCGCTGGTATTCGTGCAGGAGGAAGTTTGCCACGTTCTGCCCGATTTGTCGGGTGGTTTCATTCAGCGGAGTGAAAGGAGCTATCTGGTCACGCTCGTTGGTCTTTACCACACCTATCACCTTTGCGGGGTCAATCTTTACGCTGATGTTTCCGGTGCGGTCGTTCACCTTATATATAGGTATCTCGCGGCGGTAGGGCGGATTGTCGAGCACAAAGATGTCGTGCATTCCCGTCAGCTTGCCCGTATGGGCTTCGTTCAGTTCGATGATGAGTTTATCGGCCACGCATGCCAGGGTGGGCGATATGCCTACCGAGGTGCTCAGGATAAGTTCGCCTTCGGGGGTAATATCAGACACTTCGAGGATAGCCACATCGATTTTCCCTAAAAAACCGTAACGCACGTCTTGTCCGATTTGCGAAAGGTGGAGGTCGAAATATTGCACCTCGCCGCTATTGATGGCACTCCGCATTTCCTTATTCGACTGGAACGGGGTACGGAAAGTGACGGCATGCGCTTCTGCCAGGGCGGTATCTATCTGGTTGCCTGTAGCTCCGCCTGTAATCAATCCTACCTTGAACGGTTTTCCTTGGCGGTGCAGCTCTTCTGCGTGCTTGGCCAAAGCCGCAGGTACGGCTTTCGGAGTTCCTACGGAAGAGAATCCTCCGATGCCGACGGTATATCCGTCGGCTATGAGTGTGGCTGCCTCTTCGGCAGATAAAATGGGATATTTCATAAGCTGTTATTTTATTAGTGCCGCAAAAGTAGGTGTTTTCAGATTAAATAGCAAGTGTTTTGTCTATATATCTGACAAAACAATGTGCAATTCTTCCGGATATGTAATATAATGATATTTTTATGCAGGTTTATGCCGGTTGGGGAGAGCGAAGAAAGCAGGTGTTGATGATAGGGCAGCCGGTTACTGGCAAAAATGCACCTATGTTCATCAGCCATCGCACTTAGGTGCATCAGCCAACGCACTTAGGTGCATCGGGCTTCGCACTTAGGTGCATTTGCCAACGCACTTAGGTGCATCAGCATACGCTTCCGGATGCCGATTAGATAAATTCTTGAAAAAAAATGACCGAAATCTTTTGTAGGTCCAAAGAAAGCCGTATCTTTGCATCGCTTTTCAGAAAAAAGCAATAAGCCGAAATAACTCAGTTGGTAGAGTAACTCATTCGTAATGAGTAAGTCGCGGGTTCGAGTCCCGCTTTCGGCTCGAAGATTCACATTGTGGGTCTTTTTTTATGTCCTAAAATAATTAAAAAAGAGAATGTATAAGTTTTATTTTTACATAAAAAATTAGCTCATTTACGAGAATACCTGAACTTACCGCTTCGGTAATTCAGGTATTTTTTTTATCTTAACTGCGACTAAACGAAAACAGACGATATGGAACCACTTAAACACGAATGCGGAGTAGCAATGATACGATTGCTCAAGCCGTTGGAATATTATCAGGAAAAGTACGGAACGTGGATGTACGGACTCAACAAGCTGTATTTGCTGATGGAGAAACAGCATAACCGCGGACAGGAAGGTGCCGGACTGGCATGCGTGAAGCTTCAGGCTAATCCGGGCGAGGAATACATGTTCCGTGAAAGAGGATTGGGAGCGGGTGCGATTACCGAGATATTCGGAACGGTACAGAGTAATTTCAAGGACCTTACCCCCGAGCAGCTGGCAGATGCGGAATATGCCAAGAAATGTCTGCCTTTTGCAGGCGAGCTTTATATGGGTCACTTGCGTTATTCCACAACCGGTAAGAGTGGCATCTCGTATGTACACCCCTTCTTGCGCCGGAACAATTGGCGGGCAAAGAACCTGGCGTTGTGCGGCAATTTCAACCTGACGAATGTCGATGAGATATTCGCCGATATTACCGCCGCGGGCCAGCATCCGCGTAAATACGCCGATACCTATATCATGCTGGAGCAGGTAGGGCATCGCCTTGACCGCGAAGTGGAACGCCTTTACAACGAATGCAGGGCAGAAGGGCTGGAAGGTATGGATATCACCCATGCCATAGAAGACCGCATCGACCTGACCAATGTGCTGAAGACCTCTACCCCGAAGTGGGACGGAGGCTACGTAATATGCGGCTTGACCGGAAGCGGAGAATGTTTTGCCGTACGCGACCCGTGGGGTATCCGTCCGGGATTTTGGTATATGGATGAAGAAATCATGGTGCTCGCTTCCGAGCGTCCGGTAATTCAGACGGTATTGAATGTGCCTGCCGACAGCATCAATGAGCTTTTGCCCGGACAAGCCATTTGGGTGAACAAGAAAGGGCAGATGCGTCTGGCGCAAATCAACGAGCCGAAGGCCAAGAAGGCTTGCTCCTTTGAGCGCATCTATTTTAGCCGTGGAAGTGATATGGATATTTATCGCGAGCGGAAAGAATTGGGAAAGACGTTGGTCGAACCGATACTGAAAACCATCGACAATGACGTGGTGCATACCGTGTTCTCCTTTATCCCCAACACCGCGGAGGTGGCTTTCTACGGCATGCTGGAAGGATTCGACAATTATCTGAACCAACTCAAGGTGCAACGCATCGAAGCGTTGGGGCACAAACCCAGCCATAGCGAGCTGGAGCAGATTCTTTCGCAACGCATCCGGAGCGAAAAGGTAGCCATCAAAGATATCAAGTTGCGCACCTTCATCGCAGAAGGCAATACGCGCAACGACCTTGCCGCACACGTGTATGACATCACTTACGGAAGCCTCGTGCCGTACGCCGACAACCTGGTGATTATTGACGACAGCATCGTGCGCGGAACGACATTGAAACAAAGCATCATCGGTATTCTCGACCGTCTGCATCCGAAGAAGATTGTCATCGTATCGTCCTCGCCCCAGGTGCGCTATCCCGATTATTACGGCATCGATATGGCAAGCATGGAGCAGTTCATCGCTTTCCGTGCCGCTATCGCCTTGCTGGAAGAACGGGGCATGCGCCGTGTCATCGAGGAGGCTTATCGTAAGTCGAAAGAGCAGATGGGGTTGCCCAAGGAAGAGATGGTGAACTACGTGAAAGAGATTTACGCGCCGTTTACCGACGAGGAGATTTCGCGCAAGATGGTGGAACTCCTTACTCCTATAGGCACACAGGCGAAGGTGGAAATCGTTTACCAGACCCTGGAAGGCCTGCACAAGGCTTGTCCCGAACACGAAGGCGACTGGTACTTCAGCGGCGACTATCCTACACCTGGCGGCGTGAAGCTGGTGAACAAGGCGTTTATCGACTATATCGAACAAGTCTATCAATTCTAAGTCATGGCTGATACAAAACAAAATAATTCGGGATACGGATTAAGCATCGGCTTGGCACTGGGAGTGCTCATCGGCATTTGCCTGGATAACATTGCCGTGTGGATGTCCTTGGGATTAGCAATTGGCATCAGCATCGATTTAGGTATAAAAGAATGGAAAAACAAGAAGAATAACAAGCATAATAACGATACAGATAAAAATAAGGAATGAGAAACGTGACGTTAATCCTTGACGACGGGAGCCGGTTTCACGGCAAGTCGTTCGGTTATGAAAAACCGATAGCGGGTGAAGTGGTGTTCAATACAGCCATGACCGGCTATCCGGAAAGCCTGACTGACCCTTCGTATGCGGGACAGCTGATGACGCTGACTTATCCGCTGGTGGGTAATTACGGAGTGCCTCCGTTCACTTTCGAGGCGAACGGGCTGCCTACATTTATGGAAAGTGAAAAGATACACGCCGAGGCCATTATCGTGAGCGACTATAGTGAGAGGTACAGCCACTGGAATGCCGTAGAGAGCCTTGCCGACTGGCTGAAGCGTGAACAGGTGCCGGGCATAACGGGTATTGATACACGCGAGCTGACCAAAGTATTGCGTGAACACGGTGTGATGATGGGACGGATTATCTTTGATGATGAACCTGATAATGTTCCCGAGGCGCAATATGCGGGGGTGAACTACGTAGACAAGGTGTCTTGCAAGGAAATCATCCGTTATAATGAAGGCGAAGGTCGCAAGAAAGTGGTATTGGTGGATTGCGGTGTAAAGTCGAATATCATCCGTTGCCTGCTCAAGCGTAATGTGGAAGTGATTCGTGTGCCTTGGGATTATGACTTCAACGGGTTGGAGTACGACGGGCTTTTCATTTCCAACGGACCGGGTGACCCTGACACGTGTGATGCCGCCGTGCAGAACATACGCAAGGCCATGCGGAACGAGAAACTTCCTATCTTCGGTATCTGTATGGGCAACCAATTGCTCTCGAAGGCAGGAGGCGCGAAGATATATAAGCTGAAATACGGACACCGGAGCCATAACCAGCCGGTACGCATGGTAGGTACGGAGCGTTGCTTCATCACTTCTCAGAATCACGGATATGCCGTAGACAACAATACGTTGGGAACAGACTGGGAGCCGCTTTTCATCAATATGAACGACGGTTCGAACGAAGGTATCCGCCACAAACATAATCCTTGGTTCTCTGCTCAGTTCCATCCCGAGGCCGCCAGTGGTCCTACGGACACGGAATTCCTTTTTGATGAATTTGTAAAACTGATTTAAGTTTTTGAGTTTTTCAGTTCTTCAGTTCTTTTCAATATAAAAACAAAAGCGGGAAAGAACTTGTGTCAACTGAAAGTCTTATAAACTCAGAAACTTACAAAACTCAAAAACTTAAAAGACAATGAAAGAAAACATAAAGAAAGTATTGTTGTTGGGTTCCGGCGCATTGAAAATCGGTGAGGCCGGTGAATTCGACTATTCCGGCTCGCAGGCACTCAAGGCGCTGAAGGAAGAAGGCATCGAAACGGTGCTTATCAATCCGAATATCGCTACGGTGCAGACCTCTGAAGGGGTGGCAGATAAAATCTATTTCCTCCCCGTCACTCCTTATTTCGTGGAGAAAGTCATCGACAAGGAACGTCCGGACGGTGTGTTGCTCTCGTTTGGCGGACAGACCGCTCTGAATTGCGGTGTAGCACTTTATCAGGCAAATGTGTTCGAGAAATATGGCGTGCAGGTGCTCGGAACTCCCGTACAGGCTATTATGGATACCGAAGACCGGGAACTCTTCGTAAAGAAACTGGATGAAATCAACGTAAAAACCATCAAGAGCGAGGCTTGCGAGAACATCGAACAGGCACGCCAGGCAGCCAAAGACTTGGGTTATCCGGTCATTATCCGTGCCGCATACGCACTGGGAGGACTCGGCTCAGGCTTTTGCGATAACGAGAACGAATTGAACGTGCTGGCAGAGAAAGCTTTCTCGTTCTCGCCTCAGGTGTTGGTGGAAAAGAGCTTGAAGGGCTGGAAGGAAGTGGAATACGAAGTGGTGCGCGACCGTTTCGATAACTGTATCACGGTCTGCAACATGGAGAACTTCGACCCGCTGGGCATTCATACCGGCGAGTCTATCGTTATCGCTCCGAGCCAGACCCTGACCAATAGCGAGTATCATAAGCTTCGCGAACTGGCTATCCGTATCATCCGTCATATCGGCATCGTGGGCGAATGTAACGTGCAATATGCTTTCGACCCCGAATCGGAAGATTATCGGGTCATCGAGGTGAATGCCCGTCTGAGCCGTTCTTCGGCGTTGGCTTCGAAAGCTACGGGGTATCCTTTGGCGTTTGTAGCCGCTAAACTCGGTTTGGGTTACGGACTGTTCGACCTGAAGAATTCGGTGACGAAGACCACTTCGGCTTTCTTCGAGCCGGCACTCGACTATGTGGTATGTAAGATTCCGCGTTGGGACCTCGGCAAGTTCCATGGCGTAGACCGGGAATTAGGTTCCAGCATGAAATCGGTAGGAGAGGTAATGGCTATCGGACGTACGTTTGAAGAAGCTATCCAGAAAGGTCTCCGCATGATAGGCCAGGGCATGCACGGTTTCGTGGAAAACAAGGAACTGGTCATTGCCGATATCGACAAGGCATTGCGTGAGCCGACCGACAAACGTATCTTTGTCATCTCGAAGGCTATGCGTGCCGGTTATACCGTCGATCAGATTCACGACCTGACCAAGATAGACAAATGGTTCCTCTACAAGCTGGAGAATATCATGCAGACCTCGAAAGAGTTGCACGAGTGGGGAAATAATCATATACAATTGTCCGAACTCCCGAAAGAATTGCTTTATAAAGCCAAGCGCCAGGGATTCTCCGACTTCCAGGTGGCACGTGCCATCGGTTATCAGGGCGAGATGGAGGATGGTATCCTCGCCGTACGTGCTTATCGGAAACAAGTGGGTGTGTTGCCTGTCGTGAAACAGATTGATACATTGGCAGCCGAATATCCCGCTCAGACCAATTACCTTTATCTGACTTATAGCGGTGTGGCGAATGATGTGCATTACTTAGGCGACCACAAGTCGATTGTTGTACTCGGTTCGGGCGCTTACCGTATCGGTTCTTCCGTAGAGTTTGACTGGTGCGGCGTGCAGGCATTGAACACGATCCGTAAGGAAGGTTATCGTTCGGTGATGATTAACTATAATCCCGAGACGGTTTCTACCGACTATGATATGTGCGACCGTCTTTACTTCGACGAGCTGACATTCGAGCGTGTCATGGACATCCTTGACCTGGAAAATCCGCACGGTGTTATCGTATCGACAGGCGGACAGATTCCGAACAACCTGGCTATGCGCCTGGATGCCCAGCATGTAAATATCCTCGGTACTTCCGCCAAGAGTATCGACAATGCCGAAGACCGCGACAAGTTCTCGGCTATGCTCGACCGTATCGGCGTAGACCAGCCTGAATGGAGTGCGCTGACATCGATGGAAGACATCAACGCTTTCATCCGGAAAGTAGGCTTTCCCGTATTGGTACGTCCGTCATACGTGCTTTCGGGCGCTGCCATGAACGTATGCTCCAATCAGGAAGAACTGGAACGCTTCCTGCAACTGGCTGCCAATGTATCGAAGAAGCATCCGGTGGTGGTAAGCCAGTTTATCGAACATGCCAAGGAAGTCGAAATGGACGCTGTGGCTCAGAATGGTGAAATTATCGTTTATGCCATTTCCGAACATATCGAGTTCGCCGGTGTGCATTCGGGTGATGCTACTATCCAGTTCCCGCCGCAGAAACTGTATGTGGAAACCGTACGTCGCATCAAGCGTATTTCACGTCAGATTGCCAAGGAATTGAACATCTCCGGACCGTTCAACATCCAGTTCCTGGCACGTGAAAACGATATCAAGGTGATTGAATGTAACCTCCGCGCTTCCCGTTCGTTCCCGTTCGTAAGCAAGGTGCTTAAGATAAACTTCATCGAACTGGCTACCAAGGTGATGCTTGGCTTGCCGGTCGAAAAACCCGAAAAGAACCTCTTCGAGCTTGACTATGTAGGTATCAAAGCCAGTCAGTTCTCGTTCAACCGCTTGCAGAAGGCCGACCCTGTATTGGGTGTGGATATGGCTTCTACGGGCGAAGTAGGTTGCTTGGGAGACGACACTTCGTGCGCGATTCTCAAGGCAATGCTCTCTGTAGGTTACCGCATTCCGGAAAAGAATATCCTGCTCTCTACTGGTAGCACGAAGCAAAAGGTGGATATGCTTCAGGCTTCACGTGCCTTGAAAGCCAAAGGCTATAACCTGTTCGCTACGGGTGGTACATCGAAGTTCCTGACCGAGAATGGTATAGAGAACACCCGTGTGTACTGGCCCAGCGAGGAAGGACATCCGCAGGCTCTCGAGATGCTCCATAAAAAGGAAATTGATATGGTGGTGAATATTCCGCGTGACCTGTCGGTAGGCGAACTTACCAACGGTTATAAGATTCGCCGTGCCGCTATCGACCTGAATATTCCGCTTATTACCAACGCCCGTCTGGCAAGTGCGTTTATCAACGCTTTCTGTTCGATGGATATTGATGACATTGCCATCAAGAGTTGGGACGAATATAAATAACAGGCTTTAAACAGAAAAAAGAGGCGCAAGTTCCGTATTTCAAAGGAATTGGACTTGCGCCTCTTTTATTTTGTAGTAAAGAATAAATTGAACACGCTCCCAAATAAAGCGGTTAACCTTTGATTTCAAGTGCCCGATGGAATTCTACTACCGCTTCGATTCCTTTGCGGAAAATATCGAGTCGGAAGTTTTCATTAGGTGAATGAATCGCATCACTCTCCAGCCCAAAACCCATCAGGATGGTCTTGATGCCAAGGATTTGTTCGAAATCGCTGATAATGGGAATGCTTCCTCCGCGCCGTACCGCCAAAGGCTTTTTGCCGAACGCTAACGTGAAACCTCTCTCTGCTGCCTGGTAAGCAGGATGCGAAATGGGGCATACATATCCTTCTCCGCCATGCATCGGAGTGACTTTGACCTGCACGCAAGCGGGGGCGATGCTCCGGATGTAGTCGATGAAGAGGCGCGAGATGGTTTCATGGTTCTGGTGCGGAACCAGGCGGCACGATACCTTGGCATAGGCTTTCGAAGGAAGGACGGTTTTCGAGCCTTCGCCCGTATAGCCTCCCCAAATGCCGCAAATGTCAAACGATGGACGGCAACTGTTCCGTTCAAGAGTGGAATACCCTTTCTCTCCTTTCAGCGCTTTCACGCCGATGGCTTCCTTGTAGGCTTCTTCGTCGAAGGGGATGCTGGCTATCATCTGCCGCTCAGCTTCAGGGACGGGTTCTACATCGTCATAGAAATGAGGGACGGTGATGCGTCCGTCCTCATCTGTCACACGCGAAAGAAGGTCGCAGAGTATATTGATGGGGTTGGCTACAGCTCCGCCGAAATGTCCGGAATGAAGGTCGCGGTTGGGACCGGTCACTTCGATTTCCCAGTATGCCAATCCGCGCAGGCCCGTGGTAAGTGAAGGCAGGTCGGCACCCAGCATGCTGGTATCCGACACAAGGATGACATCGGCACGGAGCAGTTCGCGGTGCTCCTTAAGGAAAGCGTTCAGGCTGGGCGAGCCGATTTCCTCTTCGCCTTCGAAAATGAATTTCACATTGTGGCGGAGCAGCCCTTCACGTACAAGGTATTCGAAAGCTTTCACCTGAATCATGGCTTGACCTTTGTCATCATCGGCTCCGCGTGCCCAGATGCGTCCGTCGCGTATCTCCGGCTCGAAAGGCCGGCTTTTCCATAAGTCAAGAGGTTCTGCGGGCATCACGTCGTAGTGTGCATAGACGAGTACGGTAGGTGCTTGAGGGTCGATACGCTTTTCGGCATAGACCAGCGGATTTCCTTGCGAAGGCATAATCATCGCTTCATCGGCTCCGGCTTCGAGGAGGAGCTGCCGCCAGCGTTCGGCACAGGCAAGCATGTCTTCTTTATGCTGGGGAAGGGCGCTGATGCTGGGGATGCGTATCAGGCTGAACAGTTCGTCGAGGAACCGCGGTTCGTTTTCTTTGATATACTGTTTGATTTCCATATAGATGCTTTTTGAGGTACAGATTATAATCGGGTGGTTTTATTCAGTAAGTAATAGTCGAGTACGGTCATTGCCGCCATGGCTTCCACGATAGGGACAGCGCGTGGCAATACACAAGGGTCATGGCGTCCGCGGGCTTTCAATACGGTTTCGTTTCCGTCTTTGTCTACCGTGGGTTGTTCCATCAAGACGGTGGCCACAGGCTTGAATGCCACGCGGAAATAAATGTCCTCACCGTTGCTGATGCCTCCCTGGATGCCTCCCGAGCGGTTGGTATGCAAGGCAATGTGTCCGTTCTCGTTATAGAAGATGTCGTTTTGCTGGCTTCCTTTCAGTTCCATGTTGCCGAACCCTTGGCCGTATTCGAATCCCTTGGCGGCATTGATGCTCAGCATGGCATTACCCAAGGCGGCGTGAAGTTTTCCGAACACAGGTTCGCCCAGTCCGACAGGACAACCTTGGATGACACAACTTACTACGCCTCCGATGGTATCGCCTTCGCCTTTTGTACGGAAAATGAGTTCTTCCATCTGGTGCGCCATATCCGGGTCGGGGCATCTTACGGGGTTGCTCTCGATAAGGTTCAGGTCGTAGTGCGTATAGTCTTTATCCAGTTTCAGCGTGCCGACTTGCGAGGTAAATGCCGTGATGCGGATGCCCAGTTCCTTCAGTACCAGTTTGGCAAGCGCTCCTGCCACCACGCGCGAGATAGTTTCGCGTGCCGATGAGCGTCCTCCGCCACGGTGGTCACGTAATCCGTATTTCTGCGTATAGGTAAAGTCGGCATGCGAGGGGCGGAACACATCCTTCATGTTATCGTAATCGGACGAATGCTGGTTGGTGTTCCATACCACGAAGCCGATGGGGCATCCGGTAGACATGCCTTCGTAAATGCCCGACAAGAACTCTACGGCATCGGCTTCCTTGCGTCCGGTAGTGATGGCTGATTGCCCCGGACGCCGGCGGTTCAGCTCTTGCCGGATGAAGTCTTCATCGATGTGTATGCCTGCGGGAAATCCGTCGATAACGCCTCCGATGGCTTTCCCGTGCGATTCACCGAAGCTGGTCAGTCTGAATATATTTCCAAAAGTATTCATTTTCTGTTGATGATTGGTTGTGACATTGTTGCGATATAAAAGGGGCATTGACTTGTCTTTGTTAAGGCAAGATTTGATAACCCTGAACAAATGTACATATAAAATCCGTATTTGAAAAACTTCGGATAAAAATCTTTATATGGGCGGGCAGTCCTGTCGGGGCATTGAGTTTTGGGGCTATCTGCCCAGTTCGTTGGCATAATCGCCTTTTAGGGAAAAATTGAGGGAGAACTTGTAATGGAAGTTGTGCATTCCCCTTGCTTCATAAAATTTATGTGTGCGATGCCTGAGCTGGTTGCAACAGACTTCTATTTGGCTGCAGCCTTCACGTTGGGCTTTTTCGCATGCTGCATCAAACAGGCTTTTCCCGATGCCTTTGCTTCTGTAATCTTTTCTGACTGCTAATTCCATTATCTCGCAAATCTTTTCAGCATGGTGTAACTGCCATTCTATGCGGAGATTGATGCAACCGACGATGCGGGCATCTGTCACATAAACCAAACAGATGTATTTCTCATCTTGCAGCTGTCTGGCGTAAATTTGTTCGAACTCATGTTGGGGGAGTTCTTTATTTTCCATTTCGCAAATCAGTGCATAGATGTCCGGCGCATCTTCCGCAGTGCTTTTTCTGATTGTTCCCATTGCTGTATTCAGTAATCTGATTAATGCTGTTTTCGTCTAATATTGGTTCAATCTTTTATTTTGCAATCCAGGTACAAAGGCAATTGAAAGTGGAATGTGTCAGAATTTGCTTCCTGCTCCTCCGCCTCCGAAGTCGCCTCCACCGAAACTTCCTCCGCCGAAGCCTCCTCCTCCGCTGTGCCCGCCTCCGCCGAAGAACGGACCTCCCAAGAAAGGCCATCCGTTGCCTCCCCGATGGTGGAAATCATCGTCATCGCGTGTGCGGCGTTGCTTGCGTACCACGTTTCCGCAATTCCCGCATACATACGTCACTTCTTCGGTGCGGTAGCCTCCTGTACGTGAAATGGTTTGTGTGGAGATTTGCCGAAGCGTATGCTTGTGGCATTGCGGACAGCGTTTGCGCTGACGGGCGTTTATCCATAAGAAGAGGGGGACCAGAATGAAGCAGCAGAAGAAGATGGCGAATAAAAGCAAGGCGTCATCTTCACCTTCAGCAGGCTGGATAGGTTCGCCTGTGCCGTTTAGTTGGGCACGCACGGCACGAATACCTGCCAGCATGCCCTCGTCCCACCGGTCATCCTTGAAACAAGGATTCATATAGCGCACCTGTATCTGCTTGCATACCGCATCGGGAAGGTCGCCCTCCAGTCCATAGCCTGTAGCGAACTGGATGCACCGTTCGCCGGTGACCAAGAGGATAACCAGTCCGTTGTCTTTCCCTTTTTGTCCTACACCGTTCTTCCGTCCCAGTTGGTAGGCGAAGTCGAAGCAGTCACCTCCTTCTATTTGTCCCACTGCTACCACCAGTGTTTGGATACCGGTTTCGCGCTCCAAGGCAAAAAGGGTGGTGTCGATGGCACTTACCGTGGCAGGGTTTAGGATTCCGTCGGGATTGACTACGTAACACCGCGCGTCCTGCAGGTGTACCATCGGAATGTCTTCCACCTTATATGCCCGGTCTTGCGCGCCGAGCAGGATGGAAAACAAGAGGAGTGTACCGAGTAGAAACTGCCTTTTCATACGTGCGGGTTAAAACTTTACTTCAGGTGCTTTCTCGCTTCCTTCTTCCGCTTCGAAGTAGGGACGTTTCTCGAATCCGAAGAGTCCGGCAAAGATGTTTTTGGGGAAACGGCGGATGGAAGTATTGTATTCGCGTGCCGTTTCGTTGAACTTACGGCGCTCTACGCTGATGCGGTTTTCGGTTCCTTCCAGTTGTGCCTGAAGGGTCTGGAAGTTTTCATTGGCTTTCAGTTCGGGATAGTTCTCGGTCACGGCCAGCAAGCGTCCCAATGCGCTGCCTATTTCTCCCTGTGCCCGTTGGTATGCCGCCAGCTTTTCGGGAGTCAGGTCATCGATATTGACCGACATCTGTGTAGCTTTGGCACGTGCCGATACGACGGCATCGAAAGTTTCTTTTTCGTGTGCGGCATATCCTTTGACTGTATTTACCAGATTCGGTATCAGGTCGGAACGCCGTTGGTATTGGTTTTCTACGTTGCTCCATGCTGTTCCTACTTTTTCTTCTTGTGTCACCAGTGAGTTGTACGATGATACACTGTATCCGATCAGTACAGCAAGAATCACAATAATGATAATCCACGTTTTTTTCATAAGATGTTCTTTTTTGATAATAGTTTTAATTTATCCAATTTTCTATTTGAATATCTGGAATTCGAGCGAGATGTTTGACATTTTCGGTTGCTAAAATTAAATCATAAACAAGTGCTGTAGCTCCTATAAGTAAGTCAAAATCATCAATCAGCGTACCTTTTCGCCTTAATATAGCTTTTAAGCGTGCAAAATCTTCAATAATGCCCGATATGGGTATGACTTCCATATCTTTACATAAAGATAAAATTTCTTTTTTGTTCTCTTCGACAGCATTGCTACATTCTGCTCCATAAAGCAATTCTATGACTGTAATTTCTGATATGCAGCAATTGTCCCATCCTATTTTCCTTAAGTATTCACAAATACCTTTTTTCCCACGCAAAAAATAGATACATATATTGCTGTCCAATAAGTATTTCTTTTTCATTCAGTCAATCTAATTTCAAGGGTTTACGTATGGATGACCGGCTGTTGCGCATATCATCGATGATTTGTTCTGCACTGCGGTTATCTTTCCAGCTTCCGAAATGTTTGTTTAGCATTTTTTCCGTGTATTCGTCTTTTTGAGCATTTTCACGCTCAACTTCTTCCAATAACTTTTCAGCCAGCCATTTTTTGTTGTTTGTACTGAGTGAAAGAGAATGAATAAAAGATAAAATGCCGTCTAACGATACAGTTGCTTTCATAAGATAATCTCCTTTTTTGTTTACAAACATACGAAAAAAACAAGAAACTCAAGGCTATCGCAAGAAAGAATTAAGCTTTAGTAAGAAAACAAAGATGTCATATCATTCCAGCTTAAAACTGATTTCCCGGTAAGCGGTGGCCGGTATTACTTTCACTTCATCTCCGCATAGCAGGAAAAGTGCGTTGCCCACTTTACCGATTTGTTTGCCTGTAAGTGTTTCGTTGTTTTGATAACGTACGGTTATGTCTTTTTTCTCGTGTACATTCTTATAATTGTATGCTCCGTAAAAGTAAGCTGCATAGAAAATATAGGCGGTGATGACAAACAGGTAGCTGCAAGGTTTATACCATGATTTGTTTACCCATCCGAAAGACCACTTCTGATATGATTTAGGGTAATGTTTTTTCCATAAACGGTCCATAGCCATAGTGAACAATACCAATAGCATGGAACCAATGATAAAAATCAGAATGTGCATATCTTCGAAAGGCGAAATCAGGAAATCGAATACCGTGGCATATTGGAAGATGTTGAGCCCGAATATATCAAAACGGAAATAGTTGAATATCATTCCGATGATTACCATGATAAGATAGCCTATCGGTAAAATGCACGGCAGTTCGTTTACAATGCGGTCGTATTCTTTTTTGAATGTCTTGTTTTCCATTGTTTCAATGTGTTTTTTGAGAAAGGCAGGGCACGACGAATGTCCGCACTTTCTCGGTATACTCTTGAGGATAGTCGCGGTATGAATGGGCATGGTCTGTTTCCGGCGCTATCCATAAAGCCTTGGGTTGAGGCTTGGCGTCGTAGAGCCGGTATACCATGGCGGTAGGGACAAAATCGTCTTTGCCTCCGTGGATGAAAAGCATCGGGAGACGGCATTTTTTCACCTGTTCCAGTGCCGAAGCTTCGTGGAAGTTCCATCCATTCTGTATTTGGCAAACCCAGCTGGTGATATAGAGCAAGGGGAAAGCAGGCAAGTGGAATACTCCTTTCAGTTCTTTTTCAAATTGGTCCCATACGCTGGTATATCCGCAATCCTCTACAAAGCAACGCACGTATGCGGGCAGTGTCTCGCCCGAGAGCATCATCGTGGTGGCCGCTCCCATCGAGATGCCGTGCACTACGCTTCGGATGGAATCGCCGAAGATATGCGGAGCGACATCAATCCATTGCATGACGTCTAATCGGTCGAGCCAGCCCATCTGGATGGCATCACCGCCTGTAAGGCCTGCATATCTCAAGTCGGGAAGGAGAACGTTGAAACCCAGCGAGCGGTTGTAGAGGTATCCGATATGGAACATCCGGATGGCATTGTCGGTATATCCGTGTACGATGACGGCGGTGTGTGCGGTAGGTTGCGGTGCACGTACATAGAAGGCGTGCATCCGGATGCCGTCGGGCGCGGTGATAAACGTGTCGCGCAAGGCGTTGCATTGTTGCAGGCTGTCTATCCACGGCACGATGTGCGGATAGGTCTCACGCATGTATGCCATCGACCCTTCCATGTCTTTTCCGCGGTTCAGCGGACGGAGGGAGAAGTCGAGCATATACAGGCTTGCCCCCACGAGGATGCCTGCCAGCACGAGAAGCCCCGCTACGATGCTGATAAGGATGTTCTTTTTCTTCTTTCCCATATCGGATACTTGTATATGAAAGATAGGTTCTGTCACGGAAGCCCCGAACGGGTTATCCGTTCCAGATTTCCCACGAACCGAAAGCCTGGAGCAAGAGCATTTCGAGACCGTTTTTCACTACGGCGCCTTGGTCGCTTCCTTTCTTCATGAAAAGGGTAGTGTCGGGGTTATAAAGCAAGTCGTAAAGCAAATGCCTTGGGGTGAGGCATTCGTATGGGATGTCGGGACATCGGTCGGCTTGCGGATACATGCCGACGGGAGTGCAATTGACGATGACTTTGTATTCGTCCATCAGTTCGGGAGTGATTTCCGCATAAGTGATGGTCCGGTCGTTATGCCGGCTGCGGGATACGAAGAGAGTTTCCAGCCCCAGTTGTTTCAACCCGTAATCAATGGCTTTCGACGAGCCTCCTGTACCCAGGATAAGGGCTTTTTTATGAAACGATTCCAGCAGGGATTCGATGGAACGGGTAAATCCGATGACGTCCGAGTTATAGCCTGCCAGTTTCAGCTTTCCTTTTGTGCGTTCGAACTTGATGACATTGACGGCACCGATGGAAGCTGCTACCGGGTCTACCCGGTCCAGATATGAGATGACTTTTTCTTTATAAGGAATGGTAACGTTCAGTCCGCAAAGCTCCGGGTTGGTAGCCACGATTTTCGGGAAATCTTCGATGGTCGGTATTTCGAAATTGACGTATTGCGCGTCGATGCCTTCCGAGGCAAACTTCTCGTTGAAGAAGTTTTTGGAGAAGGAGTGTCCCAGCGGATAACCTATCAAACCAAATTTTTTCATGAAATGAAGTTTATAAAAGATTATTTAGTTGCAAAATATAGCGTACAGATACCCAGTGTCAGCCTTTTGAATTCTACCTTTCGGAAACCTGCCTTGCGGAGGATGCTTTGCATCACTTCTCCTTGCGGAAAAGCCTTGATGGAATTGGGCAGATAAGTATAGGCACTGCGGTCCTTTGAAAATAGCTTCCCTAAGTTGGGAATGACTACCTTAGCATAGATAGCGTACAATTGTTTCATCGGGAACCGTTCGGGTGTCGAGAGTTCCAGAATCACAAGATGTCCGCCGGGGGTCAGCACCCGGTACATTTCCTGCAGGCCTTTGTCGAGCTCTTCGAAGTTGCGTATGCCGAAAGCCACGGTGATGGCATCGAAACGGGCATCGGGAAACGAAAGCGCGGTACAATCTTCTTTGGCGAAGGAGATGTGTGCGTCCAGGTGCGCTTGCTTCACTTTTTCGCGTCCCACGTTCATCATCCCTTCCGAAATGTCGGTTCCTATCAGCTCCTGAGGCTGAAGCATGCGGTATGCCTGTATGGCGAAATCTCCGGTGCCGGTAGCTACGTCCATAAGGTGTTGCGGACGGTAGGGTTTGAGCAGGCTGATGGCTTTGCGTCTCCAGCTTTTGTCGATGTCCAGCGAAAGCAGATGGTTCAGCTTGTCATACGCCGGGGCAATGTTGTCGAACATTTTCTCTACCTGTGCCGCTTTTCCTTCGTTTTCGTTGTAAGGTTTGATTTTCTCTTGGGGATAATGACTCATTGGGAAAGTTTTTTTAATGTGCCAATAAATAATGTGCTAATAAACAATGTGTAAATGTGCTAATGTGCTAATGTGCAAATGTGCCAATCAGCAATGTACTAATAAATAAAATGTATTAATACGGGAATAAATAATGTATAAATAAACAATGTGGAAATGAATAATGTAATGGGAACATTCGCACATCCCTGCATTTTATTTGCACATTTGCACATTGTTTATTGGCACATTATATTTATACATTGGTTTATTGCATCAGATAATCCATCACGTTCTTTTCGATGCGCTCTGTCAGGTGGTCGGTATCGGCTTTTACGAATGTCTCACCTGTAATGTGTTCGTAAAGTTCGATATAGCGGTCGCTGATAGAGGCTACGATTTCGGGAGTCATTTCGGGCACCTTTTGTCCTTCTTTGCCTTGGAAACCGTTTTCCATCAACCATTCGCGTACGAATTCCTTGGACAACTGCTTTTGAGGCAATTCTTTTTCGAAACGTTCGTGATAGCCTTCCAGGTAGAAGTAACGGCTTGAGTCGGGAGTATGGATTTCGTCCATCAGGTAAATCTGTCCGTTATGTTTTCCGAATTCATATTTCGTGTCGACCAATATCAGTCCTCTTTGAGCGGCGATTTGAGTTCCGCGCTCGAACAGGGCGAGGGTATAGCGTTCCAAGGTCTCGTATTCTTCGGGAGTAGCCAGACCGCGTGCCAGGATTTCTTCTTTCGAGATGTCTTCATCGTGCATGCCCATTTCGGCTTTGGTGGTAGGAGTGATGATAGGATGGGGGAACTTTTCGTTCTCGCGCATGTTATCGGGTAGATGTACACCGCAGATTTCACGTGCACCGCTCTTGTATGCACGCCAAGCGCTTCCGCACAGATATCCGCGTACAATCATTTCGATAGGGAAACCTTGACACAGTACACCTACCGTTACCATCGGATCGGGAGTAGCCAGTTTCCAGTTGGGGCAAATGTCAGAGGTAGCGTCCAGAAATTTGGCTGCAATCTGGTTCAGCATCTGTCCCTTGTAGGGGATACCTTCGGGCAATACTACGTCGAAAGCCGAGATACGGTCGGTAGCGACCATAATCAGTTTTTCATCATTGATGTTGTATACATCACGCACTTTTCCGTGGTACACGTTTTTCAGTCCAGGAAAATGAAAATCAGTTTTGGTTAAAGCTTTACTCATGTTGCTATATTATTATAGGTGTATTTTTTAGTTTAGTTGACGAGTTGACAAGTTGACAAGGCTTTAAAATGTATGGACAAGACAATCTGAAAAATCTTGTCAACTGATACCTTGTCAACTGATACCTTGTCAACTTGTTACCTTGTATGTCTTATTATTTTTGTTCTCTGTCTCAAACTTTTCGTAGGCCTCCACGATGCGGGTCACCAGCTTATGGCGTACGATGTCTTTCTTGTTCAACTCGATGAAGCTGATGCCTTTCACGCCTTTCAGTATCTTCATGGCCTGTATCAAGCCCGAAGTCTGATGCGCGGGGAGGTCTATCTGCGTCATGTCGCCCGTTACAATCATTTTGGTGTTCATGCCCATGCGGGTGAGGAACATCTTGATTTGTTGGGTTGTGGTGTTCTGCGCTTCGTCGAGAATCACCACCGCATCGTTCAGCGTACGTCCACGCATGAAGGCGAGCGGCGCTATCTGAATGATGTTCAGGTCCATGTATTCCTTGAGCTTGGCGGCCGGTATCATGTCTTGCAACGCATCGTACAAAGGTTGCAGGTACGGGTCGATTTTCTCTTTCATGTCTCCGGGCAGGAATCCCAGCTTCTCTCCGGCTTCTACGGCAGGTCGGCTCAAGATGATTTTCTTGATTTCCTTGTTTTTCAAGGCTCGTACCGCCAGCGCGATGGCCGTATAGGTCTTTCCCGAACCGGCAGGGCCGATGGCGAAAATCAGGTCGTTCTTGTCGAACTCCTTCACCAGCTTCAACTGGTTGGCGCTGCGCGGCGTAATGGGTTTGCCCGTCACGCTGTACACGATGGCGTCGCCTGTCTTTTCTACCGCGGGCTTGTTTCCCTTGATGATGTCCAGGATGGCTTCTTCGTTCAGCGAGTTATATTGTGCGCAATGTTTCTCCAAGTCCATAACGGCTTCTTCGAAAGCGCACATCTCTTCTTCGTCGCCCATCACTTTGATGACATCCCCGCGCGCCACGATGCGCAATTTGGGGAACAAGGCCTTTATCATTTGCATGTTGGCGTTGTTCACGCCGTAAAAGATAACCGGATCGATGTCCTCCAGTACAATATGCTTTTCTATCATTCAGTCTTTGCTCAAGTTTTTAAATTTCTGCAAATTTAATCATTCCTTTGAATCTACCGCCTCTTGTCGGGCATTTTCTTTTCTTTTTCGTCCGATGTTTCATCGAATCTCTTTATCTTTGTGCGGTTTTGCATGAAATTCGTGCAAATAAAGAACACATAATTATAGTATTATTATAGGAGAACATGAAGGGTTTTACTAAGATAAGTTTGATAATATGCGGCTTTCTGGCGTTGCTGGGGAGCTGTATGGAGCCCGACCGGACCATTGTGCTGAACAATCCGCACAACATCCGGGGGGTGGTGAGCTATAAACGGAGTTTCAACGACCTGAACGATGTGCAGCTGGCTACCGCCCGGCGCATCGGCATCCGTCCCATCGCTTCGCGCGAGGAGGCGGAAGACGAGGTGGGTTCTTCCTACCTGGTGCGGATTGCTCCTTGCGAGCGGTATGACATGGATTCGTTGACACACTCCATTCCTTATTTGGTGCCGAAAGCCGGTGCCTTGCTGGATACCATAGGCGTTAATTTTCTTGATTCGCTGAAGCGGAAAGGATTGAACCCCAATCGGATTATCGTGACTTCGGTGTTGCGTACCAAGGACGATGTGAAGCGTTTGCGCCGCACCAATGGAAACGCGTCGCTCAACTCGTGCCATTTCTACGGAACGACGTTTGATATCAGCTGGAAGCGTTTCACCAAGGTAGAGCATCCCGAAGGACGTCCCATGCAGGATGTGGGCGCGGATACCCTGAAGCTGGTCCTCTCGGAAGTGCTTCGCGACTTGCGCCGGGCAGACCGGTGCTATGTAAAGTATGAGTTGCGTCAAGGATGTTTTCACATAACGGCACGATGAGCGTATGGCAAGATATTTCATTTATTTAGGATACGACGGAACTAATTATCACGGCTGGCAGGTGCAGCCCAACGGCGCCAGTGTGCAGGAAGAGTTGCAGCGGGCATTGTCTGTCTTGATGCCTCGTCCCATGGAAGTGGTGGGAGCAGGCAGGACGGATGCCGGTGTGCATGCCCGCCTGATGGTGGCTCATGTGGATTTCGAAGCTCCGACAGATACGCTCCGGATGACCGATAAGCTGAACCGTTTGCTCCCGCCCGACATCGCGGTTTATCGGATGCGTCGGGTGACGGACGATGCCCATGCCCGTTTCGATGCCACTTACCGCCGTTATCAGTATCACCTTGTCACGTCGAAGAATCCGTTCCGGCGCCATTACGCCTGGCGTGTATTCCGTTCGCTTGATTTCGAGGCGATGAACCGTGCGGCTTCCGTATTGTTCGAATATACGGACTTTACCAGCTTCAGCAAGCTTCATACCGATGTGAAGACGAATAATTGCCGCATCATGCATGCCCGTTGGGAGCGGCTTTCAGATGATGAATGGGTATTCACCATTCAGGCGGACCGCTTCTTGCGCAACATGGTGCGTGCGGTGGTAGGCACATTGGTCGAGGTAGGCAGGGGCAAGCTTTCTATAGAAGGATTCCGCCAAGTGATAGAAGCTAAAGACCGGTGCAGTGCCGGCACATCGGTTCCCGGGAATGCCCTTTTCCTGGTCGATGTGGGTTACCCTGAGCATTTATTCTTATGAAACATATAAATAAGATGTAAAAATTATGGACAAAAAAGCATATATACAGTCCAACAAGGATTGGTTGATACAAAAGTCAAAAGAAGAGGGCGTGTACTCGTTGCCGAAAGGTATTTATTATAAGATAGTGGCATCAGGCGATGCAAATAGTAAAAGTCCGTCTTCCCGAAGCATTGTTACGGTCCACTATTCCGGCTATACGATTGACGGGAAAGAG
>ULRR01034948.1_pt1 | contig 25330 bp, 14 predicted proteins | sample 1955651 | NCBI WGS metagenome assembly ULRR01 (sample SAMEA4835688, study PRJEB28245) | human gut metagenome | biome: gut microbiome; material: fecal sample | place: Denmark | collected 2008
TTTTGTTTCCAGCTTTTGTTACAAGAGTTCTTTATTCATTAAACTAATATTTATTAATTATGAAAAATGTACAAATTCAGAGAGCGATAAGGTGGCTGCTCGCCTGTTGCGTTTTATTCTTGACAGACGTGGGGATTCATGCCCAAAACTTGCAGGGTATCCGTGGTCAAGTGGTTGATGCAGTGTCAAACGAGCCACTGATTGGAGTTTCGGTATTAGAAAAAGGCACTTCCAATGGAAACATAACCGACCTGGACGGTTATTTCAGTTTACAAGTTCATCCAGGTGCCGAGATTGTTTTTTCGTATATCGGTTATGTCACCCGCGAACTGAAGGTGGCCCAGGTACAAGGGGTCATTAAGATGGAAGAAGATTCACAAACCTTGGATGAAGTCGTTGTGGTGGGATACGGCACACAGAAGAAAGTCAATTTAAGCGGTGCCGTAACTGCCATTGACGGAGACGAAATCAGCTCGAAACCGTCCCCGAATGTCCTTTCCGCCTTACAGGGGGAAATGCCTGGCGTAACGGTATTGCGTAGCGGCGGTGAGCCGGGCTCGGAAACATCAGGTTTACGCATACGTGGATTTTCGTCTGCCAATTCAACTTCTGCACTGGTGCTGATAGATGGTGTAGAGGGGGACATGACCTTGCTGAACACGAACGACATTGCTTCCATTTCGGTGCTGAAAGATGCTTCGGCATGTGCCATTTACGGAGCAAGGGCAGCTGCTGGAGTGATACTGATTACGACCAAAAGTGGTGCCGAAGGCAAGCCACGTGTGTCGTATAACGGCTATTTCGGATTTAACACTCCCGGAAATATGCCTGAACGCTTGCCTGCCTGGGAAGAACAAGTTATGATTAATGAGTCACGTATTCAGGCAAACGGTACTCCCGAATGGAGCCCGGAACAGACTTCGTGGGTAGGTAATCCGAATTTCAATTACCGGCCGAATAACACGAACGGGCGTTGGGATTATTTCCAGGCAACCAATTGGGTAGAAGAAGGGACCAAAGACTTTACTACCCAGCAGAATCATAGTGTGTCGGTGACCGGCGGCAAAAAAGAGCTTACGTACCTGGTTTCTGCAGGATATTATACCAAAAACGGACTTTTGAAATACGGTCCGGATAAGAATGACCGTTACAATTTGCGCGTAAAGATAAATTCGGAATTGAACAAGCATATCAGCCTGAATGTTTTGGCAAGTTATGAAGGCAAGTTTATGGAGGTGAACCCGTATGGTTCGAAAAACATTCTGGGTCGTTTGTACCGTGTACGTGGACGACAGCCTATCTTTACGCCGGAAGAAGATACGAATGAGAATCCTTACAACGGCGACTTGCAGGTAAATGCCATTGACCTGATGAAAAACGGAGGGGTAACAGAGAACCAATACGAAGCTTTCACGGGAAGAGGAGAACTGATAATTAAAGATTATGTGAAAGGATTGCAGCTGAAGTTCAGTGCCAGCCGCAAAGCCGACTATTATAGTCAGACCGTGAAAAGACGCACTCTGCAATGGTATGACCGGCTGGGAAACACGATTCGTTTCCAGGCGAACAATCCCAATGAAATGAGCCGTCAGAAGAATAACGCTTATCATGACACGTTTGACGCTATTTTAAATTATAACCTGAACGTAAACAAACATGCGCTGGCCGTGATGGGAGGTGCTTCGTATGAGCGTTACCGGAAAGATGAGTTTAGCGGAACGGTGAAAAACCTGATATCGAATGATTTCTTCTCATTCAATTATTATGACAATTCAGTTATTACGAATACCAGCGTAAGCGATAACATCGAAACCTGGGCAATGATGTCTTATTTCGGGCGCATCAATTACAATTATGATGAACGTTACTTGCTGGAAGCCAATATCCGTTACGATGGAAGTTCGCGCTTGGCTCCGGACAAGCGTTGGAAAGCGTTCCCGTCTTTTTCGGGAGCATGGCGTGTCAGTGAGGAAAAATGGTTTCATATACCTGTCATATCCAATTTCAAATTCCGTGCCTCATGGGGACAGTTAGGAAACGGTGCTGTATTAGGGTTGTACGATTATTTAGCACAAATATCGTCTAATAAAAACCAGGGAGAAAACAATTTTTACCAAGGCCAGATGGCAAGTGTAAACAAGACTTGGGAAATTATTTCTACGACCAATATTGGTATAGACCTGGGATTGTTTAATAACAAGTTGAATCTTACGGCAGACTATTACTGGAAGAAGAACGACAATATGCTTGCCAATCTGGAACTGCCTCATATTGTAGGTATCTCTGTGCCTCCTACCAATGTCGGAACATTGAAGACATGGGGATGGGAATTTGAAGTGTCATACCGCAATCGTTTCAAGGATTTGTTTTATCAGGTAAGTTTTAATTTGAGCGACAGCGATAATAAAGTGGTGCGTTACGATGGAAGGAACAGCATTTGGGCAGGCGCCGTAGATATTTTGGAGGGTTATCCGCTGAACACTATCTGGGGATATAAGACTGATGGTTTCTGGAGCAGCCGTGAAGAGTATTTGGCATATAAGGAAGCCAATCCCGGTTATCAGTCTTTCAATGATGCCAATGTATCGGGAGGAGATGTGAAATATCTGGCACAAGGCAAAGCAGACCATACAATCGGTGCCGGAGGGGGCACGCCGGAAGATCCGGGAGACTTGGTTTGTTTAGGTAATTCGAATGCCCGTTACTGCTATGGATTCAATGTCAATCTGCAATGGCGTAACTTTGACTTTTCCGTCATGTTCCAAGGTGTGGGAAAGCGCTCGGTACTGATTGAAGGAGGCACGATGGCTCCGTTTGCGGCAACCTCGGATATGCCTTGGACCATTCACCGGGATTATTGGACACCGGAAAATCAAGACGCCTATTGGCCTCGCTTATACAGCGGTAATGATTTCAACTTCCAGCCGTCTGACCGCTGGATACAGGATGCTTCTTATATCCGTTTGAAAAACTTACAGTTTGGATATAATTTCCAGTTGCAGAAGTTCCACATCGAAAAACTCCGCTTGTATGTATCGGGCGAAGACCTGTGGGAGCACTCCAATATGCTGAAGGTATTTGACCCGGAAGTAGGTAATACCCCCAATTCAAACAATACCTATCCATTTTTCAGAACTTGGGCTATAGGATTAAGTTTAACCATTTAAAGCAGACGCATATATGAAAAGATTATATCAATTTTTAAGCATAAGTACCCTTGTTTGGGGAATGGCAAGCTGTACCCTTGACATGTTGCCGGAAACGACCATGACCGATGCCGCTTTTTGGAATACAGAAACCGATTTGCGGGGTGCCTGCAACCGTTTCTATCAGCAGATGACCGGAGAGTTAGGCGGTTTTTCACACGATTACCGTTCGGATGAATTGAGGGGAAATTCGGCTAATTCCACTTCTGACGGAAGCCGGACTGTCCCCTCTACGTCAGGAAGTTGGACCGACCCTTACTGGCGCATCTTTATTTCGAACAATATTCTGGAGAAAGCCGAACGTGCAGATGTAACCGATGAAGTGCGTAACAAATATTTGGCTGAAGCACGTTTTTTCCGGGCATTCCATTATTTTGAACTGGTAAAGAAATACGGCGATGTGCCAATGATTATGAAGGCGGTAAATGATACTCAAGATCCCGTATTGGAAATGCCCCGTACGCCCCGTGAAGAAGTTATCCAACAATGTTACGCCGACTTGGATTTTGCTGTCGAATGGTTGCCCGATATTGACCACGTAGATACATGGGGACATGTTTCCCGTTCAGCGGCACTTGCCCTGATTGTCCGTATCGGTTTGTATGAAGGTACTTATATCAAGTATCATCATCTGCAGGAAGGTGATTACCGGGCACATTTGAAAAAAGCGATAGATGCTGCCGATATCATGATGCATGTAGACCGGAAGCACGACCTTTATCCTGACTTCGAAGCCTTATTCACTTATGACGGCGAAGGACGTCAGAACAAGGAAAATGTTTTTGTACGCATCTATGGTCCCAATGAATCACCTGTAAATACTAATAACCAGACACATAGCAATAGCCGTCAAATGGAAAACACGGTGACAGTCACACGTAATATGGTGGATTATTTTCTTTACACCGATGGGCTTCCACGTGAAAAATCACCCCTGCGCATCTCTCCTGAAACCGGTTTTGATGATGTATTCGAGAACCGTGACCCGCGCCTGTCTATGACTCTTTATAAAATAGGGGAGGAAGGATATAAAGGCCCGTATATTCCGTTCAGCTTCCGAAACGGTTATAATCTGAAGAAAGGATTCATCATGAAAGATTGGTCTAACTTGAATGCCGAAGCGGTAGACAAGATGGTAATCCGTTATGCCGAAGTGCTTGTCTCTTATGCCGAAGCCTTGTATGAATACAATGGAAGCATTACAGACGAACAATTGGACGAAACGGTGAATGCCTTGCGCCGCCGGGTAGGAATGCCTGCCATGCTAACCAATGCTTTTGTTCAGGCAAACGGCCTGGATATGCTGGAAGAAATACGCCGCGAACGGACAGTGGAGTTTATCGATGAAAATAAACGTTACGATGACATTATCCGCTGGAAGATAGCAGAAAAAGTATTGCCCACTTACCTGTTGGGAGCCCGTTTATCGGCGATGGAAGTAGAAAGTGGCAAAGTAGATGAACTGAAAAACCGTATTACGTTGAACGGAGGAATGTACAATGGGGTGAAGGTATGTGATGAAGATAGTGTGTATATACTGGAATTGGCAGAAGACCGCCGTTTCGATGTAGAGAAAGATTATCTATATCCGATACCCTTGCAGGAGATTACTCTGTCGGGAAATAATGTAACCCAAAATCCGGGTTGGGAATGAGTCTAACTAAAAATTGAAAAATCATGAAAAAATTATTTTGTTTATGGCTGTCGGTAATAGGATGTTTTATTTTAACTTCTTGTGGAGACGATGCCTGGGGAAATGGTGACCCTGCAATGGAAAATATTTATTATGTAGGGTTTGAAGATTGGGGGCAATTCAAGAATGATGTGACTTTTAATGTGAAACAAGGCGAAACCATAGGAATCCCTGTCCAATTCTGGTGTGAGTTTATCCGTCCGTATGATGTGGTGACTTATTATTATGTAGCCGGGGATTTAGTACGTGGAACAGACTATGAAATAGTGGATGCCAATGGAAACGCGTTGTCTCCTGATGAAAACGGGGCTTTTTCTTTGACTTGGGAACAAGCAAAGAAAGGGGTACAGAATGTTTACATTAAGGCATTGAACGGGAATACAGGGTCGTTTTATGTACAGACGTTCAATCCTGATTCGGATGTGGAATTGACCAATCAGGATGTTTCGACTACAATCAACAATGTGACCAATGATTATGAAGTCCGTATTTTCACTCAAAATTACAGAGTCATTGTCAATGTTATAAATTGATGTGGAATGATAAATGCAAAGCCTTAGTTCTTGTTATGTGATAAACATAGGCTGAAAACTCAAACCCCGGATAAAGGATTCCTTTCTCGGATTTGAGAGGCTTTGCATTTGTTCTTAGATAATGAAAAATGGGAAAGCAAGGATTTTTAGCAAGCTATATAGCTTTGCGGATATATACGTTCGTCTTGTTAGGAAATATATTCTTCCCGATATATGCCCAACGGGAATATAAGACCATCAATGATGGATGGAAATATTGGAAAGGTGAATGTACCGGGGCAGCCGACAGTACGTTCAATGACAGCGGATGGATGCATGTCAATCTGCCTCATACCTGGAATGCCGATGCTTATGTAGAAAAAGACTATTATCAGGGAACCGGTTGGTACCGGCGTTCAGTCACCATACCTTCTGCATGGACAGGGAAACGGATATTCTTGAAAATAGATGCTGCCAGTAAAGTATCCGTTCTTTTTATCAATGGAAAGAAAGTGGGAGAACATGCCGGAGGTTATACGGCAAGTGTATTTGATATAACTTCTTTTCTTACTATAGGCAAGGAAAATTCAGTTGCTATTCGTGTAAATAATGCTTGCCGGAATACCCCTCCTATCTCGGGAGACTTTACATTTTTCGGAGGCATTTACCGGGATGTATGGTTGATTGCTACTTCAGCCCAACATTTTAATCTGACCAATGAAGGTGCCGAAGGAATTTTTATTACAACTCCGGAAGTCTCGGCAGAAAAAGGACGCATTGCCATCCGAGGGGAAGTGAAAAATGACGCCTGTGAAAAAGCAACAGTTGATTTGCAGACAACGGTTTATGCTCCCGATGGGAAATTGGTACAACATAAGGAAACCCGATTGCATTTAGAGGCAGGAAAAACCGGTCTGTTCAGTCAAGAAAGCAGTATCATTCCTAATCCTCAATTATGGACACCGGAAACTCCTTATTTATATAGGGTGGAAACAGCATTGACAGATCCGGCTACCGGTAAAGTATTGGACTATAGCGAACATCATGTCGGTTTCCGTTGGTATCATTTTGATGCGCAGAAAGGCTTTTTTTTGAATGGAAAGCCTTATAAGTTAAGGGGCGTTTGCCGGCATCAAGACCAAAGACCCATGGGCGTATCTTTAAGCGATGAAATGCATCGGCGCGATTTTCGTTTGATGAAGGAAATGGGAGCGAATTTTATCCGTCTGGCACACTATCCTCAAGACGAAGCTATGCTTGAGATGTGTGACAGACTGGGTATGTTGGTATGGGAAGAAATTCCGGTTATTGACATTGTACCGGATAATCCGGAATACGAGAATTGTTGTGAACAAAATTTACGCGAAATGATTCGCCAGCATTATAATCATCCTTCTATCATACTTTGGGGCTATATGAATGAAATATTGTTGGTGACTCAACGGCGTTACAAAACAGAACAAGAATTACGACCGGTATTGGAACGTACACATAGGTTAGCGGAAAGATTGGAAAAGGTATTGAAGGAGGAAGACTCTTCCCGCCTTAGCGTAATGGCTTTTCATGGCAGTAATATATATAATGAAACGAAATTAAGTGAAATAACTGATGTGGTGGGATGGAATTTGTATGCCGGTTGGTATGGAGGTGATTTGAATGGATTCAACCGTTTCCTGGAAGAACAACAGCGGGATTATCCTACTCATCCGCTTATCGTAAGTGAATATGGGGCGGGTTCGGACAAACGTCTCCATACCCTGCGTCCGCGTCCTTTTGATTTCAGTAGCGAATATCAACAGATTTATTTGGAACATTATTTGCCCATATTGGAAAATACGCCTTATGTATGCGGAGGGGCTTATTGGAATTTTATCGATTTTTCATCGGCTTTGCGGGAAGAGTCTATGCCTCGGATTAATAATAAAGGATTGCTTTCTGCCAATCGTACACCCAAAGATGTGTATTACTATTATCAGGCGGCATGGAGACCAGATATTCCGGTGCTTCATATAGCAGGTCGTGACTGGAATTATCGAAGTGGGGTGCAAAAGGGGAAAGATTCACTGGTGTATCTTCCGGTAAAAGTATATACAAATTTGCCCGAGGTGGAACTTTTTGTGGAAGGGAAATCCATAGGGAAAAGAAAAACGGCAAATTATCATGTCACATTTGATGTGCCGTTTAGTGAATCCTATCCATTCCTTCTGGCGCAAGGGGTTTATAGAGACAGGACAATACAAGACGGGGTGCGTATGCATTTTTGTCCGGTTCCTGAACATTTGTCTCAGGCTGACTGGGATGATTTGGAACTGGCAGTCAATGTCGGGAGCAATTGCTTTTTCATATCTGAAGAAAGCCGGCTGACCTGGGTTCCCGATCAGGAATACCAATCAGGAAGTTGGGGATATGTGGGAGGAAAAGAAATAAATACGCAATCCGAAATCCGACTTACCGCAGAGGGACCGCTTTATCAGACTTTACGTGAAAACTTAAACGAATATCGGTTCGATGTGCCGCCTGGTGTCTATGAAGTGGAACTGCTTTTTGCAGATATCTATCGTCCGACTCAATCTGCTGCCTATTTATTAGGCAGGGATGAAAATACGGTTTTTGAAAACGGGAATAGTTTTGATATATGGATTAATGGAATCTGCGTAGAACCTGCATTTGCTCCTTATCGGGAGAGCGGATATTTTCAGGCTGTAAAGAAACGGTATGTAGTGCGGAATGCAGACCAATCATTGAAAGTCACATTTGTCCCGATACAGGGCAAAAGTTTCCTCTCCGGCATCAAACTGCGAAAATTGTAATAAACCAATAATTCAATTAACGAATGAAAAGAATAACCCAATTTATGTTTGCCCTGATGTTAGGCATATCGGGCAACTTGCATGCACAATCCATTTGGGATGTTTCCCATTTGGCAGATGTGAAGCAGTCGCTGGACAAAGCATATTATGCGACGGCTTATCGGAAACTGAAAGCAGAAGCGGATAGCTTATTGGCGGCAGAACCTCTTTCGGTGATGATGAAGGAAAAATTACCGGCAAGTGGAGACAAGCATGATTATATGAGTCAGGCACGTTATTTTTGGCCTGATCCGACCAAACCCAACGGTTTGCCTTATGTGAACCGCGATGGAGTATCCAATCCGGAACTGGAAAAGTTGGATCGAAACCGCTTGGGAGAAACAGCCCGCAGAGTGACAACGCTTTCACTGGCATGGTATTTCAGTAATGATGAAAGATATGCGCAAAAAGCTACGGAGCTGATATGGGTATGGTTTTTTGATAAAGATACACGTATGAATCCGAACCTGGAATATGCACAGATGATTCCGGGTATAGACGGCGGAAAAGGACGGTGCTACGGTGTACTGGACAGTTATTCGTTTGTTGAAATGTTGGATGCAGTGGCATTATTGGAATATTCCGAAGCTTTTACTTCAAAAGATTCCAAACGGCTGAAAGCCTGGTTTAAACAACTGTTAGACTGGATACTGACAAGCCCTCAGGGAAAAGAGGAATGCCGACAAGCCAATAATCACGGCACAGCATACGATGCACAAGTCATTGCCTTTGCCCTTTATACAGGTCAGGTGAAAATAGCAGAAAAGGTCATTACAGCCTTGCCGGAAAAGCGTATCTTTACTCAAATAGAACCGGACGGACGGCAACCCCATGAACTGCGCCGGACACTTGCATTTGGTTATTCGCAATACAATTTGACACATTTGATTGACATTTTTCAGATGGCACAGAAAATTGGAATCAGAATCGACAATGCTGTTTCGGCAGATGGACGCAATTTTTATAAAGCGATGGATTTTTTGGCTGCATATATAGGAAAGGATGTGCAGGAATGGCCTTACCGTCAAATCAGCAATTGGGAAGGAAAGCAGCAGGAATTCTGTAAAGATTTGTATCGGACTTATTTGTTGAATCCGGAATGGAAAGATTACCTGAAGTTGTATCGAGCGAATCGGATACTTGACCTTGCTGACCGATTTAATCTACTTTATGTACATGCTACAGATGCGGATCATGCGTATGCCTTTGCTGCCGGACAGTTGGAATATGCCATGCAGTGTACAGACAAGGCAAAAAAGGAAAAGGAGAATGCTATGTATCGGCGTGTCAGTCCCCGAAGCATCAATAAAGACGGTACCTTGGCTTTGGTTCATCCCAATGATTGGTGTTCGGGATTTTTCCCAGGCTGTCTGTGGCAAATATATGCTTATACACATGATGACTATTGGCGTCAGCAAGCTATTAGTTTTACTTGGCCCATTGAAGAAGCTAAATGGCATAAAGGGACACACGATTTAGGTTTTATTATTTATAATAGTTTTGGTAAAGCTTATGCGCTGACCGGAGAGCGTTCGTACCGGGATGTCGTTTTGCAAAGCGCTCGTACTTTAATAGGGCGTTACAATGATAAAGTAAAATGTTTGCGTTCGTGGGACCACAATCCGAATGTCTGGAAATTTCCGGTCATTATAGATAATATGATGAATCTGGAAATGCTATTCCGTGCAACTCAGCTTACCGGCGATTCCGTTTATTGGCGGATAGCTGTCAATCATGCCAATACGACGATGAAACACCATTTTCGTCCGGACTATTCTTCCTATCATGTCGTAGACTATGACCCGGAAACCGGCAGTGTGCGTATGAGATGTACGGCACAAGGTTTTTCTGATGATTCGTTTTGGAGTCGTGGGCAAGCATGGGGGCTTTATGGTTATACAATGTGTTATCGTTTTACGAAAGACCCGACTTATCTGAAACAGGCAGAACACATAGCAGACTTTTTTTTGAAATTGCCCAATATGCCTGAAGATTTTGTTCCTTATTGGGACATGAAGGCTCCGGGAACAGAAGAATCGCAGCATGACGTGCCGATGGAAAACGTTCCGCGCGATGCTTCTGCGGCTGCGATAATGGCATCAGGACTGTATGAACTTTCTACTTATGTATCTTTTGAAAAAGGAGAATATTATAAGGCAGTGGCAGATAAAATGATAAATAGCCTGAATGAACATTATCAGACAAGTCCTGGAACGGCATACGGTTTCTTGTTATTACATTCTACCGGTCATTTCCCGGCAGGCAGTGAAATCGATGTGCCTTTATCGTATTCCGATTATTATTATTTAGAGGCATTGGCTCGTCAGGAAATTTTGCAATGTGAATAAATGCCCGGTTGTATTTCCTGATTTAAACAGGAAGGAAGGTATAATCTCGGGTGTACTGTCTGTTCTGAATGCAATGTCGGGGAAAATGTGTTTCTATAAAGATATTATTGGCTTCCTTACAGCGCTTCGGATATTTACTTTTTGTGAAGGAAAATTTTTGTTGTGTATTGATTATCAATTGATTGGAGTTGCTATTAGTTTACTTCTTCCTTTTACTTGCTTATCGAACGGATGCATCAAATCCCTACATTTGCAAGTGGAAGTCAGAATGATTTATAACCTTAATTTTAATAATAATTTCGTAAATGAAAAAAGAATTTAGAAAGTTTCAAGCCATTCTGTTAACGGGGTGCTTGATGTTATTCTTTTCGCTGGAATCGTTTGCTCAACAACTGACAGTGAAAGGAATTGTGAAAGATGTTTCCGGTGAGCCGGTCATCGGTGCAAGTGTTTTGGTGAAAGGCACAACAATCGGTGCCATTACAGATTTTGACGGTAATTTTACGCTTCCGGATGTACCGGAAAATTCTGTGATTGAAGTATCTTTTATCGGATATGTTACTCAGCAAGTAGAGGCTTCTCCTTCTTTGTTGAATATCATTTTAAAAGAAGACAGCAAGGCATTGGATGAAGTTGTGGTGATTGGTTATGGAGTCCAAAAGAAAAGTGTAGTAACAGCTTCTATTGCCAAAGTAGGAGAAGACGAACTGGCACAGACCGCCCCAACACGTGTGGATAATGCATTGAAAGGATTGGCAGCCGGTGTGCAGGTTACGACTCAAAACGGACAACCGGGTTCCAGTTCTGTCGTGCGGGTACGTGGTACAGGAACAATCAATAATTCTGACCCGCTTTATATCGTAGACGGAATGCCGATTGGAGGAGGTATTGACAACATCAATCCGGCGGACATTGCTTCCATCGAAGTACTGAAAGACGCAGCCTCTGCAGCTGTTTACGGAGCGCGTGCTGCCAATGGTGTGGTGCTGGTGACAACCAAAAAAGGGGCATTAGGAAAAGTCAAGGTTAATTATGATTTCTCATTTGGCTGGCAAAGCCCTTGGAAACAACGTGAAATGTTGAATGCTACGGAGTATGCCACTTTAATGAATGAGGCAGCTGCCTATAATGGAAGCACACCTAAATTTTCCGACCCTTCAACACTGGGAACAGGTACAAACTGGCAAGATGCTTTGTTCAATAGCGGAGCTCCTGTACAAAATCATCAGTTGAGCATTAGTGGTGCTTCGGAAAAAATTAACTATTATTTCTCTGCAGGATATTATAACCAAGAAGGTATCGTAGGAGGTAATTATGACCATTCCAACTATGAGCGTCTTTCTTTCCGCAGCAATACACAATATAAGGTGTTCGATGAATCGAAGACGCGGAACTGGTTGAGGAATCTTACGGTAGGTGTAAACCTGAGTTATTCTCGTATAAACAGCCGTGGCATCAATGCGGGCAACTTAACCGGATCGGCTTTAGCCGATGCATTGTTTATGGATCCGACAATGGAAGTTTACGCAAATAGCGAAGATGAATTGAAAGCTATAGCCGGCAGTAATTACAATGCTTCGGAAAATGGAGAGTTTATCCGCGATAAAGTAAGTGGCCGGTTATTAAATCTTCCTAGTTCAGACTTCAACGAATTGGCAAATCCTTTGGCACGCCTTTCTTTACCTGTAGACAAAAATAATTCGGATAAAGTGATAGCCAACCTTACTGCTGAATTGGGCATTTGGGATAATTTGAAATTTAAATTCTCGTGGGGCTCTGATTTGGCTTTTTGGGGAACAGATGGCTATACCATTCCGTATTACTTGAACCGAAATGCGAAGAACAACAATTCGAATGTCAGGTCGTCAATGAACCGAGGATATACATGGCAGATAGAAAATGTATTGACATACGACAAGACCATCAATCAACACTCTTTCTCAATTGTATTAGGACAATCGGCACAACGCTATACCAGCCGTAGCCTTTCGGGTACAGCATACGATTTGCTGGCATATCTGGAAGATAAGGCAAATATTAATTTTACAACAGGTTTGCCTTCGGATGGAAAACAGACTGTTAGCGGCGGAGCAGGCGACCCCAATTCGTTGGCATCATACTTCGGACGGTTGAGTTATAACTTTGCAGAACGCTATATGTTCCAATTTACGGTACGCCGGGACGGTTCTTCCCGATTTGGTTCTAATAATAAATGGGCGACATTCCCTTCGGTATCTGTAGGTTGGAATCTTACAAACGAGCCTTGGTTGGAGAAGCGTCCGGAATGGTGGACATCTACTAAACTCCGTCTTTCTTGGGGTAAAAACGGTAATGAAAATATTGGTAATTTCCGTTATACAGCCAATGTCGCGTTAAATAATAATTATGTGTTTGGCGGATATGGAAAAGGACAGGCACTTGTATTGGGTTCTAAGCCAAGTGGAACGCCTAATCCGGATTTGAAATGGGAAGAATCTGAACAATATGACGTAGGTTTGGATTTTGGCTTTTTCAACAATGCTTTGACTTTCACTGTCGATTATTTTTATAAGAAAACAAACGGTATGTTGAAGGAAATGGCAATACCTTCTTATTTAGGCGAATCAAAGCCGTGGGGTAATGTAGGTTCGATGAAAAATGAAGGTGTAGAATTTGAATTGGGTTATCAACTGGTAAAGAATGATTGGAGTTTCAGCGCTCGGGCAAATCTGAGTTACTTGAAAAACGAATTGATAGATTTGGGAAATGCTGACGGGTATGAAACTATGGACAATGTGCATCAGATAGGAAATATCTCGCGTGCAGAAAACGGGCAGCCTTATCCTTACTTTTGGGGATATAAAACAGACGGTATATTTCAAAATCAGGCAGAAATTAATGAATATGTGAAAGATGGAAAACTGATTCAACCCAATGCTGTACCAGGCGATGTGCGTTTCGTAGATATGAATGGTGACGGAACAATCGATGATAAGGATAGAACCAATATCGGTAAGGGAACTCCGGACTGGACATTTGGCATCAATTTCAATTTGGCTTATAAGAATATCGATTTCAGCATGCTGGTATCGGGACAATGGGGAAATCAGATTGCTGATGTGACACGCCGATTGGATTGTCAGTGGGTAAATCTCCCGGCTGAATTTATGGATCGTTGGCATGGTGAAGGCACATCGAATACAATGCCACGCTTTTGCTGGAACGGAGACGATGCCAATAAGAATTGGGGCAACTTCTCTGACTTGTATATAAAGAATGGGTCTTTTGCGCGTATAAAGAACATCCAGATAGGTTATACGTTACCTAAGAGTCTGACTCATAAATTCTTTGTAGAAAGACTCCGTTTTTATGTGGCTGCTGAAAACTTGTTGACTCTTACCGGATATAAAGGTTTTGATCCGGAATTGAATAATGACAATTCGAATGGAATAGACCGTGGCTATTATCCTCAGGCGCGTACATTTACAGTAGGATTGAATCTTAATTTTTAAATGTTTAAAATTGAAATACTTATGAAGAAAATAAAATTATATGGCTTGGTAATCGTCGCTTTGGGTTTAAACCTGGCATCGTGTAGCGAAGATTTCCTGACCGAAGAGCCGGCAAGCTCTATATCCATTGATGAATATTATAAGACTTATGACCAGATAATGGAGTCAATGGTAGCGGCATATGATCCGATGCATTGGTATGATTATTTCTCAGGTTGGGCTCCGCTGAATTTGGTATGGGATTGTATGGGAGATGATATCTATGTAGGCGGATCTTCTACGAGTGACCAAGCGGAATTGCATTTGATTTCTCAGTATCGTTCAGATGCGACAATGGGTATAGGTGGTGCATGGACTACAAGTTATTCGGGTATTAACCGTTCTATCCGTTTGATAGATAACGCCAATAATTCGACAGAAATCACAGACGAGCAACGTAATCTTTTCGTGGCAGAGGGGCGTGCCTTGCGAGCTTGGTATTATTTGGTATTATGGAAAACATGGGGCAATGTTCCTTATTATGAAGAAAACCTGAGTGCACCTTATTTGGCACGTCAATATAAGGCTGACGAAGTGTATGAAGCCGTTACAGCCAGTCTGGAAGAAGTATTGGACAGTAATGTGCTTCCGATGGACCAGCCTGCAGAATGGAAGGGACGTATGACTCAGGCTGCAGCAGCTATGATTTATGCCGATTATGTTATGTATCAGGCTGATAAAAGTAAATATGCGAAAGCCTTGCAATATATGAAAGATATCATCAATTCTCAAGAATATGATTTAATCCCGACAGAAGAACTTTGGGATGTGACTAATGAATGGAATGATGAAATTATCTTTGATGTGAACTATATCGCGGCAGGAGGAAAACGTACATGGGGAAGTGCTAATCAACCGGGAGGAACGGTATTGCCTGCTATGATTGGAGTAGATGGCTTTTCCAGCAATGAACCTTCGCCCGAATTTTCCAGCGGCTGGGGATTTTGTACGGTTTCTAAAGAAGTGTATGATACTTATGAAGAAGGTGATACTAGACGGGATCAAGGCATTTTGAATATAGATAAATATATAAAGGAAAAGGCAGTTGAGGGTTATACCGTGACTTATGGAGGACGATATCAGAATACAGGTTATTTCTTGCGTAAATATCTTCCGCGTCCGGGAGGAAACAACGGTGCATTAGGTGATGCAGACTTGAACTGGGATTATAATTTGCACTTATACAGGTATGCAGAAACTTTGTTGAATGCTGCCGAATTAGCGTTGGAAACAGGAGATATTGCCACAGCTCAAACTTATTATGACAGAGTGCGTAACCGTGCCCATGCTTCTTACCGTGAGGTTTCTCTTGAAAACCTGTTGGAAGAACGCCGGCTGGAGTTTGTAGGAGAAGGAAAACGTTATTTTGATTTGGTGCGTACCGGAAAGGCTGCTACTGTATTGAAAGCTGGTGGAGGAGTCATCCTTCAAGATAAAGAAAATTTAGTGTGGGGCGGAAAGGCCATTCCAGAACGCGAAAATTGGAATGAAAACAAGAAATACATTCAGATACCTCAATCGGAAATAGAAGCGACCGGTTCGAAAGGAGAAGAATATGCTATTGTACAAAATCCTCAATAAGATTGGCCGATGAAGCGTTTTATTAAATATGCTATTTGTCTATGTATGGGGTGGTTCATGCTTGCAATGAACAGTTGTACAGATAAAGGTAATGAAGCAGGGGTATACCTGCTTCTTACCGACGTCACGCGTACATACGATTTAACGCAAGACAGTATTGACTTTGGAGGTGATGAACTTCCTGATGCTTTGAATATACAAATAGACCCGCAACAACGATTTCAATGCATAGACGGATTTGGTGCGGCTATCACAGGGGCTACTGCATACAACCTTTCATTGATGCCTGCCGAAAAACGCAGAGCTTTTTTGGAAGAGACATTTTCTCCTCGGAAATATGGATTCAGCTATGTACGTGTCTCTATAGGTTGCTCTGATTTTTCGTTAAGTGATTATACTTGCTGTGATAAAAAAGGGATTGAAAATTTTTCTTTGACAGCGGAGGAAACCGATTATGTGATTCCGGCTTTGAAAGAAATCCTTGCTATCAATCCGGACTTGAAGATAATGGCTACACCTTGGACTGCTCCTAAATGGATGAAGGTGAAAAATCTGGAAAGCAAACTTCCGTATGATTCGTGGACTGGAGGACATCTGAATCCGGACTATTATCAAGATTATGCGACTTATCTAGTAAAATGGATACAAGCTTTCGAGAAGGAAAATATACCCATTTATAGCCTGACTCCGCAAAATGAGCCATTGAATCCAGGCAATTCGGCTTCGATGCTGATGTATTGGAAGGAAGAACGTGACTTTGTGAAAAATGCATTAGGACCGTCTTTGGAAAAAGCGGGATTAGGGAATGTGAAAATCTATGCCTTTGACCATAATTATAATTATGACGATAAGGAAAGTCAGGTGAAATATCCTTTGCGTATTTATGAAGATGCCAAAGCACGGGCTTATTTTGCGGGTGCGGCTTACCATAATTATGGAGGACATCGTGATGAATTGTTACAGATACATGAAGCGGCTCCCGATAAAGAACTGATATTTTCTGAAGCCTCAATCGGAGAATGGAATGATGGACGTGACCTTTCGAAATCATTGCTGAGAGACGTAGAAGACTTGGCGATAGGGACGGTCAACAATTGGTGTATAGGAGCGATTGTATGGAATCTGATGCTTGATACTGATCAGGGTCCTCATGGCGGACCAGGTGCATGTGCTGTATGCTATGGCGCGGTGGATGTAGATAATAAAGACTATTCTGCCATTACACGTAATTCGCATTATTATGCCATGGCACATATGGGAGCTGTGGTGAAACCGAATGCAATACGTATCGGAGCAAAGGCAACTGTCCGTGAAGGGTTTTCGTTTGTCGCTTTTGAAAATGAAGACGGAAGTCATGCTTTGGTTGCGGCAAATAATTCTCTACAGGAACAAAACATAACAGTAACCGACAAAGACAAGTGTTTTCATTATACGATTCCGGCAAATGCCGTGGCTTCATTTCTTTGGAAATTATAAGTAGTGTGTTAATGTAAGAATAGGATGATTTATTGCACAGGCGGTCGTGGTGATTCATGCGGCCGCCTGTGCTTTGATATATGACTAAAAAAAGCGGCTCTGCATCACGCGGAACCGCTTTTCTCTGTGAGAATCACAATCTTTTTTCCTTTTTATCCTATGAAAACTACTTTATTGTTGTGTTAAGTCAACTGCATAGTTGGCGCGTTTGCCCGACGGATAGACACCTGTCATGAACAATACCTGGTCGGGCGACTGGGAAGCGGCTTTCATCACTTCTTCCAGGTCTTCTACAGTGCGGAGCTGTTTGCCGTTTGCTTTCAGGATGATGAATCCCTTGCGGATACCGCTGTCTGCCATGCGTCCGTCGCTCACACCCGTTACTTGTACACCATAGCCCAAGTTCAGCTGACGTTTCAAGTCGGCGGGCACTTCACGGAAGGCTGCACCCAATATTTCCATGTCGGCTTTCTTCACTACCTTGGTGTTGCCTTGTGCATTCTTCAGGGTAATGGTGAATTCCTGGTCTTTCTTGTCGCGGAAGACTTTCACTTTCACCTTATCGCCCGGACGTTTCTCGGCAAGCTTGCCTTGCAGGGCAGCCATGCTTTCTATCTTTTCACCATTGAGGGCGATGATGACATCGTTTTTCTTCAAGATGCCGGCTGCGGAGCCTTCTTCCTGCACTTCCACTACCTGCACGCCATAGCCGATGCCCAGTTCTTTCTGTTCCTTGCGGATGTCTTCCGGATATTCTTCTTTGCCCATGTCACGTCCGGCGATGCCCAACAAAGCACGTTGTACGGTTCCGTATTGTTTCAGGTCGGTCACTACCTTGGTCATGATGCTGGTGGGGATGGCAAATCCATAGCCTGAATAAGCCCCGGTAGGAGAAACCAGCATGGCATTGATGCCTACCAGCTCGCCTTTTGCATTGACCAGCGCGCCTCCACTGTTGCCTTGGTTAATGGCGGCATCGGTCTGGATGAACGATTCCACGTCGTTGGCTCCCAGTCCGCGCGCCTTGGCGCTTACTACACCGGCTGTAACCGTAGAGCCCAGGTTGAAGGGATTACCTACGGCAAGCACCCATTCGCCTACCTTCAAGTTGTCTGAGTTGCCTACGGGGATGGCGGGGAAATCATCGCCTTCTATTTTCACCAGCGCCAAGTCGGTAGTAGGATCTGTACCGATGACCCGTCCTTTCATTTCGCGTCCGTCATGGAGCTTGACCGAAATCTCGTCGGCATCGTCAATCACGTGGTTGTTCGTCACGATGTATCCGTCTTTCGAGATGATTACACCAGAACCGAAACCGCGTTGCTCGGGTGTCTGTACTTGTTGCTGGCGTCCGCGCCCGTCACCGAAGAAGAAATCGAAAATATCGGGCTGGGTCTGGATTACCTTGGTCTTGCTGCGTTGCACCGCCATGATGTGCACTACCGAGTTCAACGAGCTTTCCGCGGCTTGTGTCAGGTCGATTGGTTGCGCTTTCGAAGCGTCGAGCGCGGCATAGCGGGCTGGTGTTGCCGTTTGGAATGCTTCGTAGAAAGAAGCGTTCGTTGTATCTTTAGACTGGAGGACTGCATAGGATGTGATTCCTGCCACTCCTGCGCTTACGGCAATCAATGCGATTGCACCCAAAGCGAATTTAGTTGTCTTTTTCATATCTTTATTCTGTTTAAATTGTTAATTTCGATATTAGTTTAACATTTCATCTGCTAAAGTAGAACAAATATCATGCGGTTGTACATCTTGTGCGTTCTTTTTTCTCTCTTTTAACAAAGCGGGATAGCCCATTAACCGCGCTTAACGGGGGTAGCTGACAAATTTGCATTCATTATCAGTCACTTTTGCAGGGAGCGAAAGATATTTCTTGCCTGAATGGCAGAGATACCATTTTATTTACGTACCTTTGCAAATGAAAGCAGTCGGACGGTCTGTCGCTGGTGTTTCGGCACAAGAGGAAAGTCCGGGCAACGCAGAGCATCCTACTTCCTAACAGAAAGCTATCTGCGAGGGTAGAGTAATGCAGAAGAAAATAACCGCCTTTCCTACCCGGAGAGGTAAGGGTGAGAAGGTAGGGTAAGAGCCTACCAGCCGTGTGGCGACATGCGGGCTGTGCATCTTAGGAGTTGTAAGGTCGTGTAAACCGGCATTAAGGAGGGTTGCTCGCCCCACGTCGGAGGGTAGACCGCTAGAGCCTTTTGGTGACAAAAGGCGTAGATAAATGACAGACACCTTATATTATATAGGGAACAGAACCCGGCTTACAGGCCGGCTGCTTTTTTTAATGAAGAATCTGTGTTTGAAATAAAATCGAACGCAGAGACGCGAAGACGCAAAGTTTTTATTTTTAGAGTGAGCAAAGCGCACGGAGAGAATGATAATAATGAAGAATTAAGAATGAAGAATGAAGAATTAAAATCTGTGTGAATCTGCGCTAATCTGCGTTTCAAAAAAGGAAACATCAACAGATTCTTCATTCTTAATTCTTCATTCTTCATTTAAATAATTGTGTTATGCGGTTGCAATATTGGCTCCAGTTCCTGACTGACGGTATTTGGAGAATCACCGAAGACGAAGTGACTCCTGTAAGGAAACGCCTGTACGCGTGCCTGAAAATCGTCTACCTTTCGGTCGAGCAGTTTCTGAACGACCGCATTCCGGTGCGTGCCTCTGCCTTGACATACAGCACCCTGCTTTCCATTATCCCTATACTGGCTCTGTTGTTTGCTATCGCGCGCGGCTTTGGGTTTGACGCCCTGCTGGAGCAACAACTGAAAACCGGGATAGCCAACGAGCAGAGCGAGCTGATTTTATCGTGGGTCAACTCTTACCTGCAACACGCGCAGAGCGGCATCTTTATCGGGGTGGGACTGATTATGCTGCTCTTCACCATCCTGATGCTGATAGACAATATCGAGCGCAGCTTCAATGCCATTTGGCAGGTGAAACATCCGCGCACGGTGTTCCGACAGATTACCGATTATTTCTCGATGATTCTTTTGCTCCCGTTGCTTATCGTTATCTCCAGCGGTCTGACCATCTTTATGACCACCTACGTGAAAGATCTGGAGACTTTCCTTCTGCTGGGACCGATGCTGAAATTCCTGGTGCGCCTGATTCCGTATGCGTTGACGTGGGGGATGTTTGTGGGGCTATATGTGTTCATGCCCAATACGAAAGTGCAATTGCGCCATGCCTGGTTTCCGGGGCTGCTGGCAGGTAGTGCTTTCCAGGCATTCCAGTATTTTTACGTCAATAGCCAGATATGGATTTCGAACTATAACGCCATCTACGGAAGTTTTGCCGCCATCCCGATGTTCCTGTTGTGGACACAGGTGTCGTGGACGATTTGCCTTTTCGGGGCAGAGATGAGCTATGTCAGCCAGAATCTCCCGTCTTTCAGCTTCGGAAAAGAGACGGCGCATATCAGCCGGCGTTACCACGATTTCTTCTGCGCCATTGTGCTCTCTGCCATCTGCAAACGGTTTGAGCACGAACAGCAGCCCTATACGGCGGAAGAACTGAGCAAAGAGTATAAGATTCCTATCCGGCTCACGAAAAACATCCTGTACGAGCTGACGGATATCCGGCTGGTTTACGAAACCTTCGGCGATGACAAGGACGGAAGTATCCGCTACCTGCCCGGCATGGACATCAACCAACTGACCGTAGGGGTGCTGATGGAAAGGCTGGACAGTACGGGAGCCGAGAATTTCAAGATAGATAAAGAGAATTATCCGGCTTCGTGGGATGCCTTGATCGAAGCGAAACGGACCTATCTGTATCAGAGCGGGCGCATCCTGGTGAAGGACTTGTAAGGAGTTTCATAGAGAAAAAACGGAGGACGCAAAAGCGGAAGGGGAGATCCCCGGCGCCTTTGCGTCCTCATTTTTTATGTCTTCAGACTTTAGAGCCTTACTTCAGCTGATGCTGGCAGGGCGACATGATGAAGGTAAACTCATAATCGCCATACGGCAAGCGGTATTTTTCCAGTGGGAGAGCACCCCAGCTGTTGACACATCCCAGTCCCATCTGAGCCTTGTCGATGCAGAGGCTGGTCATGCCTGCTTTGTCCAGTTCGCCTGAGTGGCGTTGAATTTTCACCCAGCCTTCGTCCAGGTTTTCGATGCGGTAGGGCAATGCCGATGCCGAGAAGGGAGCTTCGGATACGAACATCAGTCCGTTTCCGGCTTTGTTGATGACTTGCCACCAGCGGAGGTCGGTCTTATTGCCGCTTTCCTGCGGACGGATGTAGGGATAATATTGGTCGTCCACTTGCTGGCGGTAGATGCCCAGCGGAGTGGAATGGTTACGGTCGGAATAGTTTTCCCACGGTCCGCGTCCGTAGAAGGAGATGGTCTCGAACTGCTTGGGCATCATCAGGCTCATGCCGAAGCGGAACATGTCTGATACCTTGGCGTTCGGGTCGGCTTTCATCGACTGTACCACTTTCACCGCGCCCTTGTTGTTGATGAGGTAGGTGAGCGAAAGAGTAGCTGATACGGTTTTCAGTTCGTATTCGGCACTGACTTTCACCATATCGTTTTCCGTTTCACTCTTTAAAGAAGTGAGCTGAATGCCCGGGTTTTTCCATGCCACGTACTTCTGTTGCAGGTTGGCTCCGAAATCGTTGTCGGTCGGTGCGCGCCAGAAGTTGGGAGCCAGTGCGGTGCCAGGTTCGAGGTAACTCATGCCTTCCACTTCGTAGATGGTGAGGTATCCGGTGTATTTGTTGAACTCGATGTCGAAGTTCTCGCCTTTTACTACCAGGTAATTGCTGTTGGTGTCGTCTATCTGAGGCACAACGATGTCTTGGTTGGTCTCTTTCACGTTGGCAAATTCCAGTGCCGGAGCTTCGTAAGCCTTCAGTACCAACTGGTCGTAAGCCACGGTCTGTCCGGCAGGCAATACGCCTTCTGCGTTCTTCAGCACGTATTTCACGTTCAGCAGCCATTCGCCTTCAGTGCTTGTCGTACCGTAATTCAAAGCCACTTCCTTGGTCTGGTGCGGAGCCACATCGAGCTTTTCTACCGTACCGGTACGTACGAGGTTGCCGTCGTGCAGCAATTCCCATTCCAGGCGGTAAGCCGAAAGGTCGCGGAAGAAATATTCATTATACACTTTCACGGTGCCTTTTTGTGCATCGGCAAGGGTGGTCCAGATGTTTTGATAGAAATACCTTACTTCGTAGGCGTGCGGGTTCGGACGGCGGTCGGGGCTAATCAGTCCGTTGTCGCAGAAGTTGATGTCGCTGGCGTCAAAGCGGTTGAAGTCGCCTCCGTAAGCATAGATGATCCGTCCGTTCTTGCCTTCCCAGCGGCAAGACTGGTCGACGAAGTCCCAGATGAATCCGCCCTGGTATTTGGGATATTTGCGTACCAAGTCCCAATATTCCTTGAATCCGCCTTCCGAGTTGCCCATTGCGTGTGCATACTCGCATTGGATGAGCGGTTTCTGTTTGCTTTCGTTTTCGCAATAAGCGATACAACTCTTGTAGTCGTAATACATCGGGCAGAAGATGTCGGTCTTTCCGTCTTGTTTGGCTTGCTCGTATTGCACGGCGCGGCTGGGGTCTTCGGCTTTAATCCAGTCGTAGGCTGCCTCGAAGTTAGGTCCGTATCCGGCTTCATTGCCCAGCGACCAGAAGATGATGCTGGGATGGTTGAACGAACGTTGTACGTTGCGCTGGTTGCGTTCCATGTGTGCTTTGGCATACGATTCGTTCTTCGCCAGGGTGCGTTCGCCATATCCCATTCCGTGCGATTCGATATTGGCTTCCGCTATCATGTAGAGTCCGTAGCGGTCGCACAGTTCATACCAGTATTGGTCATCGGGATAGTGGCAGGTACGCACGGCATTGATGTTCAGTTCTTTCATGCGCAATACGTCTTGTAGCATCCGTTCGCGTGACACGTAATAGCCGCCATCGGGGTCCATTTCGTGGCGGTTGGCTCCCTTGAACAATACGGGTTGTCCGTTGACTAGTATCTGCGAGCCTTTCAGCTCGATTTTGCGGAAACCTACGTTGACAGGGATGATTTCAGCATCGGCCGTACCTTCCATCTGCGCGTAGAGGGTGTAGAGGTAAGGAGTTTCGGCTGTCCATTTATGCGGATTGTCGATGTTCAGGGTCACCGTTTCGCCTTTGGTCGAAGCCGAAGCCACTTCGTTGCCCTCGGCATCTTTCAGGGTGAGCTGCACCTTGCCGCTTCCTTTCAGGTCGACATCTACAGCCAGCGTGCCGTTTTTGTATTCACCATCCAGGTCGGGAGTGACGCGGATATCTTCGATGCGTTTCTTGTTGCGGGCGTAAAGATAGCACTGGCGTGCCACTCCGGTGTAGCGGAAGAAGTCCTGGTCTTCCAGGTACGAGCCGTCGCACCAGCGGAACACCTGGAATGCGATGAGGTTTTCCTGTCCCGGTTTCAGATAAGGAGTCAGGTTGAATTCGGCTTCCAGCTTACTGTCTTCGCTATAGCCTACGTATTTTCCATTTACCCAGAGGTACATGTTCGAGCTGACTGCCCCGAAGTGTGCGATGATGTCTTTGCCTTTCCACGAGGCGGGGACGGTGATTGTCCGGCGGTAAGAGCCTACGTGATTCTTTTCAGTGGGAACATAAGGAGGGTTGTTTTCGTATTGGTTGCGCCAGGGAAAGCCCATGTTGACATAGATGGGGTCGCCGTATCCGTTCAGTTCCCATACGCCGGGCACCTGTATGTCGTCCCATCCCTTGTCATTGTATCCTGTTTTCCAGAAATCCGTGGGGCGCTGGTCGGCATTCGCCACCCAGAAGAATTTCCACGTTCCGTCCAGGCTCATGAAGTTTTGTGATTGTGTTTTGCCGTTTCCGATGGCTTCCGCCGACTCGTAAGCGAAATAATCGGTGTGCATCGGAGCACGGTTGACAGCGTTTATTTCAGGGTCTTGCCACTCTTTGAATGTTTGGGCGTTCCCGGCAAGAAGGGAGAAGCCCAACAGACTTAACGCTAATGTTTTTCTCATGCTTTCAATTTTAAGTTAATGATATATGGTTGTGTTTTTCATTCTGCCAGTTGCATCATGCGGCTCAGGTATTTGCCGATGATGTCGAATTCCAGATTCACTACGCTGCCCGGGCGTAAGGTGTGGAAATTGGTATGCTCGAAGGTATAAGGGATAATGGCGACCTGAAACGTGTCTTTCGTAGGATTGCATACGGTGAGGCTGACTCCGTTTACCGTTACCGAGCCTTTGTCGACCGTGAAATAGCCGCGTTTTGCCATTTCGGGTTCGAAATCATATTTAAATGTGAAATACCAGCTTCCGTCGGCATCATCGATGGCGATGCAGGTGGCGGTCTGGTCTACGTGGCCTTGTACGATGTGTCCGTCTAGCCTGCCGTTCATTTGCATGCTGCGCTCCACATTCACCTCATCGCCTTCTTTCAGCAAGCCGATGTTCGACCGTTCGATGGTTTCTTTCATGGCGGTTACGGTATAGGTATTGTCTTCGATGCGGACCACGGTGAGGCATACACCGTTGTGCGACACGCTTTGGTCTACTTTCAGCTCGTTTACAAACGAGCAAGTCAAGGTGAGGTGCAGGTTTTCCTGTTCTTTTACTACCTTGACGACTTTAGCACATTCTTCTACTATTCCTGAGAACATATATTTTGAGTTTTTGAGTTCTTAAGTTTTTGAGTTCTTAAGTTTTTTGGGTTTTTAAGTTTTTGAGTTTTTAAGTTCTATTTTTCTTTGGGGATAGGTTTGCTCCATACGGTATTTCCGTCAGAGTCGACTACCGAGATGGTTCCTCCGGCATATTCTTCGATGTAATTGCTGCCTTTGGCTATCATGTCTTCTGCCATGTGAATGGCTTTCTCCTCGCTTTTGATAGCAAAACCTTTGTTGTCGCTCGAACTTTTGTCCGAAAAATAGATGTCATACGTTTTCATCTTGTTTTCAAATTTAATATGCTTCTGCAAATATATATAGGCTACAGTTAGCAACCAAAAAAACAAGATGTTTTTCAATTGAAAAAAAATGAAAAGTAGAAGGAAGGATGCGAAACGAAAAAGAGAAGCTGGCTGACCAACTTCTCTTTACGAGCGGAAAACGAGACTCGAACTCGCGACCCCAACCTTG
>ULRR01039796.1_pt1 | contig 24779 bp, 25 predicted proteins | sample 1955651 | NCBI WGS metagenome assembly ULRR01 (sample SAMEA4835688, study PRJEB28245) | human gut metagenome | biome: gut microbiome; material: fecal sample | place: Denmark | collected 2008
CTGCAAGGCCCAAAAAACCTCTATAAAGAGGGGAACCGCTGTGTTATATTTCAGCATTCCGCCGCTCTGCAAGGCCCAAAAACCTCTATAAAGAGGGGAATCGCTGTGTTATACTTCAGCATTCCGCCGCCCTGCAGAGCCCAAAAACCCTCTATGAAGAAGAATTGCTGTGTTATACTTCAGCATCCCGCCGCTCTGCAAGGCCCAAAAAACCTCTATGAAGAGGAACCGCTGTGTTATACTTCAGCATTCCGCCGCCCTGCAAGGCCCAAAAACAGCCCTCCTTTACGGCAGAAGATTTTTATGGAGAATACCCGCATCAGCCAGACGTGCAGGCGCGGATACTTGGATACCTTCAGGCTGGTATTATAGCAAAGCGGACGCAGCGGGCATGCTTAGCAGAACACATTGTGCTCTGATTGATGGTCCAGACAGATAAAAGGAGAAACTACATGAAAAAAGGGCATAAAATTCTCAAAATAGCCTTATGCGCACTGTGCGGGCTTCATCTGGCCGGCTGCACAGAACCGGCCGTTCCTCCGGCCGGCACCCAATCCGCCTCTTCCATGCAGACTAATGCAGATAAAATAATTATTTCTCCGGTAAATGAATATGTGCAGCAGCCAGATGTACGCGACTATTCCTATATGTGGTGGAAAGATGGCTTTGCAGCTATGGCCGGAGGCACTCAGCTTAATATTCAGACTGGTTATTACGGGCTTGCAATAGAGCCGACGAAGGGCAGAATCAGCAAAGCGGGCGCCATAGCCCAGGAAATAACTCAGACTGAGGCTGCCGTTCAGGATAATACGCTTATTGATTCTTTAAGCGCTATAAATAAAATGGATTATAAAATTACTTTGGACGGCCAGGAAAAAGAACTGAGGGGTATTTTCCCCATAGACGACGACGGTACGGCCGTTTCGCGCATTATAGAATCAGGCCGCTATATGCAGTGTATAGATATCATGAACCTTGTATTTGCCGATGTATCGGATATTTCAGGCAGAGTGGAAATTGCGGCCATGCCGAAATATTTTTCCCTGGGCTTTTATCTCTGGAGCAGGACAGGCGAGGCGCACGATACGTCCATAACTTATTCCATATCCTTAGGAGACAGCTTTTCCTCGTTTGAGCAAAGCGCGGACGGCAAAATAATTTCAGCAAAAGAAGCAAACGGCGGCGGCCTGACTTTTGTGCTGCCCGAGCAAGCGGGCGCTTCCATGAGCCTGGAAAGCGAATCCAAGACAATTATTTTTACAATGTCGGAGCTGGAACTGGTCAAAGCTGATTTTACCGGCATGAATGTAATAGTTATCCCTTCTCTTTCCGCTTCTCTTGACAACGCACAGGAATACTACCAAAACAGCGCAGTAATTGGCTCGGCAGTGCAAATCCACCCCAAAAACGGCAGGGAACAGAAGGTTGAATTTAGTACAAAGGGGTATTTAAGCTTTTCCTTAAATAATATGCTAACCTACATGGGAGCTGATTTTAACCGGGAAGAACGCCTGGACGAAATGGATCGTCTGAAATTCACCATAGAGAATCCATCCGAAAATGCCGTAAAAATTCCCGTGCAGTTTTTAAAAACCAACCGTCTTGGGGTCTTAGGGTGTTCTCCGTTTTTGAGGGACGCCGAAACAGGGGAGCCCATAGGAGTGCAGGTGCAATTAAGCAAGAATTGGCACGAGCCTGTCAATTATCAGCCTGACGACCCCAAATGCTATCTTGCAGGCACATGGTTCCACGGCTATACCTATCTTGAGGTTCCCGCCGAAAGCAGCGTAACCTATGAATTTACCATGACCTATGCAAAATGGGGCGGGGTTTTTGCTGCCAGCCATTCTCAGCTTTGTCTGGCCGGCTGGGGCGGCAATTACCAGCAATGGGAATCCAGCTCCATAGGTTCTTTTGGCGAATCCTTCTGCTATGACGCCGAAATGACTCATAACCGCGGTTTCATTACTGATATTCGCCCCCTGCTGGTGACATCTATTTACGGAGGGAAATATAACTGGACGGAAAATGTAGGCGGCGGAAATTTCCTGGTATATACCCGTTATGCCGGTGAAAGAATGCTCTCATATAAGCGGGTGCGCACCCAATTCCGCAAGCAGGGGCCCAATCTTACCGAAGTTATTTACCGCGGCCTTACGTCGGACGGAAAAATACAATTTGAACTCACGGCCAATCTGCCCCGTACAGACGACGTTTCCCGCGCTTACCATACCTTTAAATATACTTTTTTAGAGGACGTTACCTTTGACCGGCTGGCATTTTACCAATTCGGCGGGGATGATTATAATGACAATCATTACGGCTCAATGGCCGTAGGCAATGACGGCGGAAGCGTTGAGCTCACTATTGGGCAGGACACCTATTCGGGAGATTTCCCGCTGCCCGTTCTGGATGAAGCCCGTTATATCGGAGAGGAAAACAAAATGCAGCGCATAGATGTCCCGGGAGAAGGGCTTTGGGTAGCTTTTATGGGCTATGAGCCGGTACTGTATAAAGCCACACCCGGCGCTAACAGAATGCTCAATGTAATCTCTTACACAGCCAATCTCAACGGAAATACCTATACAAAGCCCAGCCTGAGCTTTTATCACACTATGAACGGCAATATACCCTGCATAGCCGTGGAATTGAGTCCGCCCAATGAGGTGGGAAATACCATCTTAAAGGGCAGTACCGTAGAGGGAACGGTAGAATTTTTAAATATGCCTGTCAGCAAAAGCGATTATTACGGCCCCAGCGAAATTATAAACAGCATGCCGGCCGAAGATTTTAATACAAGCAAGCCCGCTTACGCTTATGCCGTCGGCGCTAAATATACCGTAACCGCTCAGACTGGCAGGGTGGAAAAGAATCCGCCCGTATATATAAGCTGTATAGAAGAACAGGAAAGCGGAGCAGCCATTGCGGAGATAACCGTCAAAGGAGGCATGGGGTATGTGCCTCTGACCTTTACCAACGTAAAGCACTATTCAGGCTACAGCCTGGAAAAATTTATTGACGGTCAATGGCAAAAAGTTGACCAATCAGTTACAGGCAACGATTACTGGCAGGCTTGGTACGATGCGGACAGCTGTACATACGAATTGACCTATAATGTTCCCCATAGCGGCAAAAAAGAGGACGAATACCGATATAGGCTGGTCAAAAACTAAATTTTTTGTAAGGAGCGTTATTTTAACGCTCCTTATTTTTTATTATTCTGCTGATTCAAAGTATAATATAACCGTCATTCAGCAGCTATCAATTTTTGTCGCAGAAGTATTATTTGCATATATAAGGATGGGAACCAATTATAATGTAAATATTTATAGAAAAAACATTTAACCTGATATAGATATTTTGTTATTATAAATTTAGCTTAGTAATTGGCCCGCATTCCAATGCAGCCTATTGCTTCCATATTATTTACTGCTATCAGAACGTGCAAGGATTTGCCCCTGTAAAAGGCTCGCTTTTGTTTATGCTTAGGGCTTGACATACTAAAATAATTTTTAGAGGTGAAGTTTTATGCCTTCAATAAGGCCAAGTTCTGATTTGCGAAACAGCTATAATGAGATATCCGAGTTTTGCCATAAGTATAAGCTCCCCGTCTACATAGGAGAATCAATATAATGAACAGTGCGAATGTAGTTTGACAGGATATACGGCATATCTCGATTGTCTTGGGCAAGTATAATTCCACTGATAAACGCTTCCGGCTGATATGTATTAATCTGCGTATTATTGTTAAACGGCAGCCGCATGATTGCCCTCCAATTCTATAAGCAGGCTTTGTGCAATATCTTTCATGCTTTGTGACAATAACATAATAGCTTTTGCAGCTTCATTATACTTGTTCTGATCTCCCATGCATGATATGTTACAAGCGTCTTGTTCTGCACGCAACGCCTTGGACAACAATTCGGAATTGTTTATTATACCGTTACTTATCAGATAGTCTATCCTGATTCTCATAAGCGCCACAAGCTCTTGTAAAAACAGCATTTCGCGTTTGTCTATACACCCAATAGCCTTTTGCCGCGTGCGGACATCATGCGCCAGATACTCGATTGCTTTATATCCGAAAGCGCAGCTGTCGTGATTGCTTCCGTTTGCGGACACAAACTCGCGTAGCTCGGCTGCTGTATTAACTACATCAAAAGAGCTATCGGCATCTGCGACGCTTGCTCCCCAAAGCAAATGCATCGGCGGATCTTTAAGCGGCAGTGCTTTGCTCATAATATCATATGAAACAGTAAACTCAGTAAGTCCGCCGCCGTTCCAGCCAAAGTTGTTAAACTGTTGTGCCTTATCATCATAGCCATACAGTAAAAAATCCGCTGCCATATAATTGTTCATATACGACCGCTTACACGGAACATACTGCTCATTCCAAATACCTATGACATACTCTCCTGTATCCAGCAGACTCTTTATTATGTTAACCGCGAGCCCGTCATAAGCCACGTCATTGGGTATCTGCACGGTGTCCAACCTAAGCTTGCCACTGCGCCACAGGTAGTAATCCACATAATTATTATTGTAACCGACGACAGCCTCCGTTTTGCTTGTATCGTTGTATGCGGCAACAGAAATGAATCGCGATAAAAGAAACGGCAATGCTTTTTCATCCTTCGCCGTCATCATCGCAAAAATATATGCCTCAGGATCCCGTGCCAACAGCAACGGATGTGTATTAATTGGCAATTTCATGTTAAGTTTTCCTTCTATGTTTTCCTTCTTGTTCAACTTATATCATAAATAAGCTCGCAGTATGGCGAAAGGGTGAAATTAGGTGTTTTTGCAGTATACTGTAGGTTATTATTACATATACTTGCTTGCCTGTAAATTGAACAGGTGCGCATATCGGCCATTTTGTTCAAGCAAGTCCTTATGTGAGCCTTGTTCGATAATATGGCCGTCTTCCAGAACAAGAATTTTGTCCGAAAGCGTAATACTTGACAAGCGGTGGGAAATCAAAACCGCGCTCTTATTCTGTGATATATTCGCAAAGTCCTCAAAAATCTGATGTTCGGCTATGGGGTCAAGCGCGGCGGACGGTTCGTCGAGCAGTATAACAGGCGCATTACGAAAGAATGCGCGGGCAAGTGAAACACGCTGCCACTGACCGCCGGACAGTTCTTTACCTTGTTTGTCAAAACGGCGTGTAAGGACTTCGTCAATGCCATTCTCCCAACCGTTAACAAAATCGCTTGCATTACTGTCATCACAAGCCTTTTTTATAGCCTCACTTTCACTTATTCTTGATAAATCAGATAGAGCCACATTTTCACGCAGACTGAAACTGTATGTAACGAAATCCTGAAACAGCACACCGAACAGCGCACGCAGCTTTACAATATCGAACTCCTTATTATCAATACCGTCTATCAAGATTTGTCCGTCTGTCGGATCATAGAAACGACAGAGCAGCTTGACGATCGTACTTTTTCCGCTTCCGTTCAAGCCGACAAGCCCAACGACTTCACCGGGATTGATCATAAAAGAGCAATGACTGAGTACATCGTTCTCCGCGTTCGGGTAACGGAATGATACATTCTTAAATTCAATCCTCGGATTCTTTGACGGCGTTTTTGTCCCGCTTTTTTCAAGCAATGGCTTCATTTCGACAAACGAACGGACATCGTTCAGCTCTTTGGAGTTTTTGCCGAACATATTGACGCGATAACATAACGATGTGAAATCACCTCTGAACTGTGTCAAGAGTGAAACATAGTAAGCCACATCACCGACTTCAATTTTTCCTGCAATAAGATTTGCTATAGAAAGAATGTAAACTATTATTTCGTTGACTGTTAAAAGAATAAGTGAGACTATATTGATAAGGCACACTTTAATACTTTTCGCATGAATCGCATCCTCCAAATATTTCCACGTTGATTGATAGAGAGAAGAAAAATAATCACTCAAATGATATAACCGTGTTTCTGACCTTGTTCCTTCAAAGAATAAATTTTTATAATATTCCAACTTTCGCCGAGATTTTGCATACTCTTTTTCAAACCGATAATCTATATCATTGATTTTCTTATCACCGATTACGGAGGGAATACACAATAATATAACAACCGGAATCAGCCATAAGCTAAGCGTTAGCATAAGCGAAAATGAAATCACCAGTCTGATTGCCCTTTGAAGCATATCAAAAACAAAAGTAACCATAAGTTTTGTCGAATAGATCAGCGACCATGAATTGTTGAGTTTATCGTTTAGGTCACTCGAATCAAAGAAAGCAAGGTCTGTTGCTGACACCTTATCAATCATCAAATTGTCGAGATAGTAATTGATAGCATCGTTGTATTTAAATGATACGAAATCCGATATTGTATCAAGTAATTTTTGAATAAGCATTACCGCACAATACAACACCGCTAACAACCATATTTTTTGAAGCAAAGGCTCGGCATTCCCGCCGATTGACTCCATCAATGCGTTTATCAGTTCACGCCACAGAAACAGCGGAAGATATGGAAGCACCGACGAAAAAAGCGACAGGAGCAACTTTAATATAAAATATTTTTTTGATGCGGCAAAGATGATTTTCGAGGCATAGCCGATATTTTTGAAATATTCTTTTATCTTATGCATTCTCGGCACCTTCCTTATATTTTTCCGACTGCATATGGTACATTTCCGCATACTTGCCGTTTTTGTTTATAAGTTCGGTGTGAGTACCAGATTCTATGACTGTACCATTGTCGAGCAGTATGATTTCATCAACCATCATAACGCCGGAAAGCCGGTGTGAAATAAGTATACCGCCTTTATCACGGCATAGCCGTTTGAAGGATGAGAAAATATATTCCTCCGCTTCCGGGTCAAGCGCCGACGACGGTTCATCAAGGATGATAAATTGCGACTTCCGGAAAAAAGCTCGTGAAATTGCTACCTTTTGCCACTGCCCGCCAGATAATTCCGCTCCTTTATCATTAAATTGTCTTGTCATATCGGTTTCAAGACCTTCCTCAAGATCAGCAATCATTTTATCGGCTCCGGATGCTTTTGCCGACTCTTTGACGGAATCTGTATCATCCTTCCTGCCAATATCTGATATTGCAATATTCTCACGAAACGTAAGCGAATAATGACTGACATCCTGAAAACATACACCGAACATTTTATGAACTTCACAAAGCGGATAGCTGCGGATATTTTTTCCGGCAAGCAGTATTTCGCCCGATTCCGGCTCGTAAAAGCGAAGCAACAACTTGATAATCGTTGTTTTTCCGGCTCCGTTAACTCATATAAGAGCGATTTTTTTACCGCCGCTGATCTTGAAATTCAGGTTTTTCAAAGTATATTCTTCATTGCCGGGATACTTAAAATATACATCACGGAATTCTATCTCCGGATTAATTGGGATAGGTTCTTTTCCATCATCTTTTATTACATTTTCATATTTCAAAAAGTCAATATAACAAATAACGTGAGGAATGGTAATTTCAATCTGGCAGGCGATATCGTCAATAATATTTCCGAAATTCTCACCCGAAGTCTGTGCCAATCCGATATACAGCGCAAGCGTACCAATTGCCATGCTGCCAAGCAAAATCGAGCGAACAGATAATAAAATAATCACAACAATACCGCTGTATGTGAGGAGTGAAGCCAAAAATGAGGCAACTGAGCCTTTCGCAAACAGTTTTTCACGCCCACTTCTGATTTTGTCCCATAATTCGTTATACTTCTGTTTGAAATGCTCCGCAAGATTGTAAAGACGCAAATCTTTTGCGGCAAAACTACCGGTTAAAAGTATTTTGTAGTAGTCTTTCTTTCTTGCTTCGGGTATATTGTCAATGGACCACTGGTCGACCTTTTCTTTGTGCTTATATGAGACAATTGCACCGGGAATATAGGTTGCAATGTAAATTAACCCGACAATCCAGTCATAGGAAAGAAACATAACAAGACCCGAAATAAAGGTAATGATCCGGATAATCGTATCAATCGCCCACGGCATATTAAGTGCGATATATCCTTCGCTTGTCCGTGCCGCTTCTGTTACATCCTTGTTTTCCGGATCGTCAAAGAAAGCGGAATCAATTTGCGCCATCTTCCGCATGATTGCCATGTCAAGCTCATATGATGCTTTTCGCCTTACTTTTGCGTAAATAACTGAGTTCACTTGAACAATGACAGACGAAAACATTTGAATCACAAGATATATTCCGAGATATATCCATATATCATTGCTTGCTGCTTTTGTTTGGTAGATTAAGGTCAATTCATCAAGTATTATTTTCCATAACCACACGCTGATAAGCGGAATTGCATATTTTATCCCGGTAATAATTAAAAAAAACAAGCTGTTTAAAAAATCTGTTTTAAAAATCTGTTTTAGGCAAAACCATTCGGCTTTAAGGAAATGATTTATTTTATCCTTCATTATTTCGCCACGCTTTCACTTATTATTAACATTTGAAAATTGAAAAGCGGAATAGGTAATAAACTATACTTAATGTAATGCATTGAGACCGCGCGCCGGAAACTTTGCCGTAATATTTTTTCTCGATGTAACAGACATGCACTTCGGCTTCATTCATCATTTCTACTGCAGTCTGAATCGGTATCCGCCAGTCTATCAATACTGCGCAATCTCCAGAATTCCATATATCAAGCAGTGTACTTACATATTCAATAGAGTTCTCGCCAATCAAAGCAATTCTGCTCATACCATACCGCCGTTACAACAGAAACGATTCAATTCTCTTTCGCCCCGGATCAATCATTCGGCTCGATTTATGTCCGAATAGTACAATTCCCATGAGTTCAAGGCTTTCATCATTAAGTTTCAAAACTTGCTTTACTTCTTTTGACTTAGGCAGTATTTCGCCAATCCAACAGCTTCCGATATCAAGAGAGTGTGCGGTTAACATCATATTTTGCATAACCGCTCCACAGGATTGAATATCTTTCAGTCGGTCATATGAACAGGCGTTATCAAGAAATATCACAATAATCAGCGGTGCCGTTTTCATCCATGAACCATGAATCGATAAATCAGATATGTTGTTTATCAATTCTTTATCGGTTACAACTTTGAATTTCCATGGCTGACCGTTTTTACCGGACGGAGCGCTGATGCCGGCTTCAAGAATTTGATGTATTGCCTGTTTGTCAATCGGCTGATCGGTATAGCGCCGAACGCTGCGCCTTGTCTTTATACATTCAATTGCATCCACATACCGTTCTCCTCACATATAATACTGCGAACCCATCCTGCTTCCCGCTACCTCTGCACGCTGCGAAGCTGCCTAAGCATCACTCTTGAGTAACTAAAACAGCAAGTAATTTTTAAACACAAAAAAGCACACCATTATGTTAGTCCGTAACCGAACCAACATAATAATGCCAAACTTATTAGTTTTGTTTTCTTGCTTTATACTACACATAACTCTTTTAAAGAATTATTTCATATATCAAAATAAACTACAGTATAATAATATGTTTTTTATGACACTCGATCACGCAACTATATGATTTTGTCTTCTTTTTTAAAAGGCCAAGTCTTTTGATAGTTTATTTTTTAAGTATATCATAATGGGCGCATCTGTATTTGTCAAGACTTTTTTGCCTAATCTTTAAATAAATATAAAATCAGAGCGGAATATTTGTGTTTATCTTGATCTGTACAAAAAAAGCGAGAAAGAAAAAACGTACTAGTCTTGTAACCAATGAATACCCTCACTGTAGAAATAAAATCGTTGTTGATGCAAGAAAAGGTGATAAGGCAAATTGCCCTGTATGTAAGAAACCTGTACATACTCGCGATGACATAAATAATCTTGTTAAAATTCGCTGTCCGCAATGTACTTGCGAATTAAATGTCAAAAAGCCAAACAGTAACAGCGTTGAGATTTCTTGTCTTATCTGCGATGCTAAAATTGATGTTTCAAAGGTGATACAAAAACAAAAAGCAACCGAGAGTAATCTTATCAGCGTCATAAAGTACGAAGGTAACAACGACACTTTGATTTGGAAACATCCTATCGAGGATTTTAACGCAGGTTCTCAGTTGATTGTTCATGAATCTCAGGTCGCTGTATTTTTTCGTGATGGAATTGCAATGGATACATTTCCTTCGGGCGCTTATACATTAAACACCAAATCCCTGCCGTTAATTGGGGATACCGTAAAGCTTCCTTCGGATGCCGAAATTGATACCATATTCCATTCTGAAATATATTTTGTAAATCTTGTAACTCACTTGGGATATAAGTGGGGCACTCCCAGCAGAATCAGGCTGATTGATCCGATCACAAGTATGCATATCGATATCGGCGCGCGCGGTAGTATGAACATCCGCATCTCGGATGCTCGAAAACTCCTTGTGAAATTGGTTGGCACAGGCAGTGTTTTAACACGTGAAGACCTATAGGCAGACAATATATGATTCCAATAATAGTTGTAACATAGCAGGAAAAAATTATGTTGGTGGAATTATGGGGTATGGCAGAGCCAACTACAAGGGATCTATGCTATCCGGCTCTACTTCAACTGGTAGTGTTAATGGTAATTCCAAAACAGGCCATATTGCAGGTGAACTGGAAGTAATTGTTATCGATTAATTTACTTTACTTCAGAATGCTAAAATAGAAGTATAATTATATGGGAAATGTAATTCTTAAAGATATTTCCAATATCGATAATGAACTATAAAAATTGCATTCTGAAGGTGCAAGTCTCCAAGATGATTTGCAGTGAAAAAGCATAGTTCTTGCAAACAATGTTATCACGACCACAAATCAGAGAATTGAAATCATCCAAAAAAGATTCGAGTGATTTTAATTTATTAAGTAAATTCGAACATTTTTTATGCTCACTTATTATATTTTTATTAGTATCTCTCATCCATTATCTTCTCCATTATAATCACAAATACTATTGTTTTTGTATGAACTGGCTTGGTAGATGACATATTTATCATCTATATTTTTTTGATTAAGTTTGCGTCCTCAACAATCACTATCATCATAATAATACTTGCAATCGAGACAATCTTTGTTTCCATATCTACTGCATAAAAATTTATAATCCCATCAATTATAACTTTTATACACTTTATCCTAATAGTGTATTCTAAAGTAATCCAAATAAGTTTTGAATGTATCTTGTGCTGACAGGCAGGTATCAAGAAGGTATCCTTTTTCCTGATTAGATAACCGTAAAACGTTATTTTTGCGCCGAACCAATTGTATGTTTTTTATCCACAGTATCTTTCGCCTTAATACCTGTTTCATTTTCTTCAAATGCAGAAAATGAACTCCACTGGTATGCATTTTTAAGAGTGCATACCATTTTGTTATACGTTGAATAAATGCTTTCGGAATTTGACCAAATCATATATTCAGAAACAAAAACAAGGTGCTGATTGCTAAACGCTTGTATATGGTTGTTACTGCACCGATTGTTAAAAAGAGTCACTACCGCACCTGTGTTCAGCTTGCCGGTAATAATCGGTTGTGTGCCATAACTTTTTCCGAAAAATGATTTCGAGTTTACTTCCTTTATTAGACTTAAAAGTATAGTACCATTTTGCTTATTATAAATCAATTCTCCCGATATTGGTTCATCTAAAATTTGAAACACTCCCGTGTAATGCCTATCAATATCAATATTTTCCCACATAAATAGTTCTCCTTATTTCGTGTACACTCAATACTATTCTGTATTTTATTACTACAGATATTGGCTTGATTTTCAAATGACTTGCTTATATGTAAAACCGCCACCTTAGAACCTAATCTAAGATGGCGGTTTCTGTTTCGTATTAGAGCATCACCTTTACGGCAAAGCCGCCGCTAAAGAAGTAAGTGTTCGTCCAATACACGTTTGGTGGAGATGAGGGGGGTCGAACCCCTTACCTCTTGAATGCCATTCAAGCGCTCTACCAGTTGAGCTACACCCCCAGGCAACGTACACATTATACAGGCAAGTTATCTTATTGTCAAATGAAATTTATCATTTGACGCAAATTATTTGTTATATTAAAATACTATATTAGCGGCATAATTTGCTGTTACTTAAACAGAATAGGGGATTGGGATGGATTTAAAAAAGAAAAAGCTGTTTTTGCTTGATATGGATGGTACCATTTACTTGGGAGACAGGCTTTTTAAAGGAGCCAGAGAGTTTTTAAATTATATAAAGGATTCCGGTTCACGATATATGTTTTTAACAAATAACTCCTCCAAAGGAGTGGAAGAATATGTTAAAAAGCTAAGGAACATGAATATAGAAGCGGAAAAAAGAGAATTTATGACCTCTCTGCAGGCTACCGCTCATTATCTTTCAAGCACAAAAAAAGACAGGGTTATATACGGACTGGGAACTGAGGGGATGAAAAACGAATTGCGCGCATGCGGTCTGGATGTCAGAGACCAGCCTTATCCTGAAACCAACTGCATCGTAGTCGGCTTTGATACCCAGCTTACCTTCCAAAAGATTGAATACGCATGCCGGGTTATAGAAAGCGGCGCAGAATACATAGCGACGCATCCCGATCTTATGTGTCCTATGGATGGAATTAACGTGCCCGACTGCGGCGCATTATGCGAGATGCTCTATATGGCGACCGGTAAGCGCCCTAAAGTTATAGGCAAACCGGCACCTTTAATGGCTCAAATGGCAATGCGGGAAGCCGGAACAGGAGTGGAGGAAGCAGTTTTTATAGGAGACAGGCTCAGCACTGACATAGCCTGCGGTATAAATGCCGGCATGGATACAATTTTAGTCCTTTCAGGAGTTACAACCCGGCAGCAGGCGCAGGAAGATGATATTAAAGCCACCCTTATATGCGATAATATTTATGAGCTTTACTGCATGCTGAAAAATTAATTCTTTATTATTCAGCAAAGAGGGATGAAAATAATTCACCTCTTGAGCGTGCCGAAAAAGCTGGTATGCTTTTAGTCGGGAACGCCGTTCGCTTGGGCATCAAAGATTTTCGGACTGCATTCTGTTCCCGCTGATACCCATAGCGTCCTTGGCAAGCCGCTTATAAGCGGCTTGCCCGCAGCAACTGTCGGAGGAAAGCAAAAATGTGGCTATACGCCGCAAAAAATTTAAATTTCAGGTTTATTGACAGTCTGAAGGGATGAAAATAATTCACCTCTTGAGCGTGCCGAAAAAGCCGGTATGCTTTTAGTCGGGAACGCCGTTCGCTTGGACATCAAAGATTTCCGGGCTGCATTCTATTCCCGCTGATACCCATAGCGTCCTTGGCAACCCGCTTATAAGCGGCTTGCCCGCAGCAACTGTCGGAGGAAAGCAAAAATGCGGCTATACGCCGCAAAAAATTTAAATTTCAGGTTTATTGACAGTCTGAAGGGATGAAAACAACTCACCTCTTGAGCGTGCCGAAAAAGCCGGTATGCTTTTAGTCGGGAACGCCGCTCGCTTGGACATTAAAGATTTCCGGGCTGCATTCTGTTCCCGCTGATACCAATCGCATCCTTGGCAACCCGCTTATAAGCGGCTTGCCCGCAGCAACTGTCGGAGGAAAGCAAAAATGCGGCTATACGCCGCAAAAAATTTAAATTTCAGGTTTATTGACAGTCTGAAGGATGAAAATAAAACTCATCCCTTTTATATAATTTAACAACCCTTAAATCACAGCTTATATAGATTAAGGAACGGTTATTGTTACTATTTGACTTATCTTACCCGTAAGAGCAGTCCCGTGCCTATAAGCGTCGTTATGCTCCGGCAGAATATAATAACTATGCTCTCCCGGCTCGGCCGCAGTGTCAATTATATTCAAAGCTTCTCCGCTTTCGCCCATAGCCCAGCCTATAAGCGTATGGGAATCCTTGTCTATCCGATAAAGTTTATATTTAACATAAGACTCCTCAGCATTAAAGGATATAACCGGCTGGCGCAGTTCATTGAGATAACAGGATAATTCTTCAGGCGGATTAGGCTCCGTCCAATACTGCGAAGCTTGGGTAGGCGCATATTTTATATTAAAATAATCGGTCATGCGGTATATTTCGGGCGTATCTTTGGTGGCGCAGGTTATTACTCCGTCATTTTTCAGGGTCAGCATATCTATATCCATACTAACAACTGTTTCCGGAACCGTAAACTCCGGAGCCTGCTTGCCGCTGTATAAATAATTAAACAGCTTGCCTGCAATCCTGGCCGGATATGTGCTGCCCGTTATCCCGTTTTTAAGGTATTGTTCAGGCGTAGTTTTATCATAACCCAGCCAAACTACTATTGTATAATCAAGATTATAAGCAGCCGTCCAGGCGTCTGAATATCCATCCGCACCAGTATAGCCTACAGTACCTGTTTTGACGCTGACGGGGAATGATAGATTCAAATTAATAGCAGTACTTCCGTATTCGGCGGCGTCTTCCAATATATCGCTCAGCATAAAGGCAGTTTCCCGGCTAATGGCCTGATGCGCATTCCTGGGCGGCTCATAAATTTCCTCGCCGTTTTCATCGCAGATTTTTATTATGCAGCTTGTATCCAGCTGTATGCCGTTATTTCCCAGCGCCTGATATGCCCCGGCTAAATCCAGAGGGGAAATGCCGTAAGTAAACCCGCCTAAAGCCAGCGCAAGATTTTTATCCTGCTCATCAAACGGAATGCCCAGATTTGAGGCATATTCCTTGGCCTCGTCTATTCCCACCATTTCCAGCGTCTCAACCGCCGGAACATTTAAAGATTTTATCAACGCTTCTCTGACGGTTATACTGCCATAATATTTGTCGTTAAAATTTCTGGGGGAATAGCCGTCAAAGCTCTTGCGCTCATCAATTAAAATGGAGGCCGGACTCAAAATGCCCTTTTCAAACGCAGGCGCATATACCATAATGGGCTTTATAGTAGAGCCGGGCGAACGCTTCATCATATATGCGCGATTAAGGCAAAAGCGGGTATCATAACTCCGTCCCCCCATAACCGCAACTATACCGCCCGTCTTATTATCCAGAACAACAGCTGCGCTCTGCGGTTTTATGTCCCCTTCTGCTTCAGGAAAATTGGAGTCGTCGGCATACACCTCTTCAAGATAACCCTGCAAAGAGGAATCCAAATTTGCATATATAGAGTAGCCGCTGCAAAGCAATTCTTCTATTTCCATATCCAGCGCCTGGGCGCTCTCTTCAAGCAGCATATCAATATAAAAGCCGTAAGAAATTTCATATGCCGGATTTTCATGCAGCACTAATTCCTCCTCGCGCGCATTATCCCGCTCCTCCTCTGTTATATACCCATATTCACACATAAGCCCTAAAACAAGGTTCCTTCTTTTAACGGCGTTTTCCGGCTTTATATGAGGCGCATATTGGGACGGCGATTTAATAACGCCCGCCAGCAGCGCCGCTTCGGCCAGAGTCAATTCAGCCGCGCCCTTGTTGAAATAGGTTTGCGCAGCCGATTCTATGCCATACGCACGATTGCCAAAATAAATATAATTAAGATACATTTCCAGTATCTCATCCTTTTCATACATCTGCTCAAGCTGATAAGCCAGAACGGCCTCCTGCAATTTGCGGGGCAGGGTCTTTTCACTGGTAAGGTGACTGTTTTTTATAAGCTGCTGAGTTATGGTGCTGGCGCCTTCTTTAAAATAACCCGCCTTCAAATCAGCCAGAAGCGCTCCGAAAATTCTTTTTATATCCACGCCTTCATGACTATAGAACCTAGCGTCTTCCGCTGAAATAAAAGCATATTTGACGTAATCGGGCAGCGTCTCTATTTCTATTTTAGTGCGGTTTTCGCCTGCATTAAGCAGTGATATAAGCTTTCCGTTCCTATCATAAATACGCAGGCTTTCCTGAACGTCGGTTATTTTTTCCGGAGTTAAATCAGCCCAAGTATTAACTCCGAGAATATAATACGCCGAAGTAAAGAGCACTGCTATGACACATAGACATACCCCCAGCCTTATCAGCGACCTTTTTAAAGATTTTGGCTTTTTAGCTTTCCTGCGCTTCAATGCATATCATTTCCTTACAATTATATTCCATATTATTTTTCCCCCGGAAACAGGGAATATACAAAGCACAGAGATATTTTTAACGGCTGGAAATCAAAGTTGCCGTTCGGTTAAATGTATGCTAAAATAATTAATAAAACTCATGGACAGGGGTGCATTATGAAGAATTTTCGCAAAAAAACAATCAGCTTCTTTTTAATTGTCATTTTATCCTTGGCCTGCTGCTCCTGCGCTGTGAATAATAATGATAATGACGGCGGCTCAACAAATCTTTCACCAAGCGAACCTGCAAACACCCTTGAAACAATACAGGCCAGTTCAACCGTCCAGCCAACCGCAAGTGTTAATCCTGCTGAAACAATAACGGATGACGGGACTTCTTCCGCCGCTTATATAAAGCCTGATTTTGAAATTACTATGGAGCCCGGCTTTTCCGAATTGGATTTGACCGGCGCGACCTATTTCTACTTAAAAGATAATACTGCCCTTATAATTATAAAAGAAGAGTTTAAAACGCTTGAAGAAGCAACTGAACTTAATGAATCATCCACTCTTCTGGAATACGGCGAAATCCTTAAAGCCAACAATGAAGCATCGGGGATATCCACAGGGGATATTATAGTTTCTGATAACGGCATAACTTATTTTACATATGAAAATACTTCATTAGGGCAGGATTATTTTTACATTACTGCTATCTTTAAAGGCTCGGATGCGTTCTGGTCATGCACATTTTATTGTCCGCTTGAAAATAAAACTCAATTTGAAAATGTTTTTCTTGGCTGGGCCGCGACTATTAAAGCAGCTTAATATGTAATTAAATTATTGCAGTCTGAGCCTTGGCTCAGGCTGCTTTATTTTATATACCCAAAGATACCCTGAATTGACAAGGGGATACACGCCTCCGGCGGTCTGATTCCGGCATTTTCTGCGTCATCGTCATTGACAAGGGGATACACGCCTCCGGCAGTCTGATTCCGGCATTTTCTGCGTCATCGTCAATGGGTGTACGTTACACCTCATTCCGCTTCCTTGAAAATGCCGGAATCAAACCCGCCGGAGGCCGAGAAGTCAGACAGCGGCCGTTTTCCGTGCCTCTGCAAGGCGCCTGAAGGACGTGTACTGGACGTACACGGAGGGAAAAGCAACACGGCAGGACACTCAAACAGCCCTGTCCTGACCGTATATGCCCTTGTCAATTCAGGGTAGGGAAGAGCGGCAAAAATAAATAAGAGCCTGAACGCACATGACGCCCAAACTCTTTTTGGCAGGGGAGACGCGATTCGAACACGCAACCAGCGGTTTTGGAGACCGCTGCTCTACCATTGAGCCACTCCCCTTTATAAAACACTTTCATACCAAACGAAGCTTATTATATTTTATATTAATGATTTTGTCAATTAGTTGTTTGCTCTTTATTAAATATTATGTTAAAATATAAAAAAAGCTAGGAGGCATGTAAGAACATATGGGATATAAAATAGGTTTTATAGGCGGAGGCAATATGGCTTCGGCGCTTATACAAGGTATTTTAGCATCCAAAATATCTAATCCTGAAGATATATGCGTCAGCGATAAATGCGCCGAAAAATTAGAAGCTTTTAAGGCTCTGGGGCTTAACACAACTCAGGATAATATGCAGGCTGTTGCAGCGTCAGATTATGTATTTCTGGCAGTCAAACCCAAACATCTTGAAGAAGCGCTTGAAGAGCTTGAATTGGAAGATATAGACACTGTATTTATAAGCATAGTGGCCGGCTGGACCACCAGGGGCCTAGAACGTTTCCTGCCTGAAACGGCAAAAATCGTCAGAGTAATGCCTAACACGCCTGCGCTTATAGGAATGGGAATGCTTGCCATTTCTGATGATTATAATATAAGTGAAGACGAATTAAAGGATGTCCGCAAAATTTTAGATACCGCGGGCAAAACCTTAATTATAGATCATGAGCTTATGGATGCTGTGACGGCCGTTTCAGGAAGCGGCCCGGCGTATGTATATATGTTTATAGACGCAATGGCTGATGCCGGAGTGCGTTTGGGTCTTGCAAAGGATACAGCGCTTGAGCTTGCTGTGCAAACGGTTATAGGCTCGGCTAAAATGATAGAACAAACCAAGCAGGCGCCGTCAGTTTTAAAAGACAAAGTTTGTTCGCCGGCCGGAACTACAATAGAAGCAGTTTACAGCCTTCAGGAAAATAATTTTGCATTTACAGTTATGCAGGCTGTTGAAAAGTGCGCGGCTAAATCAAAAGAAATATCCGAAACATATGATATAGATACAAACAACGGGTTTTCTGAAATTGAAGAATAAACCGCAGTTAAACAGCTGAAATTGTCTGAATCACCTTCAACACTTCGTAAAACTTGTGTTTTACGAAGTGTTGAAGGTCTCCTCTATTTTTAATTTGCAATATTATAATATACCAGATATAATTTGCAAACAAAACTCGGATGATTTTATTGTTACTTTGCCGGATGATAACGGAAATGAAATTGATTATGTGCTTTGGACAGCATAGAATATTCTGCTAATCTGCCAGCTAAAAGGAGATGTCTGATATAAAACTGTTATTTAAGCAGCGCTTTTTCTCTTGGTTTGACAGCTACGACATTTATGATGAAACCGGCAGTATAATGTTTGTGGTAAAAGGCGAGCTTGCCTGGGGACACCTGCTCAGAATATCTGATTCTAACGGCAGCGAAATGGGCTATATCAGAGAAAAGCCCCTTTCTTGGCTCCCTAAATTTGAGATGTATTTGGGAACCCGTTATATCGGCTGCATCAGCAAGGAATTTGCATTCTTTAAGCCCAAATTTAATATTGACTATAACGGCTGGCAAGTGGAAGGAAATTGGCTGGAATGGGATTATACTATTTTGGATGCAGCAGGTCAAAGCATAGCAAGCGTGTCAAAAGAAATATGGAACTGGACAGATACCTATGCGATTGATATCCTTAACCCGCAGGACGCGGTTTACGCCCTGATGCTCGTGCTTGCTATTGATGCAGAAAAGTGTTCAAGGAATGATTAAATTAAATTATTAATATATAAACCTATGGCACTTATGTATCAAACCTATGGCGCTTATGTATCTGATGCTTTGCAGACCAGCATAACATGCAGAAGTTCTCAGAAAAAAACCTGCCCGTGATTAAGGCCGGCAATTATAATTATAAGGATAATAAAATGCCAGAAACTAATTATTATAAACAGTTTAATCGTGAAAACGCTCAAAAATTAACCGCCATGCTGGACGAGCTCCCTGATTTCTGCCGGGATTATTTCCGCAGTATTTCATCTCGCACCAGCGCGCTTACACGCCTTAATTACGCTTATGATTTAAGAAACTTTTTTGAATACTTGTCCGCGCATAAATTATCCTGCCCTATTCATGATATTACCTCCCCCATGATGGATACTGTCACCACGTCAGACATAGAAAAATTCTTAGAATACGTAAGCTCATATGACAGAACGGTAAGCTATGAAAACAAGCAGATAACCGTAGAGGCTGAAAACGCAAACTGCGGAAAGGCGCGCAAATTAAGCTCCATAAGAGCATTATTCAAATATCTGTTTAAGGAAGAGATTATAAAATCCAATGTCGCCGCATTGGTAGATTCCCCCAAGATACATGATAAGGCGATAATACGCCTTGAGCCCGATGAAATAGCCAATCTGCTGGATGAAGTAGAAAAAGGAGAACGGCTTACAACCGGACAAAAGCGCTTCCATGAAGCTACTTATAAGCGGGATCTGGCTCTTATTACCCTTATGCTGGGCACGGGTATAAGAATAAGCGAATGCGTAGGCCTCAACATAAATGATATTGATTTTGAAACTAATTCCTTTAAAGTAACCCGTAAAGGCGGCAACGAAGTAGTGCTGTTTATAAACGACGAAATTGCAAACACGCTTGAGGCATACCTGGAGCAAAGACTGGAAATCCAGGCGGAGGAAGGCGACGAAGACGCGCTCTTTCTCTCTCTTCAAAAAAAGCGCATAACCCCCCGCGCTGTGCAGAATCTAGTGAAAAAATACAGCAGGATAATTGCTCCGCTGAAGAAAATAAGTCCGCATAAGCTGCGTTCAACATACGGAACTGCCTTATATCACGAAACCTCAGATATTTACCTTGTAGCGGATGTTCTTGGGCACAGGGATGTCAATACTACCAAAAAGCATTATGCAGCTATGAGCGAGGACAGACGCAGAGAAGCCGCCGACAAGGTTAAGCTGCGCCGGGACGAATAAAGCTTTCTTTTCATATAGCTTATTTTGCAGTAAATTACCCAATGGAAGGCGGTATTGCTTACCAGGATTAGTTTTATAATAGCTTATTTTGTAATAAATTACCCTAAATTGACAAGGGGATAGCACGCCTCCAGCGGTCTGATTCCGGCATTTTCAAGGAAGCGGAATGATGCGTACTGAACGTACACCCATTGACGATGACGCAGAAAATGCTGAAATCAGACCGACGGAGGGAAAAGCAGCACGGCATGACACTCAAACAGCCCTTGACCGTATATGCCCTTGTCAATTTAGGGTAGAAATTTCGCAGGCAAACAGAACAAATGTTTGCTTTTTAATTATTTTCGTGATATTATTATAATTGTGATATATTATCATAAAGTGAAAGGAGGATTTTTATTGTCTAAGGCTTCCGAACGCAAACAGCAGGAGATATATGAATTTATAAAAAACGAAATTTTATATAAAGGATATGCTCCTACTATACGGGAAATATGCAAGGCGGTTTCTTTGCGTTCGCCTTCTTCTGTTCATGCGCATCTTAATGCCTTGGAAAGCCGCGGATACATTACAAGAGATTTCTCCAAACCCCGGACCATTGTAATAAAAGATGAGTCCTCTATAGTTCCCAGTGCAATTAATATTCCCGTCATAGGCGGGATTGCCGCCGGGCAGCCCATTCTGGCCGTAGAAAATATCGAAGGCTATATACCTTTGCCCCACTCCATATTTAATGAAGAAGTTTTTGCCCTGATTGTACACGGAGAAAGCATGATTAATATTGGAATAATGGACGGCGATTATGTTATAATAAAACCGCAGCAAACCGCCGAAAACGGAGATATAGTAGCCGCCATAATAGAAGATTCTGTAACCCTCAAACGCTTTTATAAAGAAAAAAATCATTTCCGGTTACAGCCCGAAAATGATTATATGGAACCAATTATAACTGATAATGTCGCTATCATTGGGATAATGAAAGGCTTATTCAGAGTATATTAGCAAAGCACAGCAAAGCATTTTACTCTTCCCCATCCTCTTCCTCCTGGGACTGCATAAATTCATTGTACAATTCATCCAGAAGTATTTCATTATCCACAGTATTAAATAAAACTTCGCCGTTATCCTCTATAAACTCCATGATATACAGTTCCTGCTCCTCATCGTCATAATGCTCTTTTTCCACAAGATAAACGTATACATGGTCGTCATATTCTATGCTGTCCAAAAGCACATAATCAATTTCATTTCCGTTATCATCCAGCAAAGTAACAATAAAATCATCCAACTCGTTATTTTTCATAATCTGTGCCTCCTAAATTTATACTGTCCAAATAATTTTGAAGTATAATGACCGCCGCCATTTTATCTATAACGCCTTTCCTCTTCTTGCGGGATACATCCGCTTCAAGAAGCACCCGTTCGGCGCTTAAGGAAGAAAAACGCTCGTCCCATAATATTACCTCCAGCCCTTTTTGGCGCAAGCGGGATAAAAGCAGTTCATTTTTATCCTCCTGGACGTGATGATCCCCGTTAAGATGAACGGGCCGGCCGGCTATTATTCTTCGGGCATTATACTGTACCGCTAAATCATAAATATGTTCCGCGTCAAGAGTTAGGTTTTTGCGCGTATATGTTTCTAGGCCCGAACAAATAAACCCGCTCTGGGATACCGCAATGCCTATTCGCCTATCCCCTATATCCAACCCCAGGCAGCAGCTATTTGCTTTCATTATTATCGATATAGAACCTAACCAGCTCTTCCAAAAGCTCGTCACGCTCTACTTTCCTTATCAATGAACGGGCGTTATTATAGCCGGTTATGTAGGTAGGATCTCCCGAAATAATATAGCCTACTATTTGATTTATTGGGTCGTATCCCTTATCCAAAAGCGCCTGATATACTTTGGACAGGATATCTCTAAGTTCCGGATTATCCTTGCTGCGCGAAAATTTCATCGTATTCTGATCCATATTCAGCCCTGTCCTTTCTTTAGTCTGTAAATATTATAATATATAAAATCTATAAAAGCAATATTTTTATGTTAAAATTAGTTAAACTACAAATTCCCGGATTAAATAATCCGGGAATCTGCCGTTACATACCTAGCTGGCGTACATACTTCATGGCCTTGCGCTTTCCTTTTTTATACATGCGCTTCACACAAGGCGAATCGCACATTTTAACCGCCGCTACGCCGGCCATAGCACCCATAACGCCGCCGATAAGAATGCAGCTCATCGCTCCTATTCTCATATTTTCACCACCTTAATCATTAACCTTTCTCTTATTATTAGCAGAATAATGGTTAAAGATAAGTAGCAAAATTAGTTATTTTTTAATAAATTACCGCTTCGTCATATAAGGGGTGCCTAATGGCCAGTTTTTCCACCTCAGCGCGGACCGAAAGCGCCGCAGGATAGCCTTCGCGTATGATGCGCGCAATATATCCGGCTATCAGGCGCATATCCTCTTCGTCAAAGCCGCGCGAAGTAACTGCCGGAGTTCCCACTCTGATGCCGCTTGTAACAAAGGGCTTTTCAGGGTCAAAGGGTATCGCGTTTTTATTGACGGTAATATTGGCGCAGCCCAGTCTGGCTTCCAATTCCTTGCCTGTAATACCTACCGAACGAAGGTCAAGCAGAATAAGATGGTTATCAGTTCCGCCCGAAACCATATTGATTTCATTTTCCTTAAAGCCTGCTGCAAGCGCCTGCGCATTCTTGACAATGCGATGCGCATAATCCCTGAATTCAACGCTCAGCGCTTCCTTTAAGCAAACAGCCTTAGCGGCTATAACATGCATGAGAGGTCCGCCCTGAATCCCAGGGAACACAGCCTTATCTATATCCTTGGCATACTGCTCCTTGCACATAATCATGCCGCCGCGCGGGCCGCGTAAGGTCTTATGAGTGGTTGTAGTAACAAAATCAGCATAGGGCACCGGACTCTCATGCTCGCATGCCGCAACCAGCCCGGCAATATGAGCCATATCCACCATCAGATACGCGCCCACTTCGTCAGCTACTTTTCTGAACTTCTTAAAATCGATTGCTCTGGGATACGCGCTGGCTCCGGCAACTATCATTTTAGGCCTGCATTCCTTAGCTATGCGCATCAATTCGTCATAATCAATGGTCTGCTCTTCTTCGCTTACGCCATAGGGTACAATATTAAAATATTTGCCCGACATATTGACAGGGCTGCCGTGAGTAAGATGCCCGCCGTGAGCAAGATTCATGCCCATAATTGTATCTCCCGGCTTAAGCATGGCAAAATACACAGCCATATTAGCCTGAGCGCCCGAATGCGGCTGAACATTGACATGCTCGCAGCCAAAAAGCTTTTTAGCCCTTTCCTTAGCCAGATTTTCGGCTATATCCACAAATTCGCAGCCGCCGTAATATCTTTTGCCCGGATATCCTTCGGCATATTTATTTGTAAAATGCGAACCCATAGCGGCCATAACGGCAGGAGAAACAAAGTTCTCCGAAGCTATAAGCTCTATATGGGAATTCTGCCTTTTAAGCTCCAGAAGCATTGCGTCAGCAATTTCAGGATCTGCCTTTCGTATTTCATTAATATCTATCATATGTACCCTCCTTAAAATATCACCCATTTAAATAAATAAATGGGTGAAAACAATCAAATGTACTTATCAATTATATCGGACAGCTGCGCTTTATTGCGGTATCCGGTCACAGCCTCCTGCATCTCGCCCTTCTTAAAAACCATCAATGTAGGAAGGTGCATTATTTTGTAACGCTGTGTCACCTGGTTATTATTGTCCACGTCCACTTTAGCAATCTTGAACTTGCCGCTGTATTCCTCGGCCAAGGCTTCCAGGGTAGGCGCAAGCTGCTTGCACGGCCCGCACCAAACGGCGCTGAAGTCTACAAGAACGGGCAGTTCGGAATTCATAACCTCGCTGTTGAACGTGTCGTCATTCACCTCTATCAGTTTATTCATAAAGTCACTCCTTATCCTGGGATATAATGTACGCGGTTGGTTTATTGTCAATTTTTCTGCGAAAAGCCCAAACAAGCAAATAAACCATCATCGATATTATTATACCACACAGTACCGCGATTATGTCAAATGGTTTTATATCCAAAGCCTGCGCTCCCAAATAACCGCCAATAACGCCCACGCACAGGCCGGCCAGCGGTAAAATATATAGAAGCAGCAGGGAAAGATTAAATTTTTTGTCCGAAATATCTAAAAGCACCCTATCCCCTGCGGCGGCTCCTATGTCGTTCTGCGCGTTTATTGTCATATTGCGGAAGCGCCCGCATTTTCCGCAGCCCGAACAGCCTTCCTTATGTCCTATTACAACCTTAGCCCTGCCGCCTTCAACAGAAGCTACCACTCCGCTGCATTTCATCTGATTCTCCGCCTTCTTTAAGCAATTCCCCGCATATGCGTCCTGTCCATCTTCATTGACCGCCTTTTTTAAGCAGCTCCCCGCATATGCGTCCTTGTCCATCCTCATTGACCAACTTTTTTAAGCAATTCCCCGCATATGCGTCCTGTCCATCTTCATTGA
>ULRR01002907.1_pt1 | contig 24773 bp, 15 predicted proteins | sample 1955651 | NCBI WGS metagenome assembly ULRR01 (sample SAMEA4835688, study PRJEB28245) | human gut metagenome | biome: gut microbiome; material: fecal sample | place: Denmark | collected 2008
CTGTGTCGAAAAGGTGTTTCTCGAACACGGGTGCAAAGGTACGGATTATTTTTGAATCTGCAAGCGTTTTTGGGAAAAATGTGCAAATAAATAATGTGCCAATGTGCTAATGTGCCACTATAGTTATGATTATCACATTGTCACATTGTTTATTAGCACATTATTTATTGGCACATTATTAAATCTTACTTGTTCAGCGCGTCCACTTCGGCCAGACTTTTGTTGATTTCGTCATCGCTGAGGTCGTAATTGGTAAGGTTACCTGCCAGGTATTGGTCGTAAGCGCTCATGTCAATCAAGCCATGTCCCGACAAGTTGAACAGCAATACTTTTTCTTCGCCGCTTTCTTTGCATTTCAAGGCTTCGTTGATGGTAGCGGCAATGGCGTGGCACGATTCCGGTGCCGGGATGATGCCTTCCACTTTGGCAAAGAGACAACCTGCCTTGAACGAATCCAATTGTTCGATGTCGACCGCTTCCATCAGATTGTCTTTGATGAGTTGCGACACGATGACGCCTGCACCGTGGTAACGCAGACCTCCGGCATGGATGTTGGCAGGAGTGAAGTTATGTCCTAAGGTGAACATCGGGAGCAAAGGCGTATATCCGGCTTCGTCTCCATAGTCGTATTCAAATTTTCCACGGGTCAGTTTCGGACACGATGCAGGTTCGGCGGCAATGTATCGGGTCTTCTTTCCTTCCAGAATGGTATGGCGCATGAAAGGGAAAGCGATACCGCCGAAGTTGGAACCGCCGCCGAAGCAAGCGATGATGGCATCGGGATATTCACCTGCCATTTCCATCTGCTTCTCAGCTTCCAGTCCGATGATGGTCTGATGCAAGGTCACATGGCTCAGTACCGAACCTAAAGTGTATTTACAGTTCGGAGTCGTGCGTGCCAGTTCCACGGCTTCCGAAATGGCTGTACCCAGCGAACCTTGGTGGTTGGGATATTTGGTCAGGATGTCTTTCCCGGCACGGGTAGACATGGAAGGCGAGGGAGTTACCTGTGCGCCGAAGGTCTGCATGATGCTCCGGCGGTAAGGTTTCTGCTCGTAACTGATTTTCACCTGATATACGGCTGCTTCCAGTCCGAATACATTGGCGGCATACGATAAGGCGGCTCCCCATTGTCCGGCTCCCGTTTCGGTCGTGATGTTGCTCACGCCTTCTTTCTTGCAGTAGTAAGCCTGCGCCAGTGCTGAGTTCAGTTTGTGCGAACCGATGGGGCTGACACTTTCGTTCTTGAAATAGATGTGTGCCGGGGTATCCAGGGCTTTTTCCAGCCCGTAAGCACGTACCAGCGGGGTGCTCCGGTAGTATTTGTACATCTCGCGTACTTCTTCCGGTATTTCAATCCATGTATCTGTTTGGTTCAGTTCCTGATGGCAAAGTTCTTTGGCGAAGATGGGATAGAGGTCTTCGGGTTTAAGCGGCTCTTTGGTTGCCGGATTTAATGGAGGCAGCGGTTTGTTTTTCATGTCTGCCTGGATGTTGTACCAAAAGCGTGGTATTTCGTCTTCGGGTAAGATGAATCTTTTCTGTTTTTTGCTCATAATGACTTACATTTTTAAATGTTTTGCCAAAAATAAGTAAAAATGTGCAACCGTGCAACCTCTTTTGTGGAAAATATTTCAAGGAGGGAGGCTTTTATCTGCAAGCGTGGGAAAAGCTAACAGGAATCCCGCATGCAACTAGCTTCGTTTCCGGTAAGATTATTAATCTTATAGCTGGAAGATTATTAATCTTACACGTGCAAGATTATTAATCTTACAAGGAAGGCAGTTATATGCACCGGGAAGAGCAGTTTAGTCTTCCACCCAAAGCAGGTCACTCATAATGCCGTCGGAGATGAATATGCCTTTTTCGGTCAGCTTCAGGATGTCGCCTGTTTGTTGCAGGGTTTGTTGTTGCAGATGAGGCATTGCCTGCTTGAGGCAATAAGCGTATAACTCTTTTCCGAATTCCTTTTCCAGACGTGGCAAAGACATTCCCCATGCCGTGCGCAGGCTGGTGATGATAAAGTCATTATACCGGGTGTAGAGGTCGAGCTCTTCCAGTTCGAAGTCCGGTTGGCAGCTCTCTATGCCTTGCATGTAGCGGGCGAGCGAAGCTACATTCCATTGGCGCGAATTTCCATTGTATGAGTGTGCCGAGGCTCCGCAGCCTAAATAAACCTTACCCGTCCAATAACTGGAGTTATGGCGCGAATATTTTCCGGGCAGGCAGAAGTTGGAAATTTCATAGTGTTCGTATCCGGCTGCTTTCAGGGTGTGAATCAGTTCGGCAAAGAGAGACACGCTCAGGTCTTCGTCTATCTCGTCTACCCGGTGTGCCTCGCGCAGTTTCCACAGGGGAGTGCCTTCTTCGTAAATCAGGTGATAAGCCGAAATGTGTTCGGGATGCAAGGCAAGGGCTTGTTGCAGGTCGGCTTTCCACGAAGCGAGAGTCTCGCCCGGGAGTCCGTACATCAGGTCAATGCTGATGTTGCCGAATCCTGCCTTCCGGCATGCTTCGTATGCTTCGATAGCCTGTCGGGCGGTATGGCGGCGGTGCAATAAAGACAAGGTATTATCGTTGAAGGTCTGTATGCCCATGCTCAGACGGTTGAAAGGGAAGCGGCGAAGCATGAGAATATAGGAGGTGTTCAAATCGTCAGGATTGGCTTCGATGGTGATTTCGGCATCCTTTTCGATGTGATAATAAGTATATAGGGTGTCGAACAATGCTTTGAAATGGGGCTCTTGCAGTTGGGATGGGGTGCCTCCACCTAGGTAAATGGTCTCTACGGTTTCATCCCTGATATAGTCTTTCCGCTGTTTCAGCTCTTCGCAAAGAGCACGGATGTAGCGGTCTGCCTGTTCGCCTTGGGTGGTCGAGTAGAAGTCGCAATAGATGCAACGCCGTTTGCAGAAAGGGATATGTAGATAGATGCCTGCCATAAAGAAGATGAAAAAAAGCGTGTGCTCCCCTTTTGTAGAGAACACACGCTAATTATAGAGAGATTGTGATTATTTCTCGCCACAGATAGCAGCTACACCCGGCAATACCTTGCCTTCGATAGCTTCCAGCAGTGCACCACCACCGGTAGAGATGTAAGATACCTGGTCTGCCATACCGAACTTGTTGATGCAAGCTACAGAGTCACCGCCACCAATCAATGAGAAAGCACCGTTCTTGGTTGCTTCTGCGATAGCTTCGGCAATAGCCTTAGAACCGCCTGTGAAGTTATCGAATTCGAATACACCGGCAGGGCCGTTCCACAAGATAGTCTTGGCGTTGACAATAGCGTCTTTGAAAGCTTTGCGGCTTTCAGGACCTGCATCCAGACCTTCCCATCCGTCAGGAATGTTGTTAGCCGGGCAAACTTGTGTGTTGGCGTCGTTAGAGAATGCGTCAGCTGCGATGCAATCGGTACCCAATACCAGGTTAACGCCTTTTTCTTTTGCTTTCTTGATGATGTCGAGAGCCAAATCCAGTTTGTCATCTTCGCAGATAGAGTTACCGATTTTGCCACCCTGAGCTTTTGCGAAAGTAAATGTCATACCACCGCACAGAATCAGGTTGTCTACTTTATCCATCAGGTTTTCGATGATACCGATTTTGGTAGAAACTTTCGAACCACCCATGATAGCGGTGAACGGACGTTTGATGTCTTTCAATACGTTGTCTACAGCTTTCACTTCTTTTTCCATCAGGTAACCCAACATCTTGTGGTCTGCATCGAAGTAGTCAGCGATAACGGCTGTAGAAGCGTGTTTACGGTGAGCTGTACCGAAAGCGTCCATTACATAGCAGTCGGCATAAGAAGCCAATGTCTTGGCGAAGTCTTTCTGACGGGCCTTCATTTCTTTCTTGGCGTCTTCGTAAGCAGGGTCTTCTTTTTCGATGCCTACGGGTTTGCCTTCTTCTTCAGGATAGAAGCGGAGGTTTTCCAGCAACAGTACTTCGCCCGGTTTCAAGGCTGCGGCAGCATCCTGAGCTTTAGCGCAGTCGGGAGCGAATTGTACCGGTGTGCCCAGTGCTGCAGATACAGCGTCGACAATCTGGCTCAACGAATATTTAGCGTTTACTTTGCCTTTGGGTTTGCCCATGTGTGACATGATAATCAAAGCGCCGCCGTCAGCCAATACTTTTTTCAAAGTAGGCAGTGCGCCACGGATACGAGTGTCATCGGTGATTTTACCTTCTTCGTTCAAGGGTACATTGAAGTCCACGCGAACGATTGCCTTCTTTCCGGCAAAGTTGAATTTGTCAATAGTCATCATAGTCTTAATATTTTTTGTTTAAAGTGTTTGCTTTTCAGTTGCACCGCAAAGTTAAGAAAAAAAACAAATAAAGCGGTATTCGTCCCGATTATTTTCTGTGTCTTTGTTATTTTGTTTTAAAAGCGGGAGAATAATGCCTCTATTTCCTGGCTGTGAGCGCTATGCTTTGTCCCTGTATCCGATGGGGAAGCGGAAAGATTAGGAACGTATGCATAAAAGTCGTATCTTTGTGCGCTTTTTTCAAGGAATGAATCATCAAACAACTGTTATGTACTCGAACAAGGAAATTTGGAATGTGACTTATCCCATTTTCTTGGGATTGCTGGCACAGAATGTCATCAATGTAACCGATACTGCCTTTTTGGGGCACGTGAGCGAAGTGGCGTTGGGAGCCTCGGCTATGGGTGGATTGCTTTACATCTGCATCTATACGGTGGCTTTCGGTTTCAGTGTAGGCTCGCAGATACTGATTGCGCGGCGCAACGGCGAGGGGAATTATCATGCCGTAGGACCGGTCATGTGGCAAGGCTCGGCTTTCAGTCTGGGGATGGCCGTCGTGCTCCTGGCGGTGATGTATCTGTTTGCCGAACCGTTGATACGCCTGCTGATTACGTCGGACAACATTTACCATGCCACTTACGAGTTTTTCACGTGGCGCATCTGGGGCTTCCTGTTCGCTTTTGTCAACGTGATGTTCCGTGCTCTTTACATCGGTATCACAAAGACGAAAGTGCTCACGATGAGTGCGATTGTTATGGCGGCGGTCAATGTGGTGCTCGATTATGTGCTGGTGTTCGGCAAATGGGGATTCCCCGAAATGGGTGTGCGCGGAGCTGCGCTGGCATCGGTTATCGCCGAGGCATCCTCGTTGGTGTTCTACCTTATATATACGTATACGCAAGTAGACCTGAAGAAATACGGTTTGCACCGTTTCGGACAATTCGACTGGAATATGGTGATGCGTATCCTGCGCATTTCCTGTTTCACGATGGTGCAGTATTTCCTTTCGATGGGTATCTGGTTCGTGTTCTTCATGGCATTGGAGCGGTTGGGAGAACGCCAGCTTGCGATAGCCAACATTGTGCGTAGCGTCTATGTGGTGTTGCTCATTCCGGTACAGGCGCTTTCTACTACGGCAAACTCGCTGGTAAGCAATCTTATCGGTTCGGGAGGCGTATCGATGGTCGTGCGGCTGCTCAACCGCATTGCCCGAATGTCTTTCCTTATCATGGTAGTCTGTGTGGCACTGTGCGCTGCTTTCCCTCATGCCATCCTTTCGGTCTATACCGGCGAGGAGGCTTTGCTCGACGAGTCGGTGATGGCACTCTATGTGGTATGTGCCTCGATGCTGATAGCCGCTCTTGCCAATGTGTATTTCAACGGCATTTCGGGCACGGGAAACACGCAGGCGGCACTGGTGCTCGAAATCGGGATACAGGTGTTCTATGCCCTTTATATCATCGTCATCGGTATGGTGGTGCAGGCTCCGGTAGAGATTTGTTTCACCACCGAGGTGATTTATTACACCTTGATGCTGGCTTTCAGCGTGATTTATCTGAAAAAAGCGAAATGGCAGAACAAAAAGATTTGATGCCTGCAAGTTTTTTACTACTTTTGCAACCGCGTTTCCTTTTAGCGTAAAAGCACGAGGATGAGGGTCTTTTTTGAGAAAAACCTGACCGGTGCTTGATGAAGTAGATAACTATAAACCAATAACATACTATGTTCGATAATTTAAGTGAAAGACTTGAGCGGTCGTTCAAGATATTGAAAGGTGAGGGCAAAATCACCGAAATCAATGTAGCGGAGACCTTGAAAGACGTGCGCCGCGCGTTGCTGGATGCCGACGTAAACTATAAGGTGGCAAAGAATTTTACCGATACGGTCAAAGAGAAAGCTTTGGGACAGAACGTGCTGACTGCCGTAAAGCCCAGCCAGTTGATGGTGAAGATCGTTCACGACGAACTGGCGAAGCTGATGGGAGGCGAAACCGTAGAGCTTGAACTGAAAGGACGTCCGGCAGTTATCCTGATGTCGGGTCTGCAAGGTTCGGGTAAGACAACCTTCTCGGGCAAGCTGGCTCGGATGTTCAAATCGAAGAAGAACCGCAAGCCTTTGCTGGTAGCGTGCGACGTTTATCGTCCGGCGGCTATCGAGCAGTTGAAAGTGTTGGGCGAACAAGTGGAAGTGCCCGTTTATAGCGAACCCGAAAGTAAAGACCCGGTACAGATTGCCCTGAATGCCATTCAGGAAGCCAAGGCAAAAGGCAATGACCTGGTCATCGTCGATACAGCCGGTCGTTTGGCGATAGACGAGCAGATGATGAACGAGATAGCGGCTATCAAGAATGCCATCAATCCCGACGCCACTCTCTTTGTGGTAGATGCCATGACGGGTCAGGACGCGGTAAACACGGCGCGCGAATTCAACGAGCGTCTCGATTTCACCGGTGTTGTCTTGACCAAGCTGGACGGTGATACTCGTGGCGGTGCGGCTTTGTCTATCCGTACGGTAGTAAATAAACCCATCCTGTTTGTGGGTACAGGCGAGAAGCTGGATGCTGTCGACCTTTTCCACCCGGCGCGTATGGCGGACCGTATCTTGGGTATGGGTGATATCGTTTCCTTGGTAGAACGTGCGCAGGAACAATACGATGAAGAAGAAGCCAAGCGTCTGCAAAAGAAAATCCAGAAGAACCAGTTCGACTTCAACGACTTCCTCGGACAGATTCAGCAAATCAAGAAGATGGGTAACCTGAAAGACCTTGCTTCGATGATTCCGGGAGTAGGAAAGGCAATCAAGGATATTGACATCGACGACAATGCGTTCAAGAGCATCGAGGCTATCATCTATTCGATGACTCCCGAAGAACGTACGCATCCCGAAATCTTGAACGGAAGCCGCCGCAACCGTATCGCGAAAGGTAGTGGAACAAGCATTCAGGAAGTAAACCGCCTCTTGAAGCAGTTCGACCAGACCCGCAAGATGATGAAGATGGTGACCAGCAACAAGATGGCAGGCATGATGCAACGGATGAAACGTAGATAACTAATAGTAGATATTCTTAACCCGTTGGCGGAATTAAATAGCATATATTTGACTCTGCCAACGGTTTTGTCGTTTTTATAGTTGAGGTATTGTAGGATTGTAAGTGTGTCATTACGACAACTTATAGAAACTGATGCAAAGTTAGCAGTTTCAAATGTGCAGAATATATAAGACTACGGCTGTAGTTGATTTTTGGGTGTAAAAAAAGAGGATGTAAATCTCATAATTGATTGATTTACATCCTCTTCCAAGCGGAGAGACAGGGATTCGAACCCCGGGTACCTCGCGGTACAACGGTTTTCAAGACCGCCGCAATCGACCACTCTGCCACCTCTCCAAAACTCTTTCGGGAAGCACTTCCTTTCAAAAGCGATGCAAAGGTACGGATTATTTTTGAATATGCAAGTGTTCGGGTAAAAAAAGTGCAGGAAAGGGGTCGGTTTGCCAAGATTTGTCTATCTTTGCCCAAAGTATGAATTTAATAGACACGGAATTATGAACAAAGCTATTATTACTGTTGTGGGAAAAGATTCGGTGGGCATTATCGCCAAAGTCTGCTCGTATCTTGCCGAGAATAATATCAATATCCTGGATATTTCGCAAACCATCGTGCAGGAGTTTTTCAACATGATGATGATTGTAGACATGACACACATCGAGAAACCCTTCGAACAGGTCGTCAACGAACTGACGGAAACGGGAAACACGATGGGCGTACAGGTGAAATGCCAACGTGAGGAAATATTCAACAAGATGCACCGGATTTAATAAAACAACAGGCTTATGATTAATATATCAGAGGTTCTTGAAACCAACAAGATGATCGAGAAGGAAAATCTCGACGTGCGGACCATCACGATGGGAATCAACCTGTTGGAGTGTGCCGACAGCAACGTGGATGTACTTTGCCGGAAAATATACGAAAAAATTACCCGCCTTGCCAAAGACCTGGTAAAGACTGGAGAAGACATTTCGAAGGAATACGGGATACCCATCGTGAACAAGCGCATTTCGATTACGCCCATCGCGCTGGTGGGCGGGGCGGCTTGCCAGACTACTGCCGACTATGTGAAGATAGCACGCACGCTGGACCGTGCCGCCGAAGAGCTGGGCGTGAACTTCATCGGGGGCTATTCCGCCATTGTATCGAAAGGCATGACTCGGAGCGACGAATTATTGATTCGTTCCATCCCCGAAGCGCTGGCCTGCACCGAGCGGATTTGCAGCTCGGTGAATGTGGGCTCTACCAAGACCGGCATCAACATGGATGCGGTGCGCCTGATGGGGGATATTATCAAGGAGACGGCACGCATGACCGCCGACCGCGACTCGCTGGGATGTGCCAAGCTGGTGGTGTTATGCAATGCGCCCGACGATAATCCCTTTATGGCAGGAGCTTTTCACGGCGTGTCGGAAGACGATGCCATCATCAATGTAGGCGTAAGCGGTCCGGGTGTAGTGAAGTATGTGCTCGAACAAATCCGCGATGCCAATTTCGAAGTGTTGTGCGAGACTATCAAGCGGACCGCTTTCAAGATTACCCGTGTGGGCCAACTTGTGGCTCAGGAGGCTTCGCGCCGTCTGGGCGTGCCGTTCGGCATCATCGACCTCTCGCTGGCACCCACGCCTGCTGTGGGCGACAGTGTGGCGGATATCCTGAAGGAAATCGGGCTGGAACATCCGGGAGCGCCGGGAACGACGGCTGCCCTGGCATTGCTGAACGACCAGGTGAAAAAGGGAGGCGTGATGGCATCTTCGTACGTAGGAGGCCTGAGCGGCGCATTCATCCCCGTGAGCGAAGACCAGGGCATGATCGACGCGGTAGAGGCAGGAGCACTCACCATCGAGAAACTGGAGGCGATGACCTGTGTATGCTCGGTAGGGCTGGACATGATTGCCATCCCGGGCGACACATCGGCTGCTACCATTTCGGGCATTATCGCCGACGAGTCGGCCATCGGCATGATCAACCAGAAAACCACCGCCGTGCGCATCATCCCGGTAGAAGGGAAAAACGTGGGCGAAACGGTAGAGTTCGGCGGCTTGCTGGGCTATGCGCCCATTATGCCGGTCAACCGCTTCGGTTGTGAGAAATTTGTAAACCGTGGCGGACGTATCCCTGCCCCGATACACAGCTTTAAGAACTAAGCGGTGTATGGCGGAGTATTTAGACGGACTGAACGAAAGCCAGCGCGAGGCGGTGCTTTACATCGACGGGCCTTCGCTGGTGATAGCCGGAGCAGGCTCGGGGAAGACGCGTGTGCTGACGTATAAAATAGCTTATCTGATGGACCAGGGATACGAGCCTTGGTCTATCCTGGCATTGACATTCACCAACAAGGCAGCACGCGAGATGAAAGAACGCATCGCCCGGCAGGTGGGGAACGAACGTGCGCGCTACCTGTGGATGGGTACGTTTCATTCGGTCTTTTCACGCATTTTGCGCATGGAAGCCGAATGGCTGGGCTTTTCATCCAACTTCACGGTATACGATGCCACCGACTCGAAGAGCTTGCTGAAAGCCATTATCAAGGAAATGGGGCTGGACGACAAGACGTACCGCCCCGGCTTGGTGCAGAGCCGCATCAGCAATGCCAAAAACCAGCTGATCCTGCCCGAAGCCTATGCGGCGGACGCAGAGTGCTGCCAGAGCGATGCGGAAGCGAAGGTGCCTGCCTTGCGCGACATTTACCTGCGCTACTGGGAGCGGTGCCGGCAGAGCGACGCGATGGACTTCGACGACCTGCTGCTCTATACCTACCTGTTGTTCGACCGGCATCCGGAGGTGCGCGCCAAATACGCTTCGCGCTTCCGCTTCGTGCTGGTGGATGAGTACCAGGACACCAATTATGCCCAGCACCGCATCGTGTGGCAACTGACCGAGGAAAACCGGAAGGTGTGCGTGGTGGGAGACGACGCGCAAAGTATCTATTCGTTCCGGGGAGCCAATATCGACAATATCCTCAAGTTTACCCAGACCTATAAGGAGGCGCGCCTCTTCAAGCTGGAACAGAACTACCGCTCCACGCAGACCATAGTGAACGCTGCCAATAGCCTGATTGCCAAAAACCGCGAACAAATCCGGAAAGCCGTATTCTCGGAGAAAGACAAGGGCGACCCCATCCCGGTATTCAATGCCTACAGCGATGTAGAGGAAGGCGAGATTGTGGCAAACAAGGTGGCACGGATGACGGCAGGCGGACAATACGGATACGATGATTTTGCCATCTTGTACCGCACCAACGCACAGAGCCGCATCTTCGAGGAAGCATTGCGCAAGCGGGGACTTCCTTACCGCATTTACGGCGGCTTGTCTTTCTACCAGCGGAAAGAGGTGAAAGACGTAGTGGCTTATTTCCGTCTGGCGGTGAACCCCAACGATGAAGAAGCCTTCAAGCGCGTCATCAATTATCCGGCAAGGGGTATCGGCGACACAACGCTAAACAAGATTACAGCTGCCGCCACACAGGCGAATGTCAGCTTATGGACGGTGCTGAACGACCCGCTGGCGTATGGCGTGCAGGTGGCAAAAAACACGGTATCGAGGTTGCAGGGATTCCGCGAGCTGATAGCCGGATTTGCCCGGGATGTGACGCTCAAAGACGCATATACACTGGGGCAGGACATCGTGCGGCGCTCGGGGATTATCGCTGATGTGTACCGCGACCGCTCGCCCGAAAACCTGAGCCGGCAGGAGAATATCGAAGAACTGATAAACGGCATTCACGTTTTTTGCGAAAACCGTGAAGAAGAAGGAAACGAGCGCATTTCTCTTTCCGATTACCTGCAAGAGATAGCCCTGCTGACCGATTTGGACAGCGAGGAGGGCGAAGGCGCACGCGTGACCCTGATGACCATTCATTCGGCGAAAGGGCTGGAGTTTAAGAACGTGTTTGTGGTGGGAATGGAAGAAAACCTGTTCCCCAGTCCGATGGCGACAGGTTCGCCCCGTCAGATGGAAGAAGAGCGGCGCTTGTTTTATGTAGCCATCACCCGTGCCGAAGACCATTGCTTCCTCTCGTACGCCAAATCCCGTTTCAAGTACGGACGGATGGAGTTCAGCAGTCCCAGCCGCTTCTTGCGCGACATTGATGCCTGTTACCTGAAGCTGCCCGAAGGGGAAGCCGCTTTCTCGCATTCCACCCCCGAAGAGCGTGCCGGCAGGTTTGTTTCGGAGACTGCCAGTGCTTTCCGGCCGAAAGCTCCTATGGAAAAAGCCCGCGTCATTGCCTCGGCTCCTCCGCGTACCTTGCGTAAGCTTGCCGACACGCCCCGAAATGAGGAAACCTCCCAAGCGGATACTCCGTCGGGAGCAGGCATTTCGGTGGGCACCACCATCGAGCATCAGCGTTTCGGCATAGGCAAAGTGGTCCGGGTAGAAGGTACGGGCGATAATTGTAAGGCAACGGTTGAGTTCCAACACGCCGGCGTGAAGCAGCTTTTGCTGAAATTCGCCCGCTTCAAGGTTCTTTGAAATATCTGCGTTTCAAAATAAAATCGAACGCAGAGGCGCGGAAACGCAAAGTTTTTATTTTTTAGAGTGAGCAAAGTGCATAGAGAGAATGAAGAATGAAGAATTAAGAATTAAGAAAGAAATCTGTGTAATCTGTGGTGAAAAAACATCAACAGATTCTTCATTCTTAATTTTTCATTTATAAGCTCTGTGGTGAAAAAATAAACAAAAAAAGAAGATGTTAGATGTAACCCAAGTACCTTCCCCGTGCTATGTGATGGAGGAAGAGTTGCTCAGGAAAAACCTGAGCCTGATAAAGTCGGTAGCCAGCCGCGCTGGAGTGGAAATCATTCTTGCCTTCAAGGCATTTGCCATGTGGAAATCATTCCCGATATTCCGCGAGTACATCAGCCATACCACGGCAAGTTCGGTCTACGAGGCACGCCTTGCCTACGAAGAATTCGGAAGTCCAGCGCATACCTATTCGCCGGCTTATACCGAAACGGATTTCCCCGAATTCCTGAAGTACAGCAGCCACATCACCTTCAATTCGTTGTCGCAATTCGAGCGCTTCTATCCGATGGCAAAAGCGTCGCTTCGCCCCGTATCGTGCGGCATACGGGTCAACCCCGAATATTCCGAAGTGGAAGTCGAGCTGTATAACCCGTGCGCGCCGGGCACACGTTTCGGCGTAACGGCCGACCTGCTTCCCGACCGCCTGCCCGAAGGCATCGAAGGCTTTCATTGCCATTGCCATTGCGAATCGGACTCATACCAACTGGAGCGCACGTTGGAACACATCGAAACGAAGTTCGCGCGCTGGTTCCCGCAACTGAAATGGCTGAACCTGGGCGGAGGACACCTCATGACCCGCAAAGATTACGATGTGGAGCATCTTATACGCCTCTTGCAGGGATTGAAATCGCGCTATCCGCACCTGCAAATTATTCTTGAGCCCGGCTCGGCTTTTGCCTGGCAGACAGGTCCGCTGGTAGCGTCGGTGGTCGATGTAGTGGAAAGCCGAGGCATCCGCACCGCTATCCTCGACGTCAGCTTTACCTGCCACATGCCCGACTGCCTGGAGATGCCCTACCAGCCTGCGGTACGTGGAGCCGAAACGCTTCCTGCCGACGCGGTAAAGACGGCACGCCGGGAAGACCACGTTTACCGGCTGGGCGGGAACAGTTGCCTGAGCGGTGACTACATGGGAAGCTGGAAATTCGACCACGAATTACGCATAGGCGAACGCATCGTATTCGAGGACATGATTCACTATACCATCGTGAAAACGAATATGTTCAACGGCATCCACCATCCTTCCATCGCCTTGTATCACAGCAATGGCGAGCTGGAGATTTACCGTACGTTCCGCTACGAAGACTATCGTGACCGGATGTGTTAAACGTCCATCATACGCATTCGGTTGCTTGAAGTGACGGGTAGCCAGGTTGTTTGCTCGGTAGGGGCAACTATGATTTGTCTTATTTTGATTGTTCATCGGGAAATTAAAAAAGCGGCTCTGCATCACGCGGAGCCGCTTTTCTCTGTGAAAATCACAATCTTTTTCCTTTTATCCTATGAAAACTTGTTAAGTCAACTGCATAGTTGGCATGTTTGCCTGACGGATAGACACCTGTCATGAACAATATCTAGTCGGGCGACCGGGAAGCGGCTTTCATCACTTCTTCCAGGTCTTTCTACGGTGTGGACCGTTTTTAAAGTGCACTCCCCGAAAAGTTGTATGTCTGACTTTTGGGGGTGTATTTTTCCTTTATTCCAACGTGAAGGAAACGGTTGACTTAATGTCGGCAGCCGAAGCGGCTATGATGGCTTCAAACTTTCCCGGTTCTGCCAGCCATTGATGCTGTTTATCATCGAAAAAGCTCAGTGCTTCTTTAGAAATGGTAAAAGTCACATCCTTGGTTTCACCCGGAGCCAGTTTGACTTTGCTGAAACCTTTTAATTCTTTTACCGGACGAGGTAAGGATGATTTTTTATCTTGGATATACAATTGCACAATTTCAGCTCCTTCCCGTTTTCCGATGTTCGTTACAGGGACAGTTATGGTCAGTGCCTCATCGGCTTTCATGGTCTTTTTATTGATGGTAGCTTTGCCGTATGCAAAGGTCGTATAACTCAGTCCGTGCCCGAAGGGGAACAGAGGTTCGATGTTTTCCTTATCTGTCCAACGGTAACCGACAAAAATGCTTTCATTATATTTTTCATCCCAAATGCCGCTTCCGTCTGTCCGTTTCACGCCCGGATATTCTCCCAGTTTATGTGCACCGACATCTTCCAGTGAAGCAGGGAACGTGAAAGGAAGTTTTCCCGAAGGATTAACTTCTCCCGTCAGTATGTTGGCTAATGCAGTACCTGCTTCCGAGCCTAAATACCAGCCTTGGAGGATGGCGGAGACATCTTTTTTCCATGGCATAGCAATGGCATTGCCCGAAATGTTCACTACAATTACGTTTGGATTTGCTTTTGCCAGTGCTGTTATCACTTTGTCTTGCCCATAAGGAAGGTTTAATTCTTTCCGGTCGGCATCTTCGCAATCTTGCCCTGCACTTTTGTTCAGTCCTCCGATAAAAATGACGTAATCGGCGTCTTGTGCCAATTTTACAGCCTCGGCAATCAGCTCTTGTGAAGTGCGGTTATCCTGCAAATTCTGTCCCGACTTTACTCCGTTATATTCTCCGCTCGGGTCTCCTACATAGCCGCGGGCATAAACGATTTCTGCCCGGTCGCCTATTTTTTCCCGTATGCCATCTAAAGGGGATATTTCGCGCTTCACTTTCAACGAGGAGCTTCCTCCGCCTACCGTCATCATTTTTATGGCATTTTCTCCAATTACGGCAATTCGTTTTTTGGTATTGAGCTCTATAGGCAATAGATTGTTTTCATTTTGCAACAACACGATTCCTTCTTCCCCTATTTGGCGAGCTGCATCAAAATGGGCTTCCGAAGCAAAGGAACCATACGGTCTGTTACGGTTCATCGTAGTCCGGAAAGCTAGACGGAGAATGCGCCTTACTTTATCGTCTAATTCTTTGGTTCCTGTTTTGCCTTCTTTTATCAGTTTCAGATATGGCCGGGCAAGGTAGTAATTGTCGTATGCATTACTTGTTCCGTTTGTCAATCCGTTTGTCCAACTTCCGAATTCCATATCCAGTCCGTTACGGATAGCTTCTTCTGTATTATGCACTCCGCCCCAGTCTGATACGACTACACCGTCATAACCCCATTCTCCTTTTAGAATGTCATTCAATAAATAGCGGTTATGGCAACCATGTTGGTTTTTGTACAGGTTATAAGAGCCCATAATGGTCCATGCTTTGCCTTCTTGTACCGCCGCCTTGAATGCCGGAAGATAGATTTCATACAATGCGCGATCGTCTACGATGACATTGGTCGTATGCCGATTGGTCTCTTGGTTGTTCAGCGCAAAATGTTTCACACATGCGGCCACACCGTTTTGCTGCACTCCTTTTATATAGGGGACAACCATTTGACTGGCCAGGTAGGGGTCTTCGCTCATATATTCGAAGTTGCGCCCGTTCAAGGGAGTGCGGTAAATATTGATTCCAGGTCCGAGCAGCACATCTTTTTTACGGTATCGTGCTTCCTCGCCTATGCTTTTCCCATAGAGCAAGGCCATTTCGGGATTCCATGTAGCGGCAAGGCAGGTAAGTGCAGGAAAGGCAACGCAGGAATCATTGGTCCATCCCGCCTGTTCCCATTCATCCCAAAGAACTTCGGGGCGGATTCCGTGAGGCCCATCCGTCATCCAAAATTCCGGGATGCCTAACCGTGCCACTCCTGGGGAAGAAAATTTGGACTGGGCATGGGTCATCGCCACCTTTTCTTCTACAGTCATGCGGCTTAGTGCGTCTTCTACTCTTTCTTCTATAGGTTTGGTCTCGTCTAAGTAAACGGGAATATTTTGTGCGTTTCCACCTAGTGCAAGGAGCAGCATTCCCCAAATTGCTAATTTTTTCATATTGCTTTTATTTTATGGTATTTGAAGGCCTAAGGAACGAATGTATCTTTTTTGCGGCACGCAATTTTCGCATTTGCTGTTTTCGATGAACGCATTCATCACTTGTCTCATTTCTTCCTGGTCGGGGCGTGCATCGCGTATTTCTTTATAAGTGCTCCGTTCTGCTTCGGAGAAGTTTACTATTTTGTCCCATCCTTCCGGACGTCGGATGGCAGTAAATGAAGAACCGTCCAGTTTTTTATAAGGCCAGAAAGTGTATCCGATGTTGTTTTCTTTCATTACTTTACAGAATGCAGCTTGCCATTCGTCTGTATTATGGCCGATTTCGCCCATATACATCGGAAGATTGACACTGTCGCGGAAATGAATGATTTCCTGGATTGCTTCTTTGGTCGGATTTCCTCCATATCTGTGGCAAGTGTACATCAGTTTGCTATCGTATTTTGAATCTTTAAACGGTTTGAAGTTGCCGTTCCATTGCGGAGCGCCAATCAGGATAATGTGGTTTTTGTCTACTTCACGAATTGCCTGCACGGCACGTTTATGCAGAGGTTCGAGTTTGGCATTCAGCTCGTCCATATTCTTGAAATAAGGAGCAATGGGCTCGTTGATGAGCTCATAACCTAAGATGACGGTCTCATTTTTATAATAATCGGCTATTTTGCGCCAGATGTCGCAAAACAGTTGCTGGCTTGTTTCGCTTTCGAATAGCCAGGGATAACCGTAGCTGTCGTCAATGTTGTCGCCGGTTTGTCCTCCCGGTGCGTCGTGCATATCCAAAATCAGGTAAAGGTGATTGTCCCGGCACCAGTTTATCACACTGTCTATACGGACGAATCCGTCTTGTGCTGCGGTCAGCCCCATATAATCTTCATCCGTAAACAGTTTATAATGGAAAGGAAGCCGGATGGTATTTGCACCTGTAGACGCAATGAATTCTATGTCTTTTCGTGTGACATAATTGTCCTTGAATTTTTTCCAAAATTCAGCGGTAAAATCCGGTCCTGTCAGTTGGCAGAACATTTCGTTGATGAAATGTCCGGAATTTGTTTTGTTAAATCCGAACATATACCCTTCCGGATTCAGCCAGTTTCCCAGGTTGGTCCCTTGAATAAAGAGTTTACTTCCGTCCGGCTGGATGAGGTCTTGTCCCGAAACGCGTACAAATGCCTCGGCAGGAGGTGTCTCTTCCTTTTCCGTATGCGAGGCAACAGACTGGCAGGCGGTCAGTACTCCAATGAAAATCAGTGAATAAAATGCTTTTTTCATATTGAAATGTGTGTAATGGTTGTTTATCGGTTAGTGGATTGTGTAGTTACTTCAAAATCGGCAGACAAACCTTCATCGCTGTTTGTGCCCAACCAGAGTGTAAATTCTCCCGGTTCTACTATATGTTTCATGTCGATGTTCCAAAATGCCAGTTCGCTGACGGGCAGGTTGAAAGTGACAGTCTTTGTTTCGCCCGGTTGCAAGGAGATGCGTTCAAAGCCCTTCAGTTCTTTTACCGGACGGGTAACAGAAGCTACTTTATCACGAACATAGAGTTGTACGATTTCCTCTCCTGTATAGTTTCCTGTATTGGTTACATCGACACTGGCTTTCAGTGTATCGGCAATGTTTGCTTTTTCGATTGAAAGCCGTAGTTTGTCATAAGCAAACGTGGTATAGGAAAGCCCGAATCCGAAAGGAAACAGCGGTTTGAATCCTGCATCCAGGTAAAAAGATGTACATCCCAAGGAGGTCTGTCCTGCTTCTAAAGGAATGTCGTCTATCAATGTTTCTTTTTCACTGGGAGCACGTCCGGTATGGTTATGTGCATAATAAATGGGAACCTGTCCTGTCATTTTAGGGAATGTGACAGGTGTTTTTCCGCTGGGTACGGTTTTCCCGAACAGGATATCGGCTATGGCAGGACCGCCCATTGTCCCCGGATGGAAGGCATAAAGCACGGCGTCTGATTCTGTCACTTGTTTTTCTATGGTCAGGGGACGTCCTGCCATAAAAATGCTTATCACAGGTTTTCCTGTCGCTGCCAGGGCTGAAATAAGTTCGGATTGTGCTCCTTTCAGATTCAAGTCGGCCAATGAATGCGCTTCGCCCGACAAAATAGCCTCTTCGCCCACGAATGCAAGTATTACGTCTGCATTTTGAGCAGCTTTGACGGCACGAGGTATTCCGGCCGTACTTTTATCGCGGCTATAGGCTACGCCGGGTTCGTAAATAATGTGGATGTTTTTCCCATACATCTCCCGCAAAGCTTTCAGTGGAGTTTGGGTATGTGCCTTTTCTCCATCGAAACACCAGGTTCCTAATTGGTCATACGGAGCATTTGCCATCGGACCAACGACCGCGATTGTGCGTATATCTTTTTTTAACGGTAAAATATGTTTGTCGTTTTTAAGTAAGATGACTGACTGTGCTGCGGCTTCTTTCGCTTTTTGAAGGTGTTCGGCAGCGTATTTTACCTCTTGACTTGTTGTAATATACGGATTGTCGAATAGTCCGAGTCTGAATTTCAGGCGGAGAATGTTCCGCACAGCGTCATCAATGGTATTTTCCTGTATCTTGTTTTCTTTAATCAGTGTCTCGATATGTTCGATGAATGTGCCGCTGACCATCTCCATGTCTACTCCGGCATTCACCGCTTTTTCGGCTGCTTCTTTGCGGTCTTTGCAGAAACCGTGCGGAATCATTTCACCTGCCGAACCCCAGTCGGTTACTACCATTCCGTCGTAATTCCATTCCTTGCGCAATATATCTGTAAGAAGAAAGCGGTTTCCTGTGGCCGGTATGCCATCATTATCGTTAAACGAAGTCATAAATGTGGCACATCCGGCTTTTGCTACAGCTTCAAAAGGAGGCAAGTACACATTGCGTAACTGTCGTTCGGGTATAAAGGTCGAATTATAGTCTTTCCCGGCTTCTGATGCTCCATAACCTACGAAATGTTTGGCACAGGCGGCTATGGAGGTCGGACTGTTCAATGAATCGCCCTGAAAGCCTTTTACCATAGCCGTTCCCATTACGGCATTCAGATAAGGGTCTTCTCCAAAACTTTCTGCTATGCGTCCCCAGCGTGCATCGCGGGATACGTCAATCATAGGAGCAAATGTCCAGCGTATTCCATCGCTGGAAGCTTCAATGGCCGATACACGTGCACCGTCTTTTACGATTTGAGGGTTGAAGGTGGCAGCTTGTCCTAATGGTATGGGGAAAATGGTTTTATACCCGTGAATGACATCACGTGAGAGTAAAACCGGGATGCCTAAACGGGATTCTTTCATAGCGGTTTCCTGTATTTGGTTTGCTATGTCGGGATTGGTCACATTCAGGAAAGAACCTACTTTCCCCTCTTTTACGAGTCGGATGATTTCATCTATGTCCCCAGTAGGACTGACTTGATTCATTTGACCTATTTTTTCTTCTAAGGTCATTTGTTTTAGCAAGGATTCTACTTTTGCCTCTGTCAGGTCGTCTTTACTTTCAGGAGAGGTGCAAGCAAAGAAAGGCAACGTCAGCAGACAGATAGAAAATACTTTCCAGTGTTTCATGGCATTCTCTCAATTTTAGATATGTTTTTATTGAATTTTACTTTTACAAAAGTATGTCAGAATAGCGTTTTTTCAATAAGCAGGTAAAGGTGAAAAGTAAATTTACAAATATATTAACTTCTTGTATATTTGTCGTTTATATATGAATGGATGAGAAAAAAAGTAAGATTGTAAGAAAGAAAAAGGAGGAAGTATCATGCGTGCTTCCGGCTTCATCAATGGAACACCCTATTTAGACTATGCGGTCTGTTTATGGTAACTGCTACTTTCGCCTTTATCATATTCATAATAGTCAAGCAAGAGTATTTTGATAAATGATTCTTCTTCTATCACTCATAACAAGGCTTAAAAACCGCCCACACATCCTACTGCCTGCAACGGAACAATTAGCTTCGTCTCTGACAAGATTAATAATCTTCAAGCTGTAAGATTATTAATCTTACAGCAAATGCAGGTAGATGCATCGGGGAAGCCATTGGCTTTGATGGCGGTTTTCAGACTTTATCAATACCTCTCCAATTTAGACATGAGTTGGCAACGTTTTTATTGTTGCATTTTGCCTAGCGATTTGACCCGCTCGGCAAAATCTTCTTTAGGGATAATAGCCCGGTTGCGCATCTTCAGCCGGTTGTTATAGACTGTTTGCGGAGAGCAGTGCAGGAACTCTGCAATCTTTACGCTATCGTTGATGCCTAAACGCACTAAGGCATAGATACGCAGGTCGGTATTGAGCAGTTCGCCTTCTTTCATTACAATACGTTCTTCCGGTCGCAGTAAAGTATTGAAATCGTTGACAAAATCAGGGTAGACATGCAGGAAAATGGCATCGAAATTATGATAAAATTCTTTCAACTCGCTTTTCACAATCGGTTGGTCAGTCAGTTGCTTTACTTCATCCAGTTGTCCGGTTTTCAGTTTACGGTTTACGTTCTTACGGAAATCATCCAGTTTGCTGATGTAGGTAGAGCAGATAGAGAACACATAGCCTATGTATTCTTCCTTGATGTAGTTTGATTCGCGCAAGCGTCCGTTCGTGTCGCGTAAAGTTTCATTAAGCGACAAAAGCTGTTCGTTGGCTTCTTTTAGTTTGCGGTGGGCTTCCGAAAGTTGCTCTACGTGCTCATTTAACAATCGGTTGGTTGTGTCCAGTTTCTTTTTTGATTCTGAAATTCGCTTCATTTGCTTGTATATGTATGCCATGGCTATCAGTAAGATGAGAGATAGCACACTTACGGTTATGAGTGAGCTCGATAACCGTTTTTGTTGGATACGGTTGCGCTTTTGGTAAGCTTTATGGATTTCATCCAGTACCGATAGGATACCCGATACACGTATGCGGTTGTGGAATGCCTGTCCTATTTGCAGGCAGTAATTGGCATAGGTATAGGCCCGGTCGATATCACCCATTGTAAATAAGACGTAAGACAATTCTTCCAGTGAAGCGATGTCGCGGTTTGAGATGCGCACGTCTGCCTGTGCCGAAAGGATGATGTATTTCAGATAATTCTTTTCGTCCCCATTTTTCCGGTAAAGTTGAGCCAGGATATAAGCGTTCATTGCGTCGCGGTTCTCGTCCAGGTGCGAACTGTCTACATCTTGTTTCAGCTCGGCTATCACTTCTTCCGTTTGCGAAGTCCTTTTAAATTTTCCTCCTTTGTACCAAAGATAATCCGGATGTTTTTTTGTGACTACGGCATATACAGAATCAGCATATAATTTTTCCAATATATCATATTGGGGACGGCTGGAGGCTTCTTCTCCGAGGTATTGGCCGAAATGTGAATAGAGGTACACCATTTGTCCGTAATATTCTACCTGTAAGTCTTGTGGGAGGCTTGTGCCCGAAATGCCTTGTACGGCATCGGCAGCTTCTTTCAGCAGTCCGGTTGCAGCCAATACATGTGATTTCTTTATTTTCCACTCTGCTATCAGGTCTTTCCGGTTCATGCTTGTGGCTATTTCCATGTTCCGGTTGATATAGAAGAATGCCGAATCTGCATCATAGATAAAGAATTCCCGGTAGAATTTCCGGTTCAGTTCATATTCTTCTTGTAGGGTGGAGACATATTTCTTTTCTTGGCGTAATTTTTCTATTTCCAGCTCTTTCATCCTTTCCAGCGATTCCTTTTCCGCCACCAAAGAGTCTAATCGCAGTAAATGTTTTTGTATGTCGTAGTCGGGAGAAGCTGCTTTGAGTGGCATTCCAAGGATGAGCAACAATAAAAAATAGAAAGTGTTTTTCATATAAAGTATCTCGTTTATAGGTTTACATTTTGCAAAGATAAGTTTTATCAATGAATTAGCTCTTATGTTTGTAAGACAAATTGCGTCCTTATTATTCGTCGGGCAGTTTCTGCAGGAAACCGGCCAGGCTTTCCCCTTCTTCCAGTCCCAGTTTCTTACGCAACCGGTAACGGGCTATTTCCACTCCACGCAATGAGATGTTCAGCAACGGTGCGATTTCTTTCGACATCAAGTCCATTTTAAGATAAGCACACATCATTTTTTCTTTTTTGTTCAGGTTGGGGAAGCGTTTGTCCAGGCATTTGAAGAAATCATGGTGTACCGAGTCGAAAGCTGTTTCGAATATCTGTATGTCATCATCGTGTTCCAGATTCGTATCAATATTTCCTATCAGGCGGATGGTACTGCGGCGGATGTTTACCAGGTTTTCTTCTTTGATGGCTTTGGAAATGTTGAGCGCCTCTTTCTTTATGTCTTGCAGGATTTCGTTTTTACGCACAATGTTGAGCGTAGTGCGCACCAGTTCTTCTGTCTTGTGCTTCAACTCTGCCTGGAGGTTTTCTTCTTCCAACGAAACAATCCGTTCGTCTTTTAGGCGGGTCTCTTCTTTAAACTCTTGTTCCTGGCGTTTCAGCTCGTCCCGCTGGCGCAGGATGATGGTTTGTTGTTTGCGCCCGATGTGTCTGTATATCAGGTATAGTATTCCGATAACTGACAAGAGGTATGCGGCATACATTATTCCTGACCGGTACCAGGGAGGAAGGACGGTAAACGTAAAAGAAGCGATGTTTTCTTTGGAAGTCCCCTTTTCTGCCAGACGTACTTGAAAGATATAGTCACCTTCGTGCAAATCGGTATACTCTTTGATGTTGTTTTCACTGTATTCACTCCATTCTCCGTCTTTTTCTCTTTTCAGGCGGTAAGAATAAAGGTTCTGTTCCGGACTGAGATAATTGTCGGCACTGCATACAATCCGGATGGAATTATGCGAGTAAGGAATGACAAAAGGGTCTGTGCTGTAACGAAAGCTCCTGCCGTATGCCAGCGAGTCGCGGGTTCCGGTAAAAAACACTTTCCTGATTTGCAGGTGCGTGGGTGATTCCTGCGTTTCTTCATAAGGTTTGTGCAATAAGGTAAAACCGTCTTCCGTACCTATCAGCAAGTGGTCGTTGTCTATTTCGTTAATATGCTCGAATCCTTCTATCAAGTCATTGTGCAGCAGTAATCTGTTTTTCCCTTTCGAGGCAAGATACAAGTCATTATCCGTTACATACCATAAAGACCGGTTGGCGGCCTGTTTTATCAAGCGGTAATCCGCTTTCCCGTTTAATTCTTTTTGCAGATTCTCGAATGCCTCCAGCCGGTGGTTTTGGGGGTTGTATTTAAACAGTCCGTTACAGGTGCTTATGACAAACTCATTGTTGATGCACGAAAAGAATACGCCTTTGTTTTTGGGTATGGTTGGGCTGTTGTAGTTGGTTGCTTTGACTACCTGGGTCAGGTCGTCCGACAATGTCAGGCGAAACAAGCCGTCTCCTTTATTGGCTACCCACACGGTATGGTCGTTTTCTACAAAGACATTTTTGCACGAGTAAGGATATTCTTCCACTTGGCATGCCACTTCCCATTTGCCTTTCTCTTTTTTCAGCAGATAAAGTCCGCTATAGGTACTTGCAAGCAATCGGTCGGGATGTGAGAGTGCAGATACAGCCCACACTCCCCGTATGTGATTGATGCGGTTAATTCCTTTGTCGGAGAAAACGAATACGCCTATATCCGCACAGCAGAACATTTCTCCGTTATGTACGGATAAATGCCATACCTGTCCGCCTACTTCCTTGATACGGCGGATGTCCAGATTTGCATTCGGACGGATATTCAGACTGGTATGATAAAGCCCTTGATTGGTTCCGAGGTAAAGCTTGCCTTGATATACACACGAAGCATATCCCGAGCCTAAAACGGGCTTGTTGCCATATAGAGGAAAAACGGGGGAGTTGAGCCGTATGCAGTCTATGCCGTTGTCCAGCCCTAACCATAGGTTAGAGTCACGGTCGAAAGCCATGGATAAGATGGTTTTGTTTTGCAGTCCGTTGTGGGTTGAGATGTTTTCTGTACGGTTCTGCGAGAGATAGACTAACAAGACACCGTTTTGTATAGAACCTAATGCCAGGGTGTCTCCTTTGATGTCGGCACAAAATAAATTATTGTTTCTGATAAAGTCGTCGGCAGAAGTTTTATAAGGAGACAAGGTGTGTCCGTCGTATAGATACAGTCCTTTGTCTCGGGTGACTATCATGACTTGTCGGCCGAATGGAAGAAGTGCCACGACTTTGAACGAAGAAATGCCTTGCGTATGGGGCAATTCCCTCAGCCTGTTTCCTTTGACAATGTTCAGTGCTTTTTCGTCAGCTACGTACAGACGCCCGTTTATCAATGCTGATTGCTGGATGGCATTCGGGGCATGAATCGTATGTATCGCGTTTCCTTCGGTGTAGAAGATTTCCCAGTCGGAAAAAAAGTAAGTGTGTTCTTCGGTAGAATGGATATCCCATATTACATTGATGGATGTGTTTTCCGGGAGCTTGTCCGACAGGCAATGATAATCCAGCCCGCCTAATCTGTTGGGAGTAAAATATCCGAATTGCCTCATTCCACCGATATAAATGCAAGTGTCATTACTGATGCTGATGGTCCGTGTCTTGTTGTCGTTCATCGAATAAGTATTCCACGTAGTTCCGTCGAATTCCAACAAACCTTTATTGTTGGCAAAGTACATCCATCCGTTGGGGTGCTGTTTGATTTTCCAGTTTTGATTGCCGGAGGCATAGATACGGCGTGAATAGTTGACGATATCTCGTTGCCATTCGGCGTGTACCGTTGTCAAGCAAGTTCCGAGGAAAAAAAGAAGTAACGTCAGATGTATCTTCATAGTTTTTCATTTTGGTTTGTTTGCACGCAAAGTTATAACATTTCTTTTTAAAAACAGATATGTTGTCCGGAAAACGAAGATATACTTCATTGTCCAATGTAATATATCTTCTTTCGTAGTTTCAGTATATATGAAACTGCAGAGGAAGATATATTCGTTGGACATGTAATGCCTGTTCTCTTTTCCGGGAAAGCTATATCGCTGTATATCAGTAGTCTGATTTTTGTCTGAGAAAGTGATGATGTAGTGGATATGTTTTGTCTGAAAGGTCGTGTAG
>ULRR01012416.1_pt1 | contig 24565 bp, 25 predicted proteins | sample 1955651 | NCBI WGS metagenome assembly ULRR01 (sample SAMEA4835688, study PRJEB28245) | human gut metagenome | biome: gut microbiome; material: fecal sample | place: Denmark | collected 2008
GAGGACAAAACAGCGATGTTTCTCGATTATTCAGAGCTCCTCAATGCGCTGGATTCCGGTGCCAGCGCCAAGATCACCATCAACAACCGGAAAATCAATAAAGCGGAATTTGAGAAATCCCTGCTGCTTCCGATGAAAGAGGACGGGCTAGACCATTTCCGCAAAGAGTACAATGAAATGCTGCTTTCCAAGGTAACCGGCACCAATAACAGTGTGGTGCAGGACCGCTACATCACCATCACGGTAGCGAAACGGAACATCGATGAAGCCCGCACCTATTTCTCCCGTGTGGGTACGGATCTGATCACCCATTTGTCCCAGCTTTCCTCTATTGGACGGGAACTGGACGCCGGAACCCGCCTGCAGGTGTTCCGGGATTTCTTTAAGGGCAATGAACCTGCCGCTTTTGCCTTTGATCTCAAGGAACAGATGAAAAAGGGACACAGCTTTAAAGATTGGCTTTGTCCGGACAGCATGGAATTCCAGAAAGATCACTTTCGCTTGAACGACCGCTGGGGCAGGGTTTTGTATTTACAGGGGTACGCCAGCTATATCAAGGATTCCATGATTGCCGAACTCTGTGATATGGACCGCAGCCTCATGCTCTCCATTGACATTTTACCTGTTCCCACCGATGAAGCAGTGAGGGAAATCCAGAACAAGCTCTTGGGTGTGGAAACGAATGCGGCAAACTGGCAGCGAAAGCAGAACGCAGCCAACAACTTTTCCGCTGTTCTTCCTTACGACATGGAACAGCAGCGAAAAGAAACCAAGGAAATGCTGGATGACCTGACCAACAGGGATCAAAGAATGATGTTCGGTCTCGTGACCATGGTCCATCTGGCTGACACCAAGGAACAATTGGACAGCGATACAGAAACGATCCTTACAACAGCCAGAAAACATCTGTGCCAGATGAGTGTCCTGCGCTGGCAGCAGAAGGATGGGCTGGATACCGTGCTCCCTTATGGTTTGCGCAGAATCCAAGCCATCCGTACCCTGACCACCGAAAGCACCGCTGTGCTGATTCCTTTCCGAGCACAGGAAATCATGCAGACCGGGGGCATCTACTATGGGCAGAACGCTGTTTCCAAAAACATGATTGTAGCCGACCGCCGCAAGCTCTTAAACGGGAACAGTTTCCGCCTTGGTGTTTCCGGTTCCGGCAAATCCTTCAGCGCCAAAGAAGAAATCGTGAGCATTGCGCTGTCCACCAATGATGATATCCTGATTCTGGACCCGGAGTCGGAATTTGGGTTCTTGGTAGAAGCGCTTGGCGGGGAAATTATTCGGATTTCCGCAGCTTCCAACACCCACCTGAACGCCCTTGATATGGACAAAGCCTACGGTGACGAACGCAACCCGCTGATTGAAAAATCAGAATTCATTCTCTCGCTGTTCGAGCAGTTAGTAGGGGCAGGCGGTGTGTCTGCCAAAGAAAAATCCATTTTGGACCGCTGTACCTATGATGTGTACCGGGAGTACATGGCAAACAACTATGAGGGTGAAGCTCCCACGCTGAAAGATCTGTACCATTCCCTCTTAAAGCAGCCGGAGCCGGAAGCCAGAGGGCTGGCGCTTTCCTCCGAGCTGTTTATCACCGGCAGTTTGAACACCTTTGCCCAGCACACCAATGTGGACACCAAAGCCCGCATCATCGCCTATGATATCCGTGAATTGGGCGAACAGCTCATGCCCATCGGGATGTTGGTCACCCTCGATGCGATCTTCAACCGTGTGATCCAAAACTGGAAGAAAGGAAAAACCACATGGGTATTTGCCGATGAGTTTTATCTGCTGTTCCGCTACCAGTACAGCGCCGATTTTTTCTACAAGCTGTGGAAGCGTATCCGAAAATATAATGGCCTTGTGACAGGGCTCACGCAGAATGTCGAGGAGCTGCTCCGTTCCGATACTGCCCGCCTGATGCTGGCAAACTCGGAGTTCCTGCTCCTTCTGAATCAGTCTTCCACCGACCGGGATGAACTGGCGAATCTGCTCCATATCTCGGACACCCAGCTTGGCTACATCACCAATGTAGCGGCTGGCTGCGGTCTCATCCGCTGTGCTGGCAACATTGTACCGTTTGAAAACAGCTTCCCCCGCAATACCCGTCTGTACCAGCTGATGACCACCAAGCCGGACGAAGCACTGAGGGGGGTGTAAACCTATACATGAAACAACATCGCAGCAGGGAGCCTCCTTTGGCTCCCTGTATTTTTTATAGGAGGTATGCCATTGAAAGAAATTAAGACCAAACCGGAAAATGGAAAACCAAGGCTTTTGGATAGTGCCGCCAAAGCCCCAAAAACCGCAATGAAGGATGCATGGCTGAAATCCAAGGAGAAAGCCGTATCGGAATTGAAGGGGACGCCTTTTGCCAGCCAGCAGGGAGAAACCTCCAACGCCCCCACCAACAGCGCTGGCGATCAAATGCTGTCCGGTATCGAAACCACCGTAAAAAAGGGCGCAGACCTTACCTATCGGGGCGGGAAAAAACTGGCGCAGACCACCGCTCGGAAAGTCAAAGAAAAAAGAGAAAATTCCCGTACCCTCTCGGAAGCGAAAAACGCTGGCAGCAAAGCAACGGAGATCACGAAGGATACCGCTTCTAAAATACGAACCAAAAATACCGCTGCCAAAGCTATCAAAGGAAAACCTCAAAAAGCAGTAAAAACCGCCAGCCGTTCTATGAAAAGCGTGAAGAATAGCGCTAAAGGTATCAAGACTGCCCAGCGCTCGGCAAAGACTGCACAGCGCTCGGCAAAGACTGCACAGCAGGCAGCCAAGACAGCGCAGAAAACAGCGCAGGCCACTGCAAAAGCGGCACAAAAAGCCGCACAGGCCGCCAAGGCTACTGCGAAAGCAACAATTGCAGGAGTTAAAGCGGCGGTCCGTGTAACTATAGCAGCGGTTAAAGCAACCATTGCGGCTGTAAAAGGGTTGATTGCTGCCATTGCTGCCGGAGGTTGGGTAGCCGTAGTGATAATCTTGTTAATTTGTTTGATTGCCCTGATCGTCGGTTCCTGCTTCGGCTTGTTTTTCGGTTCGGATTCTACGGGAACCGGCACCAGCGTTACGCAGGCTGTGACAACTTTAAACGGGGAATTTCAGGCACACATTCAAGAAATTGAATATAGCAATAGCCATGATCGGGTGGAGTTTACTTCAAATGACGGAGTGCTTTCTATCAATTGGGAAGATGTTCTCGCTGTTTTTTCAGCCAAGGTGACCGGTGCGGAAGATGGCGCTCAGGTGGCTTCTTTGGATGACACTCAAGTTCAGCAGATGCGGGATATTATGTGGGAGATGAATGCAGTGTCTTCCAGCACCCGTACTGAGAGTCATGAAGTGGAAGTTACCGAAGTAGACGAGGACGGAAAAGAAACCACTCGCACCGAAACGGTAACGGAAACCATTCTGGAAATCTCTCTAACACACAAAACAGCGGAGGAAATGGCGGAGCAGTACAATTTCAATGCCAGACAAAATGAATATCTTGCTTTAATGTCGGAGCCGGAAAATCAGAATTTGTGGGCAGAACTGCTGGGTGGTTTTAGCAGCGGCGGTGGTCAGATTATGAATCCAAATACTGATTGGGAAGGGACCGGGATTTTCCAATGGCCTCTTCCGCAAAGTTACACCATTACCTCATGGTTTGGATACCGTGAAGACCCCTTTACTGGAGAAATTGCCTACCACAGCGGAACCGATATTGGAGCGCCGGGTGGTACACCAATTCTGGCAGCGGCAGATGGCACAGTTACCATTGCCAATGCCATCGACTCTTGGGGCGGTGGATATGGATATCATATTAAGATAAGTCACAATGATACTTTTGATACCTTGTATGCCCACTGCTCCTCTATCTGCGTGACCGTAGGTCAGAAAGTGAAACAGGGAGAAGTGATCGGCTATGTCGGTACCACCGGGAATTCTACCGGAAACCACCTGCACTTTGAAGTATGGCAGAACGGAGAGCGTACCGATGCACTTAATTTTTTTAGTGCCAAAGATGAATAGGGGTTTGGCAAGGTGTGAGAGCAAAGCTCATGGCAAATACTTTCAATGAGAAAGAATGGATATGATTTTTTGTGTTTATATGCAAACAGAATCTTATGTAAGGTAATTACAGAAACAAAAGCAGACTAATTGCCATTACTACCATACCGGAAATCAAACCGTAAATGGAAAGATGGTGTTCTCCATATTCGCGAGCGGCCGGAAGAAGTTCATCAAAGGAAATAAATACCATAATTCCTGCAACACCAGCAAACAGAATTCCAAATACGGTATCGCTCATAATGGGTTTTAAAATCAGCCAGCCGATCAATGCGCCCAAAGGTTCTGCCAATCCCGATAAAAAAGAATATCGAAACGCTTTGATTTTTGAGCCTGTTGCTTGATAAATGGGAACAGAAACAGCAATCCCTTCTGGTATATTATGAATAGCAATTGCTGCTACGATGGGTATGGCAACACTTGGCTCTTGAAGAGCGGATACAAAAGTTGCAAACCCTTCAGGAAAATTGTGAATAGCAATTGCCAGCGCTGTAAATATGCCCATTCTCATCAATCGTTTTGGGTGCGGATCTTTAGCTTGCACATCTTCGATTTTTTTTATTTCATGAGGGTTTTCCCCTGACGGAATCAGTTTGTCGATGATTGCGATGACCAGCATTCCGCCGAAAAAAGCAGCAACAGTGATCCAACTGCCCATACGATGTCCCATTTGAGAGATCAGCGCTTCTTGCGCTTTAAAGAAAATTTCAATCATGGAAACATAGATCATAACACCGGCAGAAAATCCTAGGGCAACAGAAAGGAATTTTCGATTTGTATGGCGGCAGAGAAAAGCGATGAAACTGCCGACGCCGGTACTGAGACCGGCAAGAAGTGTCAGAAAAAAAGCTAGAAAAACATGATCCAAAGTATCACTCCGTTCCTAAAACAACGATCAGTTAGCTTTAGCTAACTGATCGTTGTTTTAGCATATTTGACTGCATTATTCAATTGTATTTTTATATATGAATCTGTTAAATTCCATATTCAGAAAGAGATTGAACCTTATAAAAAGAAAACCAGAGACGCAAATAAACGCCACTGGTTTTCGTATAATTATACTGATTCGAAGCATACGGCTTTCTTTTCGTCGACGTGTCGTTTAATCGCTTCAAAAGATTTGTCACTGATGTCATGTTCAATTTTACAGGCATCTGCAGAAGCAGTTTCTTGATCAACACCTAATCGCATTAAAAATTCGGTTAACAGCGTATGGCGCTCATAAATTTTCGCGGCAATTTCTTTGCCAAGATCAGTCAAATGTAAATAGCCATCTGGATCTACTGTAATATATCCGCCCTGTTTTAAAAGCCCGACAGCTCTGCTGACGCTTGGTTTAGAAAAATTCATGTATTCTGCGACATCCAGCGAGCGGACATCGTGATTCTTTTTGGTTAGGATATAGATCGTTTCCAAATACATTTCACCGGATTCTTGTAAATGCATAATAAAAACTCCTTTTAGTGAATTATAATATTATATCATGAAATAACATTTAATTCAAGCCTGGCGCTTATCTTTAAATGATAATCAAGAAAAAAATAATAATTTTTATAGTTTAGCTTGACAAAACAAGAAATATGGAGTATACTGTCATAAGGTTAGCAGTTGCTAACCTTATTTAAGCTGATTTGGTTAGCTTTCGCTAATAATATAGTGTTATTCTATGTGGATATAATGGGAGTGGGATTTAAGATGACCTTAAGAGAAGCGGTCGAAGGAACCGAATATATCATAAAGGCGATTGAAACTGACGATGAAGAGATGGATGCCTTTTTGTTTTCTTTAGGATGCTACACGGGGGAATCGATTACCGTTGTATCTCATCTCAAAGGTGGATGCGTCGTTTCCATCAAGGACGGCAGATATAACATTGACCATCAACTGGCAGATGCTATTATTGTATAATAGCATCTGCATCAGTTGATATATTTTTTGTTTGTTGGTTAGCGTATGCTAATTATACATAAAATCATGGACAAAATCTGAGGAGGAACCGCTATGAGAATTGCGTTGACTGGTAACCCTAATTCGGGTAAAACCACCATGTATAACGCGCTGACAGGCCGAAATGAAAAAGTCGGCAACTGGGCAGGAGTTACAGTAGAAAAGAAAGAGTATCCTATTAAAAAGAGCTATTATGCAGGGGGAGAGCAGCTGATCGCTGTTGACCTGCCGGGCGCTTATTCCATGTCCCCGTTCACCAGCGAGGAAAGTATCCCAGCTCTTATGTCAAAAAAGAGAATCCGGATGTAATCATCAATATCGTGGATTCCACCAACCTGAGCAGAAGTTTATTCTTTACCACTCAGCTGTTGGAACTGGGAATTCCTGTGGTGGTTGCGCTGAACAAAAGCGATGTCAACAAAAAGAAAGAAACTAAGATTGACGCTGAAAAACTTTCCGAGAAGCTGGGCTGCCCGGTTGTGGAAACGGTTTCCATCTCGGCAAACGGTTTGGAAACGGTCGTGAAGCAGGCGGCTGCACTGGCCGGCGCAGAACAGACAGCGCCGTTCCATCAGGGCAATATCGATCTGACCGATAAAAAGGCGGTAGAGGTTGCAGACCGTAAGCGTTTTGATTTTGTCAATGGAATTGTAAAAGAAGTAGAAACCCGTAAGGTCTTAACAAAGGATAAGAACCTGAATGATAAAATTGATAAGGTTTTGACCAACAAATGGCTGGGCATTCCGATTTTTGCGGTGGTCATGTTCCTGGTGTTTGAAATTTCCCAGACCTACCTCGGCACCTGGATTGCTGAAGGGGTAGAACTGCCGAACGGCACCTTTATTCCGGGACTGGTCCCCCTGCTTGAAATGTTCCAGGGCTGGGTCGGCGGCCTGATGGAAGGAGCGAATCCGCTTCTTTCCGCACTGTTGGTAGACGGCGTGATCGGCGGCGTGATCGCCGTTGTAGGATTCCTGCCGCTGGTTATGGTAATGTACTTCCTGATCGCTATTTTGGAGGACTGCGGATATATGTCCCGTGTGGCAGTAGTACTTGATCCGATCTTCAAAAAAGTCGGCCTTTCCGGTAAATCCGTTATCCCGTTTGTTATCACTATCGGCTGTGCGGTTCCGGGCATTATGGCAAGCCGTACCATCCGCAATGACCGTGAACGCAGAGCAACTGCGATGCTGGCTCCGTTTATGCCCTGCGGCGCGAAAATCCCTGTAATCGCCCTGTTTGCCGGTGCATTTTTTGACAATGCAGGCTGGGTGAGTGCGACAATGTATCTGTCCGGTATTGTACTGATTTTCCTCGGTGCTCTGCTGGTCAACAAAATTGCAGGCTATAAAAACAGAAAATCCTTTTTTATCATTGAATTGCCGGAATACAAAGCGCCATCTCTCTGGTTTGCTTTCAAAGCAATGTGCAGCCGTGGCTGGGCGTATATTGTGAAAGCAGCGACCATCATCTTGCTGTGCAACACAGCGGTGCAGATCATGCAGACATTTAACTGGAGCTTCGGCGTTGCAGAAACATCTGATTCTTCAATCCTCGCTTCTATCGCCGCTCCGTTTGCTTATCTCCTTGTGCCTATCGTAGGTGTTCTGTCCTGGCAGCTGGCAGCAGCGGCTGTTACCGGATTTATCGCTAAGGAAAATGTGGTAGGTACTTTGGCAGTTTGCTTTGTAGGACTGGAAAACCTGATCGATGCCGATGAACTCGCTTTGATCGAAGGTGCAGGCGCAGAGGCGGCAAGCATTATCGCCATCACCAAAGTTGCAGCGCTGGCTTACCTGATGTTTAACCTTTACACACCGCCTTGCTTTGCGGCGATCGGTGCGATGAACTCCGAAATGAAGAGCAGCAAATGGGTTTGGGGCGCAATTGGTTTACAGCTGGGCGTCGGCTATACCGTAGGCTATGCGGTTTACACCATTGGAACTCTTATCACTGCTCCGGAAACCTTGAATGTCGGTGCAGCTCTTGCAGGACTTGCAGCAGTGGCTGTGTTTGCGGCTGTTATCATCGGTTTGATCCGCAATACCAATAAAAAGCTGAAAACAGAATATGCTTTGAATAATGCAGGCAAAGCGTATGCTGCAAGCAAATCATAATGAAAAATTTGATTATCATTTTGATCCTTGCGGTGATTGTAGGAGCCATTCTGGTTTATCTGTATAAAGCAAAGAAACGCGGCGAAAGCTGTATTGGCTGTCCTTATGCAAAACAGTGTGCTTCGAAAGGAAAATGCGATCACCGGGAAAAGGATCGCAATCAATAAAAGCAAATGATGCGGGGTGCGGACATAAACCGCACCCCGCAATTGTTTTTAAAGGCTAGGAGAGCTGTGTATGAAAAAGTATGCGGAATTAACTGCTTCTCAGATACGATATTTGATTGTGATAAAGAGATTATATGAGAGACAGGGAAGTGTGCGCGGAGCAGATATTGCCAAGGAACTAAAACTTTCGAAATCCAGTGTGCATCGTATGATGGATTTTTTTGAACAGGTGCAGTATGTAAAGAGAGATTGTGGTAAACATATTGTACTCACTGATGATGGAATGGGAAAGGCTTTGGAATATGAAAAGTACAGTATGGAATTGAATAAACGATTATTTCATTCAAAGCTATGTGACAGCATAGAAGAAACGGCAATTTATTCTTTTTTAGCAAGCTTGTCTGAAGAAAAACTTGCCTGTCTCTTTCCAAAGGAATCAGGATTTTAAAAGATGGATAGGTTTAATCATTTACACTATTCTAACACAACCGGATATGATGTTTTTCCGGGAATCCGGCTGTTTTATCATAATATTCATGCAAAGGAATCCTCGCTGGGGATTTGTCAAACTGCAAGTAAAGATTTTTTAGAGATTATCCATTGCCGTGAAGGAAGAATGGAATGTAAAGCCGGAGATCATTATTATTATGTTTCCCCCGGTGACCTGCTGATTACACAGGAAATTCCGTTGACTGATGTGATGTATTTCCCATTAGAACACTATCATGGTATTACGATTCATATTGATGTGGATCAAGCTCCGAAATGCTTGTCTTGCTTTTTGGAAGATGTTTCGGTACAGCCCGAAAGAATAAAACAAAAATTCAGCGGCTTTCAACCATGCTTTATCACCCGTTCAAATGCTTCCGTTGAACACATTTTTGCAGAGTTATATACCGTTCCGCAGGATATCAGGCTGCCTTATTTTAAAATTAAAATTTTGGAACTGATGCTTTTTTAAGTGTGTTCCATTTAGAAAGTGATGAGCTTTTGTGTCAAGGGGTTTCTCCCTATCAAGTGAAACTCGCCAAAGAGGTTTGTGAATACCTTACTGCGAATATGGATGAAAGAATTACCTTGGATGAAGTTTCCTCATATTTTGAGATTTCTTCGACAAAAATCAAGAACGCATTCAAACAGGTATACGGGATTCCGTTTTATGCCTTTTTGAAAGCGCATAAAATGGAATCGGCAGCATATATGCTGGAACATACTGAGGAAAGTGTGATTGAAATTGCGAGTAAGCATGGATATGAAAATGCAAGCAAATTTGCAAGTGCTTTTAAATCAGCAAAGGGACTCTCTCCGGTAAAATACAGATCTGTCTGCAAAAGAAGAAATATATCGGATACAGCTTCAATTTGAGGAGGTTATATGATGGAAAATATAATTGTTATTGTGCTGTTAGTAATCATTGTGTTGTTTGCGCTGCGTGCAACAATCAAGCGATTGAAAGGTAAAGGCGGGTGCTGTTCTGGAGGCGGCTACAAGCCGAAGAAGAAAAAGCTGAAAACGGTGATTGAGAAAAAAACATTTTATGTAAAAGGTATGCACTGCGAGCACTGTAAAAACCGAGTTGAAGAGGCTGTTGACTGTATTGCGGGAGTTTCTGCAACGGTAAACCTGAAAAAGAATCAGGTTTTGGTGGAGTATGAAACTCCGGTAGATGACACTTCCATCATAAATCAGATAGAAAAACTAGGTTATATAGTGATGTCTGTTTTATAAAGTTTTGGTCGGTTTGGATTATATACAACCTTTTTGGAGCAGAAAGTGGCGGTTTAATTTGCTACTATGTTAACAACACCGCAGGAGCGGTGAAAAAAATATCTTTCAGTTAGCTTTAGCTAACCAAATAAGAGGTGAATGGTGTGAGCGTGGTCATTGTGGGCGGAAATGAATGTATGGTTCGCCGTTATAAGGAAATCTGTGATGAGTATCATTGTAAATCCAAGGTTTTCCCAAAAACGGACGGAGTCCTGAAAGGAATAGGATCACCTGATTTATTGGTGCTGTTTACAGGAACTGTTTCCCATAAAATGGTTCGCTCTACCTTGAATGAAACAAAGGGGAAAGATATTAAGATTGTGCGCTGTCACACCAGTTCGGCTTCGGCCTTGCGCAGCATTTTAAATGAACATGCGTAAAAAGGAGGAGATTCCTTGCCTGACGAAATGATTATCAGACATTGTGCTCCGACCCTTGCCGGAATGAAAACAGGTAATATGTTTACTTATCATTTCAAGGATGCATCGGAATTGCGCGAGACGGTGCGCAGATTAAATACTTTACTTAAAGGAAAAGGGATTCGTGTTCTGCCGCTGAGGTATCAGAAGAATTGCGCGTTGATTTATTTGTACAGGCCGTCAAAGCTTTCAAAAGACCTGGAAAATGATGTGGCGCGTACTATTCTGACAGAGTGCGGGTATTGTGTTAATTCTCCGAAATGTTTGATTCGAAATTTAATTGCAAGACTAAATTCCTGTTCGGATTTTCCTCATGAAATTGGATTGTTTTTGGGATATCCTCCGGAAGATGTTTTGGGGTTTATTCAAAATCAAGCTCGCGATTACAAATGTGTAGGATACTGGAAAGTATACGGCGATGAGGAAAAAGCGAAAAAACCTTTGAGCGATATAAAAAATGCACCAATACATATTGTCGGTGTTATATGCAGGGAAAGTCTGTTGAGCGGCTCACAGTAGCTGTTTAAATAATATAAGAAAGGTTGAAAATCTTATGAGTAAAATTGCGGTGGTTTATTGGAGCGGTACAGGCAACACAGAAGCAATGGCACAGGCTGTTGTGTCGGGAGCTAAAGAAAAAGGTGCGGAAGCGGTAATGTTTACAGCTTCAGAATTTGATTCTTCCATGATGGATCAGTTTGATGCTATTGCGTTCGGCTGCCCCTCGATGGGAGCAGAACAGCTGGAGGAAACTGAATTTGAGCCGATGTTTTCTTCGTGCGAGAGCAAATTGTCAGGTAAAAAAATTGCCTTGTTTGGCTCATACGGCTGGGGAGACGGCGAATGGATGCGCAATTGGGAAGAAACCTGTACTTCAGATGGTGCTGTTTTAGCTTGCGATAGCGTTATCTGTAATGAAGCGCCTGACGATGCAGCCGTTGCTGAATGCAATGCACTGGGTGCAGCTTTGGCATAATTAGATAATCACATTTTGCAGAGGGCGTAAGTATGCCCTCTGCATATTTTGCTGTAATAAATTGGTATAACAGGAAGGGGGGAACATGATGAGCGAATCATTAAAAAAGGCTGTTTTGACAAAATCAGGGTGCGATTTTAATATCGACGGAATGAAATTGTTTCGCTTTCATGTTTCTTCTTATGCCGATTGCTTTTATACTAATAAATTGCCGGATTCATCTGGAAAATATTTGAGTTTTATCCTGTGCTCCACCGGTAAAATAAGAATTCGGTTATTGAACGGACAGATCATTTCTGCTCATCAGCAGGAAATTGTCTGCGTCTCTGAAAAAGTTTGTGTTTCCTTATCTGATACAGAGAAAGAAACATCGGGATTTCTTTTGACCGTGGAAATTCCAAAAATTCAAAATCGTCTTTGTGCTATAACCAAAATAATCGGGAATTGGAATTTGGATATTCATTTAGCTTTACAGTATGCAGAGCAAATGAACGGAGGGTTTCTGATAAAAGGAAATCCGTGGGTGTTTTCACTGTTTTCCGTTTTAAATATTCTGGATGATACAGAACAGGATTGCTATTGTGCGTGGAAATGCATTGAGCTGTTATATTTGCTGAGTCAAAAAATGATACAAGTACAACAGGTAGAAATGTTACAAAAAAACGGCTCAGTCCATGATCGTTTAAGGAGCGTTTGTTCCTATATGGAGCTCCATTTAGATGAAAAAATGACAATTGACAGTTTATGTCGCCGGTTTTATCTATCCCCTACTACCTTCAAAAAATATTTCCGCAGTGTCTATGATCAGCCTGTCCATAACTGGCTGCTGCAAAAACGAATGGAAAAAGCGGCTGAGCTTCTTTGTTATACCTCTATGACAGTTCTTGAAATTGCACAGGCTGTCGGGTACTCCAGTTTGAGTCAATTCAATGTGGTTTTTAAAAAATGTTATACCGGTACACCGAGACAATATCGAAATAGGTCTGATTCCGTTGGTTTTTGTCTGTTTCCAAAAGAATGATTTAGCTAAAGTTGTTATAATAATTAGACAAAATCTATGAAGGAGGGATCTGGTTGAAACAGCACCGTTTTTGGGCATGGGGAGCCGTGATCTGCCTGCTCATGGTAATGATTACAGGATACAAAAGAAAATAACGGAAAGGAAGATTCTATATGAGTTTATACAATAAATTGGCTCTTTTTGTAGGTGGCGCACTTTTCGGATCGGTTGGAATTAAACTGCTGTCCAGCAAAGACGCTAAAAAAGCATATGTTCACGCAACAGCCGCAGGATTGCGTATGAAAGATTATGTAATGGAAACTGTTACAACCGTACAGGAAAATGCATCGGATATTTTAGCTTCTGCCAAAGATCTGAATGAAGAAAGAGCTGCAAAAGAAGCGGAAGAAGCGGCAGCCGCACAACTTGAAACTTCTGAGGAAGAGTAACAGAAAAGAGCCGTTGATACGGCTCTTTTTTTATGAAGGAGAAGCGACAAATGAAGGCAATTATTTTACATGAAAGCAAAGGGCGTATCCGTTTTCGAATCAGTCAGAAAAAAATGACTTTGCAGCAAGCAGATGTGCTGGAAAATTGGTTTCAAAAGAAAGCATGGGTAAAGCAGGTAACCGTCCATGAACGCACCGGGTGTGTGATTCTGCAATACTCCGGGTCACGTAAGGAAGTGCTGGCGGCTATCCGTGAGTTTAACTTGCAGGAAGCGCAATCACAAATCACTTTGCCACTGCACAGCAGCCGTGAATTAAACCGTAAATTTCAGGAAAAGCTGGTCGGAAAAGTGGTACTGAAAGCAGCGTCTATGCTCTTTTTGCCGAAGCCGCTGCGCATTGCACGAATTGTATGGCATATGCTCCCTTTTTTGAAAAGGGGAATCCGATGCATTTTGAGAGGAAAACTGAAGGTAGATGTGCTGGACGCACTGTCCATCGGAATTTCTGTATTCAGGAAAGATTTCGGAACAGCAGGAACCGTCATGTTCCTGCTGGAACTGGGCGAACTGTTGGAAGAATGGACCAGAAAAAAATCCATGGAAGACTTGGCCCGCTGTATGGCTCTGAATGTGGATCGGGTATGGCTGAAGACGCCGGAATCAGAAGTTCTGACAGCGGTATCGGAAATCCGCCCTGGTGATCAGATTGTCATTCGTGCCGGAAGTATGATTCCCATGGACGGCATCTTAGCTGAGGGGGGAGTCACAGTCAACCAGGCTTCTTTGACCGGAGAATCTGTCCCTGTTGTAAAACATTTGGGAAACACTGTCTATGCCGGTACGGTTGTAGAAGAGGGCGAATGCGTCATAGAAGTAAAACAAGCTATGGGTTCCAGCCGATATGATCAAATTGTAACCATGATTGAAAAATCCGAACAAATGAAATCAGCGGTTGAAAGCAAAGCGGCTAACCTTGCAGATAAATTGGTTCCGTATACCTTTGCGGGCAGTATCTTGAGTTTTTTGCTGACGCGCAATATATTGCGAGCTTTGTCGGTACTCATGGTAGATTTCTCTTGTGCATTAAAATTTTCCATGCCGCTGGCGGTACTTTCTGCTATGAGAGAAGCAGGAAGAGAACATATCACTGTGAAAGGCGGTAAGTTCTTAGAAGCGGTGGCAGCTGCGGATACTATCATATTTGATAAAACAGGTACATTAACACATGCTTGTCCGAAAGTTGCGCAGATCATCACTTTCGGAGAACGGAAAGAATCGGATATGCTGCGGCTTGCAGCCTGTCTGGAGGAACATTTTCCTCATTCTATAGCAAACGCCGTAGTACAAGAAGCGCAGTGCAGAGGGTTATCACATGAGGAACTGCATTCCAAAGTGGAATATTTGGTGGCTCATGGGATTGCCAGCACAGTGAATGAAGAGAAGGTATTGATCGGAAGCGCTCACTTTATTTTTGAAGATGAGGGGGTAACTATTCCGCTAAATGAACAGGAGCGATTTGATCATCTTCCCGAGGAATATTCCCATTTATATTTGGCGATCGGCGGAGAGCTTGCGGCGGTGATCTGTATTTCCGATCCGCTGCGCAGTGAAGCCAAAGAAGTGTTGACTGCACTGCGTGCTTTGGGAATTCAAAAAACAGTTATGCTGACAGGTGACAGTTATCGAACTGCTTCTGCGGTTGCAAACCGTTTAGGGGTGGATACATTCTGCGCAGAGGTACTTCCTGCTGATAAAGCAAAATTTGTAGCCGATTTGCGCAGAGAAGGGCATGTTGTTTTGATGGTTGGAGACGGAATTAACGATTCCCCTGCCCTTTCAGAAGCGGATGCCGGAATTGCGATCAGCGACGGCGCAGCAATTGCCAGAGAAATCTCTGATATTACCATTTCGGCAGAAAGCCTTTGGGAGCTTGTCAAGCTGCGTGAGATTGCAATAGCTTTGATGGAGAGAATACGGTCAAATTATCGGTTTGTTATCGGATTTAACGGCACACTGATAGGTTTGGGATTGGCGGGAATTTTGTCTCCTGCCGCATCGGCCGCACTGCACAATCTTTCTACGCTTGGCGTCAGCCTGCGGAGTATGAGCGCTCTGCCGAAACCAAAACGGGATAATGGCTGCTGTATATAGCCGGACAGCCAAAAGAGAGAAACCTTCGTGTGGTTTCTCTCTTTTTATTCATCCATAAAAAATGGAGAAACACTTGACATTCAGCCTAAGAGCAACTATAATATAGAAGTGATATATAGCACTGCTATATTTTTAGGGAGGTGTGTACCATAGATGAGAATCTGACAACCTTGGATCAAATCCATGAGGCGGCAAAGGCGGAGTTTTTGCAAAAAGGCTACAAGGACGCTTCCCTGCGGAATATCGTCAAATCTTTGGGCAAGACGCTGGGAGCCTTTTACGGTTATTATAAAAGCAAAGAAGAACTCTTTGAGGCACTGGTTGGCGAGCATTATCAGTACTTGATTGATCGTTTTAAGGACGCTCAGAAGCAATTTGCCGATTTACCCCACGAGCGGCAGCCAGACGTGATGAGCGATATATCAGGGGTATGCATGTTTGATATGCTGCATTATGCCTATCAGCATTTGGAAGAATGTAAGCTCATCCTCTGCTGTTCCGAGGGAACCCGCTTTTCCGGGCTGATTGATGAGATGGTGAAAATTGAAGTGGAGGGGACACACGCTTATCAAAGGGTGCTGGAGGAATTAGGCCGGCCTTCTCCGCCGCTTGACCCAACTTTGGAGCACATTTTGATCACCGGAATGTTTCATACCTTTTTTGAACTCATTATCCATGAAATGCCGCTTCCCGACGCAGAAAACTATATAAGGCAAATGCGAGCATTTTACACCGCAGGATGGATGAAAATTATGGGGCAATAGCGCCCTATAATTTTTGACTTGCAGTTAGCGCAAGCTAACCGAATTGGATATAAGAAGGACGCATCATTGTCCTCTGTATCATAAATGAAAGGTAAAGGAGGAATTCTCTTGAAAAAACAATCTAATTTATCGCGCTTGCTCACGATTGCGGGAAGTTACCGATATCTGACCTATGCGTCCTGGATCCTCTCCGCAATCAGCGCATTGATCGCGCTCGTGCCATATTATTTTATCTGGCAGGTCATGCGTGAAGTGCTGGAAGTCGCTCCGGATTTCAGCCGCGCGCAGAATCTGACCCACAACGGCTGGATGGCGGTACTGTTTGCGGTCATTGCGGTATTGGTGTACATCGCCGGGCTGATGTGCTCCCATCTGGGCGCTTTCCGTATTGCAACCAATTTGCGTTTGCAGTCCATGAATCATATCGTAAAACTCCCCTTGGGATTTGCGGAACATTTTGGCAGCGGAAAGCTGCGCAAAATCGTCAATGAATCCAGCGCAGCTACGGAAACCTATCTGGCGCACCAGCTACCGGACCGTGCGAACGCCCTTGCAACCCCCTGCGGTCTTCTGGTTCTGCTGTTTGTGTTTGACTGGCGGCTGGGTCTTTTAAGTCTGGCGCCGGTACTTCTGGGCTTTCTCATTATGATGGCGATGACCGGAAAGGAAATGCAGCAGAAGATGAAGGAATACCAGAATGCGCTGGATGATATGTCCAATGAAGCGGTAGAGTATGTCCGAGGTATTCCGGTGGTAAAAACCTTTGGCCAAACCATCTTTTCCTTTAAGAAATTCAAAGACTCCATTGACCGTTATAAAGTATGGGTGATCGCCTATACCAAGCAGCTGCGCACGCCGATGATGTTCTATACCACAGCTATCAACGGTGTATTTGTCTTCTTGATCGCAGGAGCCTTGTTGTTTACGCAGGATCAGGTCACAACAGAATTTTTGCTCAATCTGGTATTCTATATCATCATTACGCCGATCATTTCCGTGACACTCACACGTATTATGTTCCAGAGCGAAAACGCTATGATCGTGGACGATGCTTTACAGCGGATTGACAGCGTTCTGAATTTGGAGCCGCTGAAAGAAACAGCTCATCCCAAGCATCCGAAAGACGGCTCTGTAGAACTTGAACAGGTACATTTCAGCTATGACGGAGAAAAAGATGTTTTGAATGGCATATCTATTTCTATTCCTGCCGGGCAGACAGTCGCTTTTGTGGGACCGTCCGGCGGCGGAAAAACCACGCTGGCAAATCTGATCTCCCGCTTCTTCGATCCTCAAAGCGGTACTGTAAGGGTGGGCGGCGTAGATGTCCGTGAGATTCCGAAAGAAGAACTGATGAACACGGTTTCCTTTGTGTTCCAGAACAGCCGGCTGATCAAAGCTTCCATCTTTGAGAATGTGCGTCTGGGTAAACCGGAAGCCACCCGGGAGGAAGTCATGGCTGCCTTAAAAAACGCCCAGTGCGACGATATCCTTGAAAAACTGCCGGATGGTATGGATACGGTGATCGGCACCAAGGGCGTCTATCTTTCCGGCGGCGAGCAGCAGCGGATTGCCATTGCCCGCGTGATGCTGAAAAATACCCCCGTCATTATTCTGGATGAAGCCACAGCTTTTGCGGATCCCGACAATGAAACCAGAGTACAGGCGGCTTTTTCCAAGCTGTCTCAGGGCAAAACAGTCATTATGATTGCTCACAGGCTATCCACGGTGGCCGGTGCGGACCGGATTTACGTTGTAAAAGACGGGCAGATCGCAGAGAGCGGTTCCAGCCGTGAGCTGATGGAAAGAGGCGGTCTGTTCGCCCGGATGTGGCAGAACTATCAGACTTCCGTTCAGTGGAAGGTACAAAAGGAGGTACAGTAAGATGATTAGACGTCTGCAAAAACGATATGCCTTGTCCGAACAGGGCGCAAAGGATTTAATTAAGGGCTGTTTTGCCTGCGTCCTGCAAAATATCTCTTTTATGTTCCCGGTGGGATTGCTGTACTGCATGGTGAGCGATCTGATGAACGGCGGTGTTCCGGAAAGCCGGCTTCCCTTCTACATTGTCGGCTGTATTCTCTGTGTGGGATTGATCCTGCTGACAACCTACTTCCAGTATAACGCCACCTATTTTGCCACCTATACGGAAAGCGGCGTGCGCCGTATTACGTTGGCGGAGCGGCTGCGGAAAATCCCCCTGTCCTTCTTCGGAAAGAAAGACCTTGCGGATCTTACCAGCACCATTATGGCGGACTGCACCTTTTTAGAGCAGAGCTTTTCCCACTTTATCCCGGAGCTTGCCGGATCCATCATCTCTACGGTCTTGATTGCCGTCAGCCTGTTCTTCTACGATTGGCGTATGGCGCTGGCGGCTCTTTGGGTGATGCCGGTGGCGTTTGCCATTGTAGGTTTTTCTGCAAAGGTACAGGAAGGGTTTAATCAGAAATCCATGGATGCGAAAATGGCTTGCGCGGACGGAATTCAGGAGTGTATTGAAACGGTGCAGGATCTGAAAGCCAACAACGCTGAAAAAGAATACCTCAAAGGGTTGGAAAAGAAAATCCGCGCAGTGGAACACCGCTCCATTCTCAATGAGTTTGGTTTGGCGGCATTTGTAGTATCCGCATCCCTTGTGTTAAAGCTCGGGATTGCCACGGTCGCGCTTGCAGGCTCTGTTTTGCTGATGCAGGGCAGTTTGGATATTTTGACCTTTTTCCTGTTCCTGCTGGTAGTTTCCCGTCTCTATGATCCCTTGCAGGGTGCGCTGCAGAATCTGGCGGCGGTAATTTCCACCCGGACAAATATCGCCCGTATGAATGAAATCCTTGACCATCCCATTCAGCAGGGTAAAACCAGCCTTTCCAATAAAGGATACGATATTACCTTTGACCATGTTGGGTTTGCCTACAACACCGGAGAAACGGTTTTAAAGGATGTCAGCTTTACTGCCAAGCAAGGAGAAGTAACCGCGCTGGTGGGTCCCTCCGGCGGCGGCAAAACAACAGTGTCCCGTCTGGCAGCCCGGTTTTGGGATGTGAGCCGGGGAAAAATTACGGTAGGCGGTATGGATGTCTCAAAAGTGGATCCGGAAACGCTGCTTTCTCTTTATTCCATTGTGTTTCAGGATGTTACCCTGTTTGACAACACCATACTGGAAAATATCCGTATCGGTAACAAAGACGCCACAGATGAGGAGGTTCTGGCTGCGGCACGGCTTGCCAATGTGGATGAATTTGCCGAGAAGCTTCCTGATAAATGGAATACTAACATAGGCGAAAACGGTTGTGAGCTCTCCGGCGGAGAACGCCAGCGGATTTCCATTGCCCGTGCCTTCTTAAAGAACGCGCCGATCATCCTTCTTGACGAAGCTACAGCCTCTCTGGATGTGGAAAATGAAACGCTGATACAGACAGCTCTGTCACGGCTGATCAAAGACAAGACCGTTCTGGTGATCGCACACCGGATGCGCACGGTAGCCGGTGCGGATAAAATCGTCGTGCTTTCCGATGGTATGGTAGCGGAAGAGGGCGATCCGGATACCCTGCTCCGGCAAGACGGTATCTATACCCGCATGGTAAAATTACAGACAGAAAGCCAGAACTGGACGCTGGCATAGTGTGATTTCCTGATGCGGAAACAAACCGGATGACAGGCAAATGCCGCACGCAAAATATAACTGCTTTTGTGTGTGGCTTTGTCTTTATCTGAAAACACTTTAGCACAGTATCTTGACAAAATGAAGCATGGTATGGTAAAATCAATTAGTTAGAATTAACTAACTATTTTTTATTTGTCGCGGTTAGCCTGCGCTAACTATGTGAGGATCGAATGATGATAAAAGTAACAATGAAAATCGATGGAATGTCCTGCGGAATGTGTGAGGCCCATATAAACGATGCGATCAGAAAAGTATTTTCTGTTAAGAAAGTGGCTTCTTCTCACAGAAAAGGGATTACGGAACTGCTTATACAAGACCCCGTTGACACGCAGCTGCTGAAACATGCTGTGGAAGAATGCGGGTATAAGGTGTTGGATATTCGTTGTGAACCTTATGAAAAACAAGGTTTTTCCCTGTTTAAAAGAAAATAAATGAGGGTGAGAAGATATGCCTTTTGAATTATGGCAAGGGCTGCTGATCCCCTTTGCCGGGACGACGCTCGGCGCAGCCTGCGTCTTTTTTATGCGGAACAATTTGAGTGAACTGGTTCAGCGTGCGCTTACCGGTTTTGCGGCAGGGGTTATGGTGGCGGCTTCCATATGGAGTCTGCTGCTCCCTGCCATGGAACAGGCATCAGACATGGGGCAATGGTCTTTCTTCCCTGCTGTAGCTGGGTTCTGGCTTGGTATTTTATTCTTACTGGGATTGGATCAGCTGATCCCGCATCTGCATCGCGGCAGCTCAGAGGCCGAGGGCGTCAAAAGCAGTCTTGGAAAAACAACTATGCTGACTCTGGCGGTGGCGCTGCATAATATTCCGGAAGGGATGGCAGTAGGCGCGGTCTATGCCGGGTGGCTCTACGGGGACAGTGGGATCACGCTGGCGGGGGCGCTGGCTCTTTCTCTGGGGATTGCCATTCAGAACTTCCCTGAAGGCGCGATTATATCCATGCCCCTGAAAGCGGAGGGTTTTTCCAAATCCCGCTCCTTCCTGTATGGGACGCTGTCCGGTGCAGTGGAGCCGGTAGGCGCCATTCTGACCATCCTGCTGGCTGGTATTTTAGTCCCGGTGCTGCCTTATGCCCTGAGCTTTGCCGCCGGAGCGATGATCTATGTGGTAGTGGAAGAATTGATCCCGGAGATGTCAGCCGGAAGGCACTCCAATGTGGGAACCATTCTGTTTGCAGTTGGTTTCACCCTTATGATGACGCTGGATGTGGCGCTGGGTGCTTGAGTGCGATGATACCTAACCGAATTTTTCCCGCTTGGAAGACGAGTAAATGATAGTGATGGGGGATGTGTTTGAACTGGATGCGAACGATATTAGACGGATTTGCTATGGCAGCCTATTTTAATTTATTTGCTGCTGCCGTGGCACTATACAATCCCCGACTGATGTTTCCCAGCTACCCGCCTGCTATTATCAAGAACGCGCCGGAACCACCCTCAAAAACAGAGAATCGTTTTTACTGGCTTTGGATCTGTTTTGGGGAGCTGCTGCCTCTCCTGCTTTATGGCGCGGTCAGTACCATGGAGGGCGGGACAACAGGATTCTGGCGTCTGGCCCTGACCGGGTATATCCAGTGGATGATGGTCAATTTCTGTGACCTGTTTTTTCTGGATTTCTGGCTGATTCAGAGGAAGGCGAAAAGCCGGTTTATCATCCCGGGAACGGAGGGACACCCCGGTTATGCGTTCAAAGCCTGGATGAAAGACTACGCTCTGCCGGAGCATCTGTTGCAATGGCCATTGCTCCTGTGTCCCCTGATGGCGGCGGTGCAGGCAGGGGTAGGAGCATTGTTGATGAGATTATAAATATACGAGGAGATAATGCAATGAACAAGAAAGAATTAAAACAGGAGAATATTCGACTTGGAACTCACGGGGAAGACTACGGAAGCTGGATGTCCAATCCCGTGTTCTATATTATCGGCGGCATCACGGCTCTGGCCGTGGTTTTGGCCGTACTTTCTTTTTCGGTGTTCCACATCACGGTTCTCGGTGTTCTGTTCTCTGTTGTTGCGGCGGCGCTGATGGCCCTGCTGGTCTGGATCACATGGATCAGGCGCCAGTATGCCTTTGGCGGCGGCGGGATCATGGAACAGGTACACCGGGTCGTTCTCTCTCATCTGGACTATGACGGCCAGGGCAGTCTCTTGGAAGTCGGCTGCGGCTCCGGGGCGCTGTCAATCCGTGCGGCCCTGACCTGGCCGGAGACAAAGGTCACTGGCATGGACTACTGGGGAGCTGTTTACAATTACAGCAAAGCCCTCTGTGAGAAAAATGCTGCAAGTGAAGGAGTGGCCTCCCGGTGTGTGTTCCGGCATGGCGACGCCAATCATCTGGATTTCCCCGATGAGAGTTTTGATGTGGTCATCAGCAACTATGTCTACCACAATATCATGGGAGCCGATATGCACAAGCTGCTGCTGGAGAGCCTGCGGGTGCTGAAAAAAGGCGGCGTCTTCGCTCTGAACGATGACATGAAGCCCAAGCTGTACGGCGATATGGATACCTTCGCCCAAAAACTGCGGGAGATGGGCTATCAGGATGTCCAGCTCATTGATACCGCGGAAGAAGCCTTCGGCTCCCACCGCCGAGCAGCTATGATGATGCTGGGGTCTTCCCGGCTGCTTGTGGGCAGAAAGTAATGTATCAATACAGGAGGTTTGTCTATGTCCAAGTTAGGCGTTGTGGAGGATACCCTGTTTGTCCCTATGCTGGGCAGGATCTATGCCAGTGAGCACTGTCCGCAGATCATATATGATAAAAAGGCTCTGGAATTAAAAGAAAAGCTTTCACCCGACCTGTTGGGAAACGGCAGTCAAAGCCAGTATACCCTGCTGGCTTCAGCGGCTCGCTCTGCCAATATGGATCGGTTTATTCAGGAGTTTTTAATGCGCAAACCGGATGGCGTGATCGTCCAGCTGGGCTGCGGACTTGAAACAACTTATTACCGCTGTGATAACGGAAAGACGCGCTGGTATGCCGTTGATTTGCCGCATGTCATTGACTACCGGCGGGAACTGCTCCCGGAGCCGGAACGGGAAACCTATCTTGCCGGAGATGCCTTTTCCAAGGACTGGATCAGGCAGGTTCGCACGGATTTGCCCGACGCCCCTATCCTTGTTACCGCAGGCGGGCTGTTTCACTATTTTGAGGAAGATAAGGTTATTTCCCTGTTTCGTATGCTCAGACAATTCGGAGATATAGAAGTCGTCTTTGATACAGTGAACAAAAAAGGCATGGCTATGATGCAAAAGAAGTACATGAAACAGGTAGGCCACGCCGATGCACAGATGTTCTTTTATGTAGATTCGGCAGCGGAACTGGCCAGAAAGATCGGCGGTGGGCCTACGGACATTATGGAAGAGCCTTACTACCGTTATATTCCCAAAAACGGCTTAAAACTATCCACCAAGGTTAGTATGGCTGTTTCTGACCGGTTTTATATGGTGAAGATGATTCATTTGATTTTATAGTGTTTTTACCTTATACAAATACAATACCGGAGGGGATTTTCATGTCAGAAAAAGAAAACTTAACGCTGTTTCAAATTCAGCTGCTGCTTTATTACCTGACGGCGGAACCTAAAAAGCGGACGGTGACCGACGCCGCCCGATATTTGAATAAGCCGAAATCCACCCTGACGCATATTCTTGACAGCCTGGACGATCTGGCGCTGATGGAGCGTGTAGAAGGGCGAAAGTCGGTGCTGACCGCCGCTGGGGAAAGAACGGCACAGCAGCTGCTGCACCAGCGGAAAATCCTGGAGCAGTATATGCAGTATCAGGACATCCCACCCGCGCAAATCAAAGAAAATGCCCTGCGGGCGCTGTCGGCGGGCTTTTCCGACGAGTTTATGGCGCGCCTTGCTGAACAGGAGGGGCGGATGCGCCTCAAGGAGATTTTTGCCGGGCACCGGGATTTTCACGGCGGGGATATCTGCAATTACCTCGAAGACGGCAGCTATTACTTCCCCTTCATCATCTACCGGGAGCAGATAAAGAACCACAACAATCTCTCCATGGCAAACAAAGGGTTTGAAAACCCTTGTGAGCTGATCGTAAAAGACCACGAGGGGCTGGTGTATCTGGCGGTAAAAACCGTGTCCGCCGAGTCCATGTCCAGCGGCAAGAAGATGGAGGGCCGGATCAACAAAATGCAGTACCTGTACGATGGGGAATTCCGGGACGGCGGGATTGACGGTCGGTATGTGTATTTTCCGGTGACGGCGCTGAATTTCATCGCCATGGGAAAAGGCCGGGACACCCTGCTCCACGGCAGCGTATGCCTGAAAATGCAGTGCAGCGTTGGAGATATGCATATGCCGGAGAGCACGGCGGTTTTCACCATGTTCATCCACTGAAACGGGGCTGTCAAGGGCAAAATAAAAATTTTTTGAACCGTGTTTGGTACAAGTGCAGTTTTTCCCTTGCCATGCGGGTTCCGGGGCTTTTTTCAGGCCGAAAAAAGGCCGTTTGAACCGGGTTTGGTACAGAAAATCGATTGACAAGGAAAAGTCAACTGGTTATACTGGAACTGCTTTAGGGAAGTTTCGGAATAAATTGGAAAAGAAAAAACAGTTTGTGAAGCAGAAAAATACAACTATTTATGCGCCGAGGGAGAAAGCTGGAAACAACAGCTCCCTTCGGAACCAAGAAAGGCTTTTGAGATATGGGGCATCTCCATAGGCAAAGCCGAAAAAAGAACAGGTGAAGCAGGCTGCCTCAAAAAAACTCCGGGAGGAGTATTTTTTCAGGGGTTTGGTTAGCTATTGCTAACTTTGGGTAGGCGGCCTCCTGCACAAAAGGAATATACCAGGAGGGTGAGCTCACAGCTCGGCCTCCTGACCAGAAACAATAGAAGGAGGAGCCCATGAGCCGTATCAAGGATTCGTCGTAGAAGCGGCAAAAATTTTTTTGAAAGACGGTTAGGAATTGCTAACCACAATATTGAACTTCCCCTTGAGGGAGAACATGAAATGGAGGTATATACAATGACAACGACAAAACAGTCGTGGCTCAAACGGAGCCTGGCAGTTCTGCTGGCCGTGATGATGGTCATGAGCATGGGCGTTGCTAACG
>ULRR01038930.1_pt1 | contig 23948 bp, 19 predicted proteins | sample 1955651 | NCBI WGS metagenome assembly ULRR01 (sample SAMEA4835688, study PRJEB28245) | human gut metagenome | biome: gut microbiome; material: fecal sample | place: Denmark | collected 2008
CGGCCGAGCGACTGCGGCATCAGCACGAAGGGGGTGCGGAACGAGGGGATGCTCCCCAGCACGGAGGGCATGGCCTGGATCGAGCGCGTGCCGTTGGCGTACATCTGCCGGAAGCAGAGCCCGTGGCGCATGAGCGAGTCGAGGAAGGGGGTGAAGCCCTTTTCGGGCAGGTCGGCGTAGAGGTCCGGACGCAGGTGGGCCGAGTGCTCGGCGGACATGCTCTCCATGATGAAAATCATGACGTTGCGACCCTCAAGACGCACGGCCGCCGAATCGGCCGGGGCGTGCACGGGGGTGAAGTGCGCGTCGAGCTCCTCTGCGGGAAAATATTTCCGGTAGGAGACCTTGCCGGCGCTGCCGACGGTCCGCAGGATGCAGAAGGGATTGCTCAACAGCAGGTTGGCCTTGCTGCTCTGCGACGTGTAGAGCATGGCGTCGGAGAGGGTGATCGGGCGCGTGGCGCGCGTCATGCCGCCGCGCATGCCCGCGACGCTCAATCCGGCGGCGAGGGCGAGGATCAGCGTGCCGCCGACGTAGTAGGCTGCGCCGCGGCGCAGCATGCTCTCCTCGCGGACGCGGCGTCCGTAGCCGAAGACAAGCAGCACGACGAGCGCCGCCGCGACAAGCAGCAGGGACCAGTTCTCGCCCATGAACTTTCCGACGAGTTGCAGCGAATTGTCGTTCCCGGCGAAGAAGAGCTCCTCGGCCGTAAAGCGCTTCTGCGTGTAGCGGAAGTAGACGGCGTCGGCAAGGTTCGCGGCGACGACAAGCAGCGTGTTCACAACGACGTAGTATCCGAAAAGCAGGTTGCGGTACCAGCGCCGTTCGCGCACGTGCAGCGGCAGCAGCGAGAGCAGGATGAAGAGCCCGTCGGCGTAGACGACCGACGCAGTGTCGAAGCGCAGGGCCCCGGCGAGCAGCTGCCCCGCCTCGGCCCACGTGAGGGGCCCGACGAGCGGGGCGTTGACCGCATAAAAGGCCGCGCGGCAGAGCATCAGCACCACGTAGAGCAGTGCGATGCGCCGCAGCAGCAGGGCAAGCGGGGTATGGAGGAGCCGTTTCATGGAGCCTTCGGTCCGGATCCGTCGTTCGGCCCGGGCCTATTCGCAGGCCTTGAGCGACATGTCGAGCGAGCGGATCTGGTGCGTCAGCGCCCCCACCGAGATGAAGTCGACGCCGCATTCGGCATATTCGCGGATCGTGTCGAGGGTGATGCCGCCGCTCGATTCGGTTTCGCAGCGTCCGGCGACCTTCTCGACGGCGCGGCGCGTCATCTCGGGCGTGAAGTTGTCGAACATGATGCGGTCGACGCCGCCTGCGGCGAAGACCTTGTCGATGTCCTCCAGCGAGCGGACCTCGCACTCGATGGGCAGCTGTCGGCCGCGCTCGGCCAGGTAGTCGCGCACGCGGCGGATGGCCTTCTCGATGCCGCCCGCGAAGTCGATGTGGTTGTCCTTCAGCAGGATCATGTCGAAGAGGCCCATGCGGTGGTTCTCGCCGCCGCCGATCTTCACGGCCATCTTGTCCAGCACGCGCATGCCGGGCGTGGTCTTGCGCGTGTCGAGCACGCGGGTGTGGAGCCCTTCGAGGCGCTTGACGTAGACGGCCGTCTGCGTTGCCACGCCGCTCATGCGCTGCATGATGTTGAGCAGGATGCGCTCGGCCTGCAGCAGCGAGCGCAGGCGTCCCGAGACGTAGAAGGCGACGTCGCCCGGACGGACGCGGTCGCCGTCGCGAAGTATCTGCTCGAAGTGCATCTCGGGATCGAGTCTGCGCAGGACGATCTGCGCGATCTCGATGCCGGCGATCACACCCTCCTGCTTGCAGAGCAGGCGCATGCGGCCGTGTTCGTCGGCCGGGATGCACGCAAGCGACGTGTGGTCGCCGTCGCCGATGTCCTCCCGGATGCAGAGTTCGATCAGGTCATCGACAAAGGGTTTGTATTCGGGTCTCATGGTCATGAACGTTTTTTTGACCGTGTAAAGGTAGGAAAAAATTTACTTTTCTCCGATCAGACTGCCCTCGAAAACGACATGATAGACTCCGGCGCAGGTGAACTCCACCCGGCAGAAGGTGTTGTCGATCGACCCTGCGAGCTGCGTGATGACGTACCTCTCGACGGGCACGTAGGTGGCGCCGCCGCCCACGGCATTGGGCCGCTCGGCCTCGGGGATGACCTCATCGAGGCTGAACGTCAGCGACTTGTCTCCGGTCGGCGTGTACGGTACGTTGGGAATGCGCATCTCGACGCCCGGCATATCCGCGGCGAAGCGCGTCTTGTGCATGTAGAGATGGAAGTCGTCGAGCCCTGCCAGCTCGAAGTGCGCCTTGCGGTAGGTGAAGACCCCGCCTGTGGCGTCGGTTACCGTCGAAGTGCCGTAGAAGTGCATGTTGCTGCCCTGAAGATGGCCCTCGCTGATGTTTGTGTTCTCCTTGAGGTAGACGTAGTCGTAGGGCAGGCCCGTGCCCTCGTCCTTGTTGCAGGCCGCAAGGGTGCAGGCCGCCAGTGCGAAGAGAAAGAGTTTTTTCAGCATGTCAGTCGATATGAATGGATAAGGTTATTCCGAAGGTGCAGGGACGTCCCCGTTGCACGAACTCGTTGCCCATGGACTTGAAGTAGAAGACGTCGTAGCGCGTGTCGGCGAGGTTGCGGCCCCAGAGGTCGATGGCCCAGCGGCGGTGTTCCAGTCGCACGGAGGCTTCGAGCAGCGCGTAGGGAACCTGGCTGCGGCTGTTCTCCTCGTTCCAGAAGATGCGGCCCGTGCCGTCGACGCCTCCCTGCAGGACCACGTCACCCAGCCATGCTACGCCCGTCGGGATGGTCCAGACGGCCTGCGCCGCGAAGGTGTGCTGCGGGGCGTAGGGGATGCGCCGCCCGGCGTAGTCGTGCTGTCCGTCGTCGTAACGCACGAAGCGGGCGTCGGTGTAGCCGTAGGCGAGGTGGATGTCGAGCGAGCGCCACGGCGAGAGCTGGAGCGACAGTTCGCCGCCCAGCGAGCGCGTGCGCCCGGCGTTGGTCATCATGCGTCCGGTGGACTGCCCCGCGGGGAAGACCGTCAGCTGCTGGTTGCGCACGAAGATGCAGAAGAGCGCGAAGTCGCCCCGCACGGCCCCCTCCAGGCAGGAGAAGTGGCCGCCCAGCTCGATGTTCCAGCTCTGCTCGGGGCGGTAGGACATCAGGTCGGGCTCGTCGTAGCGCGAACCGGCCATCTGCCACTTGAGCTTCTCGCTCAGGATGTCGGAGAAGATCTGCGTGTTGAAGCCGCCGGCCTTGTAGCCTTTGGCCACCGAGAGGTAGAGGTTGCGCACCTCGTCGAAGGCGTAGGTCGCCGAGAGCTTCGGCAGCACCTCCCAATAGGTGTGCGCGATGCGGTTGTGCTCGTCGATCGAGACCGTGGCCGGCAGCGGTTCGGCCCCCTCGCGGTAGATCGTGTAGTCCATCTCGGTCTGCGAGCGGTAGCGCAGCGCCGTGTGTTCGACGTCGACGCGCACGCCGGCGGCCAGACGCCAGCGCCCCAGCCGGAGCGTCGATTCGTGGTAGAGCGCCCCGCCCACAACCGGGTTGCGGAAGTCGGAGAGCAGCGGCAGCTCCTGCATGTCGCTGTCGTAGCGTTCGTTCCAGATCGGGCCGAGGTGCTCGTTGGCGTTGTCGAGGATGAGCTGCTCGATGCCCGTGCGCTTGAAGTGCACCGGAGCCTCCATGTGACCGTGGCGGTAGAAGGCGAAGAGCCCGGCCAGCCAGCCGTAGCGTTCGCCGTCGCGCGAACGGAAGACCAGGTCCTCGGTCACGCTGTGCTCGCGCAGCGCCTGCCGCAGCGTGAAGTACGACAGGGGCAGGAAGTCCTGGTCGAGGTCCATGCAGTCGTCGGAGTACTGGTAGCTGGTGATCGACGCGACGCTGTAGCGCGCGGCGTCGTAGCGCACGGTAAGGCCGTCGCTCAGGCTCGTGCGGCGGTAGGACGAGGGGTCGTTGTAGCGGATTTCGCCCGGGCGGATGATCGGCTGTCCGGCGTCGTCGAGGAGCTCCTCGCCCGCATAGGCGTAGGGGTAGCCCCCCTGTCGGAGCACCGAGAAGGCAAACGTGTTGTCGATGCGCAGGCCGCGGCCGTTGCGCCACTGCATCTTCCAGCGGCCGCCGCCCAGTCGCTCCCAGTCGCACCGCTCGCCCGTTGCGAGGTTGTCGAAGAAGCCGCCCGTGCGGGTGTAGTAGCCCGTGACGGAGATCCCCAGGTCGGGCGTCAGCAGGTAGCTCGACGTGGCGCGCAGCCGCCACGTCGAGCCGCTGCCGTATTCGGCCAGCAGCCGCACCCCTTCGTCGGTGAAGGGCGAGCGGGTGTAGATGTTCACCACGCCGCCCATCGTGTTGCGGCCGTAGAGCGTCGACTGCGGGCCCCGCAGCACCTCGATGCGCTCGGCGTCGGCGATCTCCGTGTCGAAGTTGTTCTTGTTCAGGACCGGGACGTTGTCGATGTTGAGCCCCACGACGGGCTGGTCGATGCGGGCGCCCAGTCCGCGCACGTAGATCGAGGAGGTCATGCGCGACCCGTAGTCCGGGGCGTGGAAGTTCGGGACGTATTGCGAGAGATTCTTCAGGGCGTCGACATGCTGCCGCTCGATGGCGCGGCTCCCGACGATGGTTGCCGCGACGGGTTCGGAACGTAGCACGAGCCCCTGCTTGATGGCCGTCACCTGCACGTTGTCGACCACGATCACCGTGTCGGCCGCCTCCGCGGTGTCGATGCCCGAGGTCGTGGCGGCGGCTGCCGTCTCCGTGCGGCCGGCGCCGCCCGTATGTGCCGCACCGCGTGACCCGGGCGCCGCAGGGAGCGTGAGGGGCAGCAGCAGGAGCGGTATGAGCAGCAGTTTGTACGACACGGATCGGGACGTTGGTTCCGGGTGCAAAGTAACGGATTTATTTCGGATCGTGCAATCCTTATTTATGAGGAGAGCGGCGGGGCGAGCGGCGGGGTCAGAGGCGCCCGGCGTCGACGTATCCGGCGGCCACGGCGCGGAGGATCAGCTCGGCGAGCGAGCGCACGCGGAGTTTCTCCATGATGTTGCGGCGGTGTGTGATGACCGTCGTGAGGCCGATGTGGAGCTCCTCGGCGATTTGCTTGTTGATCAGGCCGCGGGCCAGCAGCGTGAGCACCTCCGTCTCGCGGTCGGTCAGGGGCGCGGCAGCCGTCCGGGCCGGAGCGGCGGGTGCCTCGGGCAGGGGACCGTGGTCGTGCGGATGGGCGCCGTGGTGCATGCGCAGCAGGTCGTGCACGAGGCGCTCCTCGCTCGTGCGGACGTCGATGGCGTGCATCCCCTCCAGCGCGGGGCCGGGTTCGCCGTCGGTCAGCAGGATGGCCTTGTGGCGCTGCGCACGGAAAAACGCCGCATGCGCCGGGCAGAGCTCCGCGGCGACGAAGTAGTGGTAGAAGCGTTCCGGCCCGGCCTCGGCGAAGGAGTCGAAGTCGGCGTAGAGCTCGACGTCGGCCATCGGGATGACCTTCTCCAGAATGGCCTTCAACCCGAGACCCGTCAGGATGTTGGGCGTGAGGACGGCAATGGCGGGACGCTGGGGCATGGTCATTCGTGGTGGTAGGGTTCGTTGTGGAGGATGGTGAAGGCACGGTAGATCTGCTCGGCGAAGATCGCCCGGACGATCTGGTGCGAGAAGGTCATGCGCGAGAGCGACAGCCGGCCGTCGGCCCTGGCATAGACCTCCTCCGAGAAGCCGTAGGGGCCGCCGATGACGAGCACGAGGCGCCGGAGCCCGCTGTTGAGGCGTTTCTGGAGCCATGCCGCGAACTCCACGGAGCGCATCTCCTCGCCCCGCTCGTCGAGCAGCACGACGTAATCGCCGTCGCGCAGCTGGCGCAGGATCGCCTCGCCCTCGGCCGTGCGCTGCTGCCGCTCGGTCAGACTGCGCGTGTTGCGCACGTCGGGCAGCGTCGTGACGGCGAAGCGGCAGTAGTGGTTCACCCGCCGCACGTAGAGCTCCATGAGCGACGCGATCTCCTTCGAGTCGGTCTTGCCGATGAGGATCAGTTCGATGGTCATGTCCGTTGCCGTCTTTTGCCGCCCCGCGGCCACCCGCTTGTTACTTCTTTTACTTTTTACTTTTCACCTTTCACCTTCGTCAAAGGTCCGAGTTCCACTCGCCGTCGGCATCCTCGTAGATCACCGGCCGGTCGTGTTCGACGGATTTCAGCCACTCGTAGGCCTTGTACATGTTGTAGCCGTTGCCCGAGGGGCCGCCCAGGGCATAGGCAACGACGCAGGTGAAGTTGCGCGAGCGGTAGTACATCGCCTTGACGCGCTCGAGGTACTCGTCGGCCAGCGCGGGGTCGTTCGAGGGGGTGCCGCCCACGGCGCGGTTCGTGCGTTCGTCCGGGGCGTTGATGTTGGCCCGGTCGATGACGTAGAGCCCCACCTCGTCGCAGAGCTCGTAGAACCAGGCCGGCTGCGGACAGTCGGGGCAGACGGTGTTCTTCCCGGCGACCTTGAGCGCCAGCAGCTCGCGGCGCGTCGTCGCGCGATCGGCCGCGGCGTTGCAGGGGGCCGTCGAGAGTTGCAGCTCGCGGCCCAGCCGCATGAGGCGGCCGTCGACGAGCTCGGCGCGGCCGAAGCCGATGCGCAGGGGCATGTACTCCTTGTAGGCGCCGTCACGCCGCGTGAAGAGCATCACGCGGTAGAGGGGCGGGTTGCGGCGGTCGGCCGACCAGACGTTGTCGTAGGTGCCGTAGATGTAGGGGCTGAAACGCACCGTGTCGGTCGAGCGGCCCGGGATCGTCACCTCCTTCATGTTGAATTCGAGCAGCTTGCCCTGCGGCGAGTAGATGTCGAACCCGACCGTCACGCTCTCGTCGTAGTTGAACGCGTTTCGGGCGATGATCTTCAGGTCGAGCATGCCGAAGCGGCGCCCGGCCGTGTCGGCGACCAGTGCGATCTCGAAGTCGCGGATCGAGCGTTTGTTCTGGTAATAGAGGTAGCTCCCGGAGAAGGCCTCGCGCGTCGTCGGCGCGGTGTTGATGCGTTCGGCGCCGCTGTCGCGCAGTTCCAGCCGGATGTCGTTCGCCCCCTGCCGGATGCACTCCGTGAGGTCGAACTCCGCCGGGGTCGAGGGGTCCTCGACGCGCGCCACCTCGCAGTCGTTGACCCGCAGCGTGTAGGCCGAGCGGACATTCTCGAGGTGCAGGCCGACGACCCCGTCGGTCCAGACATAGGGGATGTCAACGCGCTGCCCGACGACGAACGAGCGGTCCGAGGCGGAGACCATCCCGGGGCTGAAGTCGATCGTGTGGCCCGATTTCGCGCGGTCGCCCCGCTCGGCGTCCCGGCGCAGGTCGTAGGGTACGGCCTCGGTGCGGAAGATGCGGCCGACCTCCTGGGCTGCGGCGCCCGCCGCCGCAAGGAGCGCCGCAAGGAGCAATATCGTTCGTTTCATTGCGTGCATTCGTTTGGGATCGGACAAAGGTACTTTTTTTTTGCCAAATCGCAAATAATAGCTAACTTTGTCAATTCGGAAAACCTTGCATGTGCAACAAATACAAAATCGATCATACATGAAAACGCCGAGAATTGCTGAGATTCTGAAGTCGGGTGCCGTCGACACCGACATTGTCGTCAAAGGTTGGGTGCGCACGAAGCGCGGCAACAAGAACGTGGCCTTCATCGCCCTGAACGACGGGTCGTGCGTGGGCAACATCCAGGTGGTCGTGGACCTGTCGAAGATCGCCGAGGAGCAGCTCAAGCCCGTTACGACGGGCGCCTGCATCCGTGTCGACGGACGGCTCGTGGCTTCGCCCGGGGCGGGGCAGGGCGTCGAGGTGCAGGCCGAGCGCATCGAGATCTACGGCACGGCCGATCCCGATACCTACCCCCTGCAGAAGAAGGGCCATTCGCTCGAGTTCCTGCGTGAGATCGCCTACCTGCGTCCCCGCACCAATACGTTCGGCGCGGTCTACCGCATCCGCCACGCCATGGCGTGGGCCATCCACGAGTTCTTTCACAAGAACGGCTTCTACTACTTCCATACGCCGATCATCACCGCGTCGGACTGCGAGGGTGCCGGCGCCATGTTCCAGGTGACGACGCTCGATCTGAACAACGTGCCCCGCACGGAGGATGGCCGGGTCGACTACTCGCAGGACTTCTTCGGCAAGTCGTGCAACCTGACCGTCTCGGGCCAGCTCGAAGGCGAGCTGGGCGCCCTGTCGCTGGGCCGCATCTACACGTTCGGCCCCACGTTCCGCGCCGAGAACTCCAATACGCCGCGCCACGCCTCGGAGTTCTGGATGATCGAGCCCGAGGCCGCCTTCTACGACCTGGAGGACAACATGGAGCTGGCCGAGGCGTTCCTCAAGTACCTGATCCAGTATGCGCTGGACAACTGCATGGAGGACCTCGAGTTCCTGAACAAGATGTGGGACAAGGAGCTGCTCGACCGCCTGCGCTTTGTCGTGGATCACGACTTCAAGCGGCTGGAATACACCGAGGGCATCGAGATTCTGAAGGCTTCGGGCCGCAAGTTCGAGTTCCCGTGCGACTGGGGCTGCGACCTGCAGTCGGAGCACGAGCGCTACCTGGTCGAGGAGCACTTCAAGCGTCCGGTAATCCTGATCAACTACCCCAAGCAGATCAAGGCCTTCTACATGAAGCAGAACGACGACGGCAAGACCGTGCGCGCGATGGATGTCCTCTTCCCGAAGATCGGCGAGATCATCGGCGGCTCGGAGCGCGAGGCCGACTACGGCAAGCTCTCGGCCCGTGTCAAGGAGCTGGGCATGAACGAGAAGGACATCTGGTGGTACCTCGATACGCGCCGCTGGGGATCGGCTCCCCACTCGGGCTTCGGCCTGGGCTTCGACCGCCTGCTGATGTTCGTGACCGGACTGATGAACATCCGCGACGTGCAGCCCTTCCCGCGCACGCCCCTGCACGCCGACTTTTAGCCGTGTACCCCCCCCGGACCCGAATCGATGAAGAGACCAAATTGGAATGCTGCAATTCTTAATTTGGACCCCACTTTATGGCAATCAATCAGAAACAGGTACTTTCGCTGCAACAGAAGCTCTCTCCGCAGCAGATTCAGATGATCAAGCTGCTCGAGCTGCCCACCGTGCAGCTCGAACAGCGCATCAAACAGGAGATCGAGAACAACATCGTGCTGGAAGAGGAGGAGCGCAGGACGGAGGACGAGGAGCAGCAGCCCCAGGAGATCTCCGTCGACGAGTACCTGCGCGAGGATGAGACCCCCTCGTACAAGAGCCGGATCAACAACTACTCGAAGGACGACAAGCAGCGCCCGGTCTACCTCACCGAGGGACGCTCGCTGCAGGAGTACCTCATCGAGCAGCTGGGCTACCGCAACCTTCCCGAGCGCGAGCAGCGGCTGGCCGTCTACCTGGTCGGCAGCCTCGACGAGGACGGCTACCTGCGGCGCGACCTGGAGTCGGTGGCCGACGACATCGCCTTTACGGTCGGCATCGAAACCACGGCCGCGGAGCTCGAACGGGTGCTGGGCGTGATCCACGAGCTGGAGCCCGCGGGCGTCGGGGCGCGCAACCTGCAGGAGTGCCTGCTCCTGCAGATGGATCAGCTGCCGTCCGACACGCCGGCACGGCGCCTGGCCCGCCGGATTCTGACCTCCTATTTCGACGAGTTCGTCAAGAAACACTACGAGAAGCTCATCGCGCGGCTGCAGGTCTCCGAGGAGGAGTTCCGCGAGGCGATCGCCGAGATTAGGCACCTGTCGCCCAAGCCCGGGAACCTCTATGCCGAGGGGGGCACCGATACGACGCCCTACATTATCCCGGACTTCATCCTCGACTACCAGGACGGCCATTTCCAGCTCTCGCTCAACTCCTACAACGTCCCCGAGGTGCGGATCAACCGCCGCTACGTGGAGATGATCCGCGACATGGTCGGCCCCGACGGCAAGGTGCGCGAGAAGGACCGCGACGCCGTGCAGTTCGTCAAGAGCAAGATCGACTCGGCCAAGTGGTTCATCTCGGCCATCAAGCAGCGCCACGACACGCTCATGCGCACGATGCAGACGATTCTCGACTACCAGCAGGAGTATTTCAAGGACGGCGACCGCTCGAAGCTGCGTCCGATGATCCTCAAGGACATCGCCGACCGCACGGGGCTCGACGTCTCGACCATCTCGCGCGTCGTGAACAGCAAGTACGTGCAGACGCAGTTCGGCATCATCCTGCTCAAGTCGCTCTTCTCGGAGGCCATGCAGACCGAGTCGGGCGAAGAGGTGTCGAGCTATGAGATCAAGCACATTCTGCAGGAGTGCATCGACGAGGAGGACAAGCGCCATCCGCTGACCGACGAGACGCTCATGGACATCCTCAATGCCAAGGGATACCGCATCGCGCGGCGCACGGTGGCCAAGTACCGCGAGATGCTCGGCATCCCCGTGGCGCGCCTGCGCAAGCAAATCTGACGATGAACAACTACAAGAAGAAACTGGCCCACGGACTCTCGTGGATGCTGCACCCCTTCGTCCTGCCGCTCTACATGATCGTCGTGCTGCTGACGCTGACCGTCTTTGCGCACTATTCGACCGGGGTGAAGTGCTATCTGCTCTGGGTGGTCGTCCTCTATGCGATCGTCATCCCGGCGCTGTCGCTCGGCGTGCTGCGCTCGCTGGGCCGTATCTCGAGCTACCGGGTCGACGAGCGGCGCGAGCGGCTGCTGCCGCTGCTCATCGGGGCGATCTGCTATGTGCTCTGCGCCATCACGATCGCCCGGATCCCCTCGGCCGCCTTCCTGCGCAAGTTCATGCTCGCGGCGGCCTGCTGCGAGGTGATGTGCCTCTTCGTGTCGAGTTACTGGAAGATCAGCCTCCACCTGACGGGCATGGGGGCCGTCGTGGCGCTGCTCGTGGTGATGAACATCCTGGGCGTGGGCAACATGATGATCCCGCTCATGGTGGCGATCCTGCTTGCGGGCGCCCTGGCCTCGGCGCGCCTCTACCTCGGCTGCCATAACGCCGCGCAGGTCCTTGCGGGCTTCTGCGGCGGCTTCGTCGTCACCGTGCTGGCGGTGCTGTTCCTCTGATCCCGGGCTTCCGCGCGGAGAGCTCCTCCCCGTATTATATGGCAAAGGCCTCCGCTGCAGCGGAGGCCTTTGCCCGATTTGGCGGTGGCCGGTTGCCGTCGGGCGGGCGGCTATACGCAGCCCTGTGCCAGCATGGCGTTGGCCACCTTCATGAAGCCGCCGATGTTGGCCCCCGCGACGTAGTTGACGTAGCCGTCCTCCTGTGTGCCGTAGCGCACGCACACCTCGTGGATGTTGCGCATGATGGCGTGCAGGCGTTCGTCGACCTCCTCGGGCGTCCACGTCAGACGCATGGAGTTCTGGGTCATTTCGAGCCCCGAGGTGGCCACGCCCCCGGCGTTGGCCGCCTTGCCCGGGGCGTAGAGCAGGCGGTGCTGCTGGAAGATGCGGATCGCCTCGGGCGTAGAGGGCATGTTGGCCCCCTCTACCACGCAGCGGCAGCCGTTGTCGACGAGCGTCTGCGCCTCGTCGCCGTTCAGCTCGTTCTGCGTGGCGCACGGCATGGCGATGTCGCACTTTATGCCCCACGGGCGCTGCCCGGGGTGGTAGGTCGCCGACGGGTAGCGGTCGGCATATTCGCGGATGCGGCCGCGGTAGATGTTCTTGAGCTCCATGACGTAGTCGAGCTTCGCGGCGTCGATCCCCTCGGGGTCGTGGATGAAGCCCGACGAGTCGGAGAGCGTCACCACGCGGGCTCCGAGCTGCGTGGCCTTCTGGCAGGCATACTGGGCGACGTTGCCCGATCCGGAGATGCAGACCCTCTTGCCGCGCAGGCTCTCGCCGCGCGTTGCGAGCATCTCCTCGGCGAAGTAGCAGGTGCCGTATCCCGTCGCCTCGGGCCGCAGCGGGCTGCCGCCCCAGTCGCGCCCCTTGCCGGTGAGCGTGCCGGAAAACTCGTCGCGCAGCCGCTTGTACTGCCCGAAGAGGAAGCCGATTTCGCGCCCGCCGACCCCGATGTCGCCGGCCGGAACGTCCGTGTCCTGCCCGATGTGGCGATGCAGTTCGGTCATGAACGACTGGCAGAACTTCATCACCTCGTTGTCGGACTTGCCCTTGGGATTGAAGTCCGAGCCGCCCTTCGCACCGCCCATGGGCAGGGTCGTGAGGCTGTTCTTGAAGGTCTGCTCGAAGGCGAGGAACTTCAGGATCGAGAGGTTCACCGAGGGGTGGAAGCGCAGACCGCCCTTGTAGGGGCCGATGGCGCTGTTCATCTGGACGCGGTAGCCGCGGTTGATCTCGATCTCCCCCTGGTCGTTGAGCCACGGCACGCGGAAGATGACGATGCGTTCGGGTTCGGCGATGCGTTCCAGAATCTTCATCTTCCGCAGCACGGGACTGGCCACGATGTGCGGGGCCAGCGATTCGGCCACCTCGCGGACGGCCTGGTGGAACTCCGGTTCTGCGGGATTGCGGGCGATGAGCCGGTTCATGAACTCATCGACGTACTGACGGGCCTGTTCGTTCATAATGTTATTTTTTAGGGATTGGATTGTTTGGTTTGCTTCTCCAAATTTAAGATTTGTTCCGTGGTTTTGCAAATCCTTTAATAATTTCGTAAAATATCTTATTATCCATCCCTGCCGCGTTTGCTTACGATCCGCTCGGACGGTCGGCCGGACGAAGGCCGATCCGTAATAAAAAATGACGGATCCGCGAGGAATCCGTCAGGAAAAAATTTTTTGAAAAAATTTCATGCGGGAGGCTCCCGCCCCTCACTATTTCGTGAAGGCGAAGCCGACGTAGGCGTTGTCGTACTGCGAGAGGAGCGTCGCGGCGGCCTTGAAGGTCTCGAGGTTGCTGCTCTCGATCTTCTCGCTCGCCTGCTGGATGATCTCCATGAGCCGCTTGATGGGGAAGACGATCGTCAGCTCGCTGCCGTTCAGGTAGGCGTGGCTCGGCACGGCGCCCAGCGAGAGCTTGCCGTTGGCCAGGCTGAAGGTGATGTCGTGGCTCTCGGCGTCGAACTGGTAGGTGCCCTCGATCTTGTGGGTGCCGAACGCCGCGGTGACTGTCTGCTTCTCCTTGGTGAAGGTGAGCGTCCCCTGACCGGTCGTGAGTCCGACCCTGGCGTAGATCTTGGCAAGCTGGTCGACGATCAGCGTCTCGATGAACGAGCCGCCGAAGCTGGCCGCAAGCCCTTCGCCCTCGAACTTCACGCTCGGCTGGGAGTAGGTCCACGTGCCGTAGAGGGCCATTTCGGTCAGTTTGCCGCCCGTGGCCTTGTCCACGGCGGTCGTGGCGCCCTTCTTCAGGGCGTCGAGCCAGTTCTGCGCCTGCACGCCCGGGATGGCGAGCGCGAGCACGGCGAAAAGTGCGAGAATCCGTTTCATGTTCATGTTTGTCAAAGTGTTTCCATTTCGCGCAGCCACGCCGCCGCCGAGGCATCCGAGGGCATGCGCCAGTCGCCGCGGGGCGAGAGGGTCAGCGTGCCGACCTTCGGACCGTCGGGCATGGCCGAACGCTTGAACTGTTGCGAGAAGAAGCGGCGCACGAAGGTGCGGAGCCATTTGAGAATCGTCGCCCGGTCGTAGCTGCCGCGGAAGGCCTGCTCGGCCAGGAAGAGCTTCTTGGCGGGTCCGTATCCCGCGCGGACGAGGTTGTAGAGGAAGAAGTCGTGCAGCTCGTAGGGCCCGACCAGATCCTCGGTCTTCTGCGCGATGTGCCCCTGCGCATCGGCGGGCAACAGCTCGGGGCTCACTGGCGTGTCGATGATGTCGAGCAGCGTGGCGCGCGTCGATGCGTCGCGCTCGGTGTCGGCGACCCACTTGACGAGGTGGCGCACCAGCGTCTTGGGGATCGAGGCGTTGACGCCGTACATCGACATCTGGTCGCCGTTGTAGGTTGCCCAGCCCAGCGCCAGCTCCGAGAGGTCGCCCGTGCCGATGACCAGTCCGCCCTCCATGTTGGCCACGTCCATGAGAATCTGCGTGCGCTCGCGCGCCTGGCTGTTCTCGTAGGCCGCCGAGCGGTCCCCGGGGTCGAGCCCGATGTCGCGGAAGTGCTGCATGCAGGCGTCGCGGATCGGAATCTCGCGCACCGTCACGCCCAGCCCGTGCATCAGCTCCAGCGCGTTGCGGTAGGTGCGGTCCGTCGTGCCGAAGCCCGGCATCGTGATGCCGATGATCCCCGTGCGGTCGAGCCCCAGCTTGTCGAACGTGCGCACCGTCACGAGCAGCGCCAGCGTCGAGTCCAGCCCGCCCGAGATACCCACGACGGCGCACTTGCAGCCCGTGTGGTCGAGCCGCCGCGCCAGGCCGTGCGACTGGATCTGGAAGATCTCCTCGCACCGTTCGCTGCGGTGCCGCTCGTCCTGCGGAACGAACGGCATGGGGTCGATGTCGCGGTCGAGCGCCGCGGCGCGCAGCCCCTCGGGAATCTCCATCTCGATGACCGTGTTCTCGGTCGACGAGGCGTTCAGGCGGAACGAGGTGTTGCGGCGCCGTTCGTGGTCGATGCGCTCGATGTCGAGGTCGGCGACGAGCAGCTGCTCGTCGAGCTGAAAGCGCGGCATCTCGCGCAGGATGCGGCCGTTTTCGGCGATGAGGCCGTTGCCGGCGAAGACCAGGTCGGTCGAGGATTCGCCGAAGCCCGCCGAGCAGTAGACGTAGCCTGCGATGGTGCGGGCCGACTGCTGGGCCACGAGTTGCCGCAGGTAGGTGTGCTTGCCCACGGCCTCGGGCGAGGCCGAGAGGTTGAAGATCACCTTTGCGCCGTTGAGTGCCAGCTGCGACGAGGGCGGAATGGCCGCCCAGAGGTCCTCGCAGAGCTCTACGCCGAACTCCGTGCCGTTGACCTCGAACGTGAGGTCGGCGCCGAAGTCGGCCTGCTGGCCTGCCACGGCGATCTGCTCATCGCTGATGCCGGCGCCCGAGGCGAACCAGCGGTTCTCGTAGAACTCCGAGTAGTCGGGGATGTAGCTCTTGGGTACGACGCCCAGCACGCGGCCCTGCGTGAAGACCGCGGCACAGTTGTAGAGCGTCGAGCCGTGGCGCAGGGGGATGCCGGCGATGAGTGTCAGGGGCAGCTTGCGCGTTGCGCGGACCAGCTCTTCGAGGGCTTCGTCCGCCGCGTCGAGCAGCGAGCCGTGCAGCAGCAGGTCGCCGCACGTGTAGCCCGTCAGGGCGAGTTCGGGGAAGACGACGATCTCCACGCCGCGCTGCGCCGCCTCGTCGGCCAGTGCCGCGAGGCGCGAGGCGTTCCAGGCGCAGTCGCCGACCTTCACGCGCGGCACGGCGGCCGCCACTTTCAGAAATCCGTAGTTGTCCATGTCGTATGGTGCTTGTGCATGCGGCGGCGGAGGCTGTGCGCCGCCGTCCGCCGCATGGGTTGTGTCCGGCCTACTCGGCCCAGAGCTGCGCGAGGTTCAGAATCACCTGCTCGGCCTTGCGCATGGTCGTGAGCGAGCAGTACTCGAATTTGCCGTGGAAGTTCATGCCGCCGGTAAAGAGGTTCGGGCAGGGCAGCCCCATGAACGAGAGGCGCGCGCCGTCCGTACCGCCGCGGATGGGCCTGACGAGGGGTTTCACGCCGGCCTGCTCCATCGCCCGGAGGGCCTTGTCGATCACCTGCGGGTGCGGCTCGACCATCTTGCGCATGTTGAAGTACTGGTCCTTGAGCGTGAGCGTCAGCACGCCGTCGCCGTACTTCTTCTTGAGCAGGTCGACGACGGCCCACATGAAGACCTTGCGCTGCTCGAAGCGGTCGCTGTCGTGGTCGCGGATGATGTAGCTCATCGAGGCCTTCTCGACCGTGCCGTTCAGCCCGACGCAGTGATAGAAGCCCTCGTAGCCCTCGGTGTACTGCGGACGCTCGGCCGCGGGCAGCAGCGCCTGCAGCTCGCAGGCCACGTCCAGCGCGTTGATCATCTTGTTCTTGGCATAGCCCGGGTGGACGTTGCGGCCCTGAATCTCGATCTTGGCGCTCGCGGCGTTGAAGTTCTCGTATTCGAGCTCGCCCTCCATGCCGCCGTCCACCGTGTAGGCGAAGTCGGCGCCGAAGGCCTTGACGTCGAAGAAGTCCACGCCGCGCCCCACCTCCTCGTCGGGCGTGAAGCCGATGCGGATCTTGCCGTGTCGGACCTCGGGGTGGGCCATCAGGTACTCCGCGGCGGTCATGATCTCGGCCACGCCGGCCTTGTCGTCGGCGCCGAGCAGCGTCGTGCCGTCGGTGTGGATAAGCGTGTGGCCCTTGAAGAAGGCCAGCTCGGGAAACTCCTCGACGCGCATCGTCAGGTGGCCGTTGAGCACCAAATCGCCGCCGTCGTACTCCTCGACGATGCGGGGCTTGACATCCTTGCCGCTCATGTCGGGCGACGTGTCGACGTGGGCGATGAAGCCGATGACCGGGGCGTTCTCATACCCCTTCGAGGCGGGCACCGTGCCCATGACGTAGCCGTATTGGTCCATCGTCACCTCGGTCATGCCCAGCACCTGCATCTCGTCGCGCAGGGCCTCGAGCAGCACCTTCTGCTTCTCGGTCGAGGGGAAGGTCTCACTCTCCTCCGACGACTGCGTGTCGTAGGAGACGTATTTCAGAAATCTCTCTTTCAGGTCCATATCCTTGTTGTTTTTATTGAATTTTCGTTGTTGTTGCATGTTCGGTCGCCGTTTTCATGTTTCACGGCGTGCCGCCGTCTTTGCAAATCCGCTCCGCTCCAAACCCCTCCCGAGGGAGGGCTTGCCGCATGGCGGGCCGGTTCGTTCCACTTCCTGCATGGTCGGCCTCGGAGTGCGTCCTGCCGCGGAAACGGCGCTTTTGGTAAATCCGGTGTGCCGTTGACGCATTTTCAGCGCATAGTTTCGTCTGCGGGTATCGTTACTCCTCCTTTTTCGCGCGCAGCGTGTGCCAGGTGAAGTAGCCGATGATCGCCACGTACATCGCAAGGCCCACCCACTCGGCGGCGTTCGATGCGGCCCAGTCGGAGAGGTACCAGTCGACCTCGGCGAACTTCAGCAGGGCGCTTACGACACCCATCAGCGCACCGCCGGCGATGAAGCCCGAGGCGATGAGCGTGCCGCGGTCGAAGCGTGCCTTGTTCAGGGCGGCATCCTTCGAGCGGGTGGAGACGAACCAGGCGACCAGACCGCCGACGACCAGCGGGGCGTTGAGCTCCATCGGGATGAACATACCCAGCGCAAAGGCGAGGGCCGGGACGCCGATGGCCGTGAGCACCAGCGCGAGGGCCGCGCCGCAGAAGTAGAGCATCCACGGGGTCTGGCCTCCGGTCATCAGCGGCTGGATGACGGCTGCCATGGCGTTGGCCTGCGGGGCCACGAGCGCCCCTTCGCCGACGAATCCGAAGGTCTTGTTGAGGATAATCATCACGCCGGCAACCGTGGCTGCGGAGACGAACGTGCCGAGGAACTTCCAGATCTCCTGCTTGCGGGGCGTCGTGCCGAGCCAGTAGCCGATCTTCAGGTCGGTGATGAAGCCGCCGGCCATCGAGAGGGCCGTGCAGACCACGCCGCCGATGATAAGTGCGGCGGTCATGCCCGTCGTGCCGCTCAAGCCCACCGAGACGAGCACGAGCGACGAGAGGATGAGCGTCATGAGCGTCATGCCCGAAACGGGGTTCGTGCCGACGATGGCGATGGCGTTGGCGGCCACCGTGGTGAAGAGGAAGGCGATGACGAAGACGATGAGCAGCGCCGTGACGGACTGTACCCAGCCGTCGAGCAGCCCGAAGTGGAAGAAGACGAAGACGCAGACGAGCGTCGCGATGAGGATCGTCAGGATGCGCTTCATCGTCAGGTCTCGCTGCGTGCGCTCCGTGGCGGCTGCGGCGCCCTTGCCGCTGCCGAACTCCGAGACGGCGAGCCCGACGGCCTGGCGGATGATCTTCGACTGGCGGACGATGCCGATGATGCCGGCCATGGCGATGCCGCCGATGCCGATCGGCTTGCCGATGAAGGCGTAGAGGTTTTCGGCCGTGAGCAGGGCCGAGGGGTCGGCCAGCAGCTTCTCGTTCGTCACGCCGAGCAGCGAGGCCAGCGCCGCGGGATCGAGCGCCTGGGCCAGCGAGCCGACCACCGGCACGATGACGAACCACACGAGGCACGAGCCTGCGGTGATGATCATGGCGTACTTGAGTCCGATGATGTATCCCAGACCGAGCACGGCGGCCGAGGTGTTCAGACCGAAGACCACCTTGAACTTGTCGGCCGCGACCTGTCCCCAGGCGCAGATGCGCGTCGAGACGCCCTCGGTCCAGAGGCCGAACGTGCCGACCACGAAGTCGTAGAGACCGCCCACGAGGCCCGCCACGGCGAGCAGCTTGGCCTGGTTGCCGCCCCGTTCTCCGGAGACGAGCACCTCGGTCGTCGCGGTGGCCTCGGGGAAGGGGTACTTGCCGTGCATCTCCTTGACGAAGTACTTGCGGAAGGGGATGAGCAGGACGATGCCCAGCAGGCCGCCGAAGAGCGACGAGAGGAAGACCTGCCAGAAGGCGGCGTCGAGCCCCAGGATGTAGAGTGCCGGGAGGGTGAAGATCGCACCCGCGACGATCACGCCCGACGAGGCACCGATCGACTGGATGATGACGTTCTGCCCGAGCATGTTCTTCTTGCCGAGCACCGAACCCATGCCCACGGCGATGATGGCGATGGGGATGGCGGCCTCGAATACCTGCCCGACCTTCAGGCCGAGGAAGGCGGCCGCGGCCGAGAAGATGACGGCCATCAGGACGCCCATCGTGACGGAGTAGGGGGTCACCTCGCGCGGTGTCGTCGAGGCGGGCATGACGGGAGTGTACTCCTCGCCGGGTTTGAGTTCGCGGTAGGCGTTCTCGGGCAGTGAGGTCTTGATTTTTTCGGATTCCATGTCTGTATCTGGATTTTCAGGGTTTTTCTGATTCTGGAATGGTTTTCTTTGTCGGGGTGCATCGCCCGGATCGGAAGCCGGTTTTCCGGTTTTCTGGGTTTTCGGTTTTCTGGGTTTTCCGGAGTTCCGGGTGTTCGGCGGGTCGGGTTTGCCGGGATTCCGGGCGTGCGGCGGATCGGGTTCGCCGGGGTTCCGGGCGTGCGGCGGATCGGGTTTGCCGGGGTTCCGGGTTTGCCCGGGGTCACGGTTTCACGGCTCCGGGCCTTCCGCTGTTCCGGCTGCGGGGTGCTTCGGCCGTTTTAATTCGGATGCCGGCAGCTCTCCTTTTTATTTCGGATGCCGTCCGGATGCCGTCTGCCGATTCCGCCGCGGGGTGTCGCCTGCTTCTCTCCCTCCCGGCGGCGTCAGCGGTTGTCGCCGTTGCCCGAGATCAGGTGGCGCTGCATGCGCGAGCGGAGCTTGTCGACGTTCATCTGCGCCACCTCTTCGAGCTCGTAGCCCAGGTCGCGCGAGAGCGTGGCGCAGTACCACAGCACGTCGCCGATCTCCTTGACGATTTCCAGCCGCCGCTCGGGCGTGAACTCCTCGTGGGCGTCGCGGATCACCTTCTTGACCTTGTCGGCCACTTCGCCGGCTTCGCCCGTGAGCCCGAGCGTGGGGTAGATGATGCGGCGGTCGTCGGGATAGATGGCCGTCTCGAGGGCGTGCTGCTGGTATTCGTTGAGTGTCATGATCGGGTAGGAATTTTTATGTTTGTGCAAAAATAGCAAAATATTTGGGAAAACCGTCGCAAAAGCCCCGTTTCGGTTGCGAAACGGGGCTTTTCTGTTGCGCGGAGGCGACTTTGCGGCGGTGTCCGAACGGGACCTGTGGCTGCGGGGTACGGTCACAGACTGCCGAGAAACTCCGTGATCGCCTGTACGAGCCCGGGGGCGAGGGGCAGCGTCGGGTCGCCGTAGGCCGTGTGGAGCTGCCCTTCGAGGGTCGTTTCGGCACACGCCTTGAGCGTATGCGCCATGCCGGGGATAATGCACTTCCGGGCGTCGCGGCGCGCCGCGGCGAGTGCCTCGGCATTGTCCGCGGGAACCTGCAGGTCGTTGCCGCCGCCGACAATCAGCGCCGGGACCTGCGCCTTGCGCAGCTCCTGCCGCGGGTCGTAGCGCATCTGCGAGATGATGAAGGGTTGCACACCGGAGTTGAAGAGCGCCTGCAATCCCTGCGTGTGGTAGGTCATGTCGACCCGCTCGCCCCGCTTGAGCGCGGCGATAATCTGCTCGGCTTCGACGAAGAGCTCCATGTGCGCCGGAACGAGCTGCCCGGCCAGCTGCAGGCGGAGCACCTCGTCCATCGGGTAACCGGCGCCGCAGAGCGAGATGATGCCCGCGACGGCGGGTGAGCGCTGAGCGGCGACCGACGCGATGAGCGCCCCTTCGCTGTGGCCCGCGAGCACCACGCGGCGGAAACCTTCGCCTGCGAGGTAGTCGGCCAGCGCTGCGGCGTCGTCGATGTATTGGTCGAGGGTCAGCTCCGGGAGCTGCGTCGGGTCGTCGAGCACGCTCGAGCCGATGGCCCGCTTGTCGTAGCGCAGCACGGCGTAGCCCGCCGCGGTCAGCTCCTCGGCCAGCAGGCGGTAGCAGTCGCTGCGGATGCCCAGCCGGTTGTTGCCGTCGCGGTCCGTCGGGCCCGACCCGGCAATCAGCAGCACGGCGGTCTCCGCCCCGCGGGCGGGCACCGTCAGCGTGCCGTAGAGACGGCCGAAGTCGCGTTCGAGTGCGACGGGGCGCTCCTCGCATGCCGGGGCGGCCGCAGCGCTTTCGGGTGCGGGGGTCGGGGTTGTTTCGGCGGGTTGTGCGGCAGCGCGGAGGAGCGTCGCCACCGTCAGCAGGGTGCAGAGAAGGAAAAGCAGGCGTTTCATGATGTGTTGGTTTTTTATGCGTTGTTTTTCAGAGTTTGTCGACGATGCGTTCCAGCCCGATGCCGCGCGAGGCCTTGACGAGGATCAGCGCGTCGTGCAGCGGTGCGGCGGCGAGTGCTTCGGCGAGCTCCGTGCACGAGGGGTAGAGGCGTGCGGCCGGTCGCGGTTCGGGCAGCGAGGCGTAGGCGCGGGCGAACTCGCCGCCCACGAGCAGCAGCTCCGCCGCGGGGTCCTGCGCCGCCTGGAGGATGACCTGCCGGTGCTCCTCTTCGGACCAGGCGCCCAGTTCGAGCATGTCGCCCAGAATCAGCACGCGGCGCGAGCGCCCGCCGAGCGGCTCGGCGAGGAAGTTGCCCACCGAGGCGTGCATGCTCGACGGGTTGGCGTTGTAGCAGTCGACGATGAGCGTGTTGCGGTCGGTCTGCATGCGCTGCGAGCGGTTGTTGTCGGGAATATACCCCGCGATGGCGCGGCGGATGCGCTCGTCGGGGATGTCGAAGTGGCGCCCCACGGCGATGGCCGCGGTGACGTTGAAGCGGTTGTACTCCCCCTCGAGGTGGTGTTCGTAGCCGTCGGCCAGCGCGGCCGTGTAGCGCACCGTGCGGAGCGTCGGCCGCTCGTCGGCCATCGACGCCAGCACGGCGTCGTCGCTGCGCACGAAGGCGCAGCCGCCCGTTGCGGCGAGCCGGTCGTAGAGCTCGCCCTTGCCGCGCCGCACCCCCTCCGGACCGCCGAAGCCTTCGAGGTGGGCACGCCCGACGTTGGTCAGCAGCCCGTAGTCGGGCTCGGCGATCGAGGCCAGCAGGGCGATCTCGCCGCAGGCGCTCGCCCCCATCTCCACGACGCCGAACTGCGTGTGGGCATCCATCGCCAGCAGCGTCAGCGGCACGCCGATGTGGTTGTTCAGGTTGCCCTGCGTGGCGTGGACCGTGAAGCGCTCGGCCAGCACGCGGCTTATGAGCTCCTTGGTCGTCGTCTTGCCGTTGCTGCCCGAGATGGCGAGGATCGGGATGCCCAGTGCGCGGCGGTGTTCGCGTGCCAGCTGCTGCAGGGCGCGCAGCGTGTCGGGTACGAGGTGCATGCGCGGGTCCGTGGCGGCCGCGGGGTCGTCGACGACGGCGTATGCCGCCCCCTTGTCGAGGGCCTCGGCGGCGAAGCGGTTGCCGTCGAAAGTGGCGCCGTGCAGCGCGAAGAAGATCGAGCCGGGCACGATGCGCCGCGTGTCGGTCGAGACGCCTGCGCAGGCCCGGAACAGTTCGTAAAGTGGTGACATGACAGCAAAAATTGAAAAAGGGATGCTCCCTCTTGTTGAAAAAGGGACGCTCCCTCTTGCGGTCGGAAGCGTCCCGGTATGGTGTGTGGTTATTCCCGGTCGACGTAGAGGTGGTAGGCCCCGCAGTGGAGACAGCGGAAGAGGTAGCCGGCCGTTTCGCCCACGGCTTGGAGCACCTCCCGCACGTGCGGATTGCCGCCCCGCTCCTCATAGTCGGCGAAGACGGCGTCGGCAATGCCCATCGCTTCGAGCTCCTCGGTGCCGACGTCCCCGAGGAAGGTGCAGTAGTCGTCGCAGCAGTAGGGGAAGAAGTCCCCCTGCCAGCTCGGGTAGCCCGGCGTGCGGTGGTAGAGTTCGTCGGCCTTCGCGGGGTCGGTGACGAGCCGGCTTCCGCGCGTCACGAACGAGGCGTCGAACTTGCGGGCCGCCTCGCCGCTGTGAAGGCACTCGGCGCAGACGCGCGGCGCCGGGCCCGCGCAGTAGACCGCACCCGTGTAGAACCACTCGCGCGGGCGGCCGCAGACGTCGCAGACCCCCTCCTCGCGGCGGATGATGCCGCACTCGTAGGCGGCGGCGTTGTAGCGGAAGGCCACGGGACCCTTCGGTGTGTCGGACATGTCAGATGTGTTTGTCTCCGTTGTGGAACTTCACCTCGTCGATGAATTTCTTGATGTTCTGCTCCTCGGCGCGCGGGCAGATCATCAGCACGTCGTCCGTGTCGACGACGATGTACTCCTTCAGACCGCTGATGACGGCGATCTTCCCCGCGGGCAGCGAGACGATCGACGAGCGCGTGTCGTAGAGGTAGCACCCTTCCGCGGGGATGGTGTTGGCGTAGCGGTCCTTGCGCGAGTGCTGGTAGACCGATCCCCACGTGCCGACGTCGCTCCAGCCGAACTCGCCGCAGCGCACGTAGACGTTGTCGGCCTTCTCCATGATGCCGTAGTCGATCGAGATGGCGCGGCACTCCGAGAAGGCGATCTCGACGACGCGGCGCTCGGCCTCGGTGCCTGTGGCCTGCATCACGCCGCTGAAGAGCTGGTGGTGTTCGGGCAGGTACTTCTCGAAGGCCTCGATGATGCTGCGGACCTTCCAGATGAAGATGCCCGAGTTCCAGTAGAACTCGCCGCACTGGATGAAGGTCTGCGCCAGCTCGAGGTTGGGCTTCTCGGTGAAGCACTTGACCTTGCTGATGGGCTGCGAGTCCGAGACCTGGATGTAGCCGTAGCCCGTCTCGGGGCGCGTGGGCTTGATGCCCACGGTCATCAGGGCGTCGTGCCGCTCGGCGAAGTCGAGGCACTCGCCGATGATGGAGAGGAAATCCTCCTCGTTGAGGATCAGGTGGTCCGACGGCGTGACGATCATCTCCGCGTCGGGGTCGCGCTTCATGAGCGTGTAGGCCGCATAGGCGATGCAGGGGGCCGTGTTGCGGCCCACGGGCTCGCAGAGCACCTGCGAGGCCCCGATCTCGGGAATGTGCTCCAGTACGAGCGACTTGTATCGGTCGTTGGTCACCACGAGGAAGTTCTCCGGAGGCACGATCTTCGCGAAGCGTTCGTAGGCCTGGCGGATGAAGGATTTTCCCGTACCCAGGATGTCGAGGAACTGCTTGGGCATCGACTGCCGGCTCTTGGGCCAGAAGCGCGTGCCGACGCCTCCCGCCATGATGACACAATATTTGTTGCTGTTCATGAGTTAATATGGCGTTAAGTAAGGCAAAGATAAAAATATTTTAGTAATTCTGGAAAACTTCTGTTAGTACCTTATACAAAGGACTTTGGGATAATTACCCGTTTTTGAGGTAATGACTTGGCAACGGTACAATCTGCTGCGTTCTACCTTGAATTGCTTTCAAGTAACTCGTTTCTGTGTACAAAAATA
>ULRR01035743.1_pt1 | contig 23883 bp, 14 predicted proteins | sample 1955651 | NCBI WGS metagenome assembly ULRR01 (sample SAMEA4835688, study PRJEB28245) | human gut metagenome | biome: gut microbiome; material: fecal sample | place: Denmark | collected 2008
GTCGATAATCTGCTTAATCCGGTTGGGATAATAAATGGTTTCATGCTTGATGGTGGAAAGGCAATTGTCGAGCACCATATTCTGTACATGCAACATATTCTCCTCATACAATGCCCGACGGGCATCATCCTGCGCCAACTCGATGTCGTTGTACTTCTGACGGACCCGCACCACGGCGTTATAGAGCACTACGGCCAGATAATCTACGACCAGCTCAACTAGCAAGATATCTTCCTCGTCCAACCCTTGCGGCAGGGTGCGCAGGGCAAACACTCCCGTATGATGGTTCTCTCCGCCCACCTCCAGCCGAAGCGGCAAGGCGACCCATCCCGACGAGTCTCCGCACGTCACCACCCGTTTTTCCCAACAACGCGACATAAGGGTACGCGCCTCATCGGAATCGGCTTCCTCTGAAAAATGCCAATGCAACGCGGACGAATCTTCGTCGAAGAGCGCCAACCCCAACGCAAAGACAGGAAAAAGCTCGTTCAACTCATGGCCTAACTGAGCCAACAATACATCCGACATAATCTCGCCTTCAGCATTGAGCCGCGTAGAAGCAAAAATAACCCGATTGATAACAAACACCTGCTCCATATTATAACGGTAATGCAGACGGTGCCGCCAATACAACAAATAATAACCTACCAGACAAATCACAGCCAGCAACACGAGCAATGCCAACGCTATCATCTTATTGTTAGCCGACTGGCGCATCTGCACACAATACTGCTCCAGCGAACGGTCTTTGCTGATTTGCTTATAAAGCGAGGTATAGGCAAGGTTATTATAATAATAGGTAGGAAAATCTTTGATGGCTAAAGCTGCCACCGCCGCCTCGTTCCGCACATCCAGCAAGATATAATAATCAGTATCGAACTCTTTATCCAGCCAGTCTTGTTCGGTTATCACATGGTCGCTCCGATACAATTGCAGCAAAGGGGCATCGTATCCGGAATAGCGCACATAGTGTGCATTCAGATAATAAAGCACGCTATCGGCATACACCAGCGCATCGGCATAATAGCCTCCTACATTGCATTCGTACACCAAGTTGGCATAATCATTAGCTATAGCCAGCAAGCTGTCGTATGCTGCCACTTGACGGGACGCATCCTCCCCCACCGTCGCCTGAGTATGACTGCATCCGCTCCCTGCCAATGTCAGCCACAAGGCACCTGCTACGCACAAGACCCGCCTTAAACCTTTGGGCAGACGGAAGTAGAACCGGCTTCCTTTACCGGGCGTACTTTCGATATCGAAACAGCATACACTGAAAACCGCATTGGTCTTCCGGTATTTCTCGATAATGCCTTTACAGTTCATCAGCCCGAAGCCATGCCCTTTCTGCTTGCGTAACGATTGTACATCGCTTGCCGTATCCAGCCCGATGGTGCCCGAATCATAGACTTTCTCATCCAAGATGCGGCGTACATCTTCCGCTGAAAGCCCCGCCCCGTTATCTGATACAGAGATTTCCACGTATGTGTCCGTCTCTTCGGCCTTCAGTTCCACACGTCCTCCTTCGGGCGTATATTTCCGTGCGTTTTCAGCCAAGGTATTTATCATGAACAAGGTTAAGGCACGGTCAGCTTTCACCACCGAACCGGTCGGATGAATCACCAGCTGCTGATGTTTCATCTCGAAAGAACGCCTTCCCTTGCCTATCATGTCAAACAATTCGCTTAATGCAAAGTTTTCGATGTTCAGGCTTACCACTCCCCGGCGCATCTTAATCCAAAGCGCCAGGATATCGTTGTACTCATTGATACGCGCTATCAGTTCGTCAATATAGACATACTTGCCCTTCTTTACCTCTGCCTGACGCGCGTAAGGAGCCGACTTCAACTTGTGCACTTCATTAACGACCCTGTCAATGTAAGGCACAATGCCGGTCACAATAGCCAGACAGGCTTTCTTCACCGCATTCTCTTTCTTGTTCTCCGCCAGATGCTGCTGATGGACATATTGCTCCTTCTCTACCTGCCTCCGTTCTTCTTCCAGCGACACCAGATTGGCTCCGTTGACCAATGCCCATGCCAAGTAAGGCGAAACCAGTTGCAACAGGAACTTCCCTTCTTTGGATAAGGGGCGCTTCGATGCCAGCCACACACATCCGATAACATGCTCGTCCTCGGGCGCAATCAAATCAAGGCGAAAGACCGATGCTCCTTCAGCATGCGGAAAAGAAGAAGCATCGGGCAAGGCGTCTGTATTTTCGTCCTTTAAGAAAATCTGCATATCCTCCGCACCAAAGATACGAAGGAAATCTTCCCTTACCGCCGACAAGACCGACCCGACCACCGCATCCATATCACGGGCAGAAGCCGGTACCGCCGAGATGATTTTACGACACAGGCCGAACACCTGCTTCAGCACCGACAGATACAACCGGTTACGCTTCTTCCATCTGCGGTTTAGTATCACGAAGAGCACAATCAGTACGCCCAATGCCAGCAAGACCAGAAACAACAAGGCATTGAGCTGCTTCGTCTCGCTCTCCAAGGCTGTATAACGGCTTTCCAGCAACTTGTCCTGACGCGTATAATCCAGCAGGTCGAGATAAATGTTGCGGTTATAGTCGGACTCACGCTTCATCCCCATAGCCGAATAAGTGCGGCTCAACTGCTCGCGCAAGCGCAAAATCCATTCGGGAACGGTCTTGATGCCTTCGTCTGTAATCCATTTCAGCTCAATGGAGCGGTCATTGTCAGGGATATAGGTGCGCAAGCGGTCGAGCGTATCGGTGCAATGGTAATATTTCTCGTGATGCAGATTGACGTAATGCAAGGCGGTATCCAGGTGGGGCAACGCCTTTTCGGGACAATCCATATAATTATAATAGGTGGCAATCGTGCGGTAAGTGCCCGATATCTGATACCAGTCGCCGTATCGCTTGAACAAAGCCAACGCCCGACGCGCGTACGAAAGCGGAAGGCTGTCGAGAGGCAGGCCTTTATCGTTGACGAGACGCAACACGCCCGAACTGCTCCGGGAAAGAATCTCGCGGTTCTGCCTGAAATTCAACAGTTCGGCAAGCGCCTGCAAGGCATTCGCCTCGAAATAAACATATCCCTTTGCCCGGCTCACCATCAGGCAATTGGCCAGGTAATTCAATTCGCCCGCAAGCAACTCCTCGCGTGTAGGCGCTTCGTACATGCCTCCCGAGCCACGCATATACGCATAATACAGCCATTGCGCCGTATCGCTCCGGATAGCGTCCACGTCAATGGCATCAATCGCCTGCAACGAAGCGTCCTGCTGCTGAAGGTAATAAAAATAAATCCCCGAAACGATGTAAAACTCCGAGACTCCGTAGTTCAGACGAAGCCTGGTGTGCGCGTCGGTTATCTGGCTTTCGTCCTCACGGATACGGCTCATCCGCCGCAGGGCGTTATTCCGATAATCATAAAACTCCTTGTTCATGGCCGTGCGCTGACATATCTTCATCCTCCCCACATCCGCTATCAGGCGTTCTATCTCATTATCCCCGGTTTCCGAAGCCTGAAGGTAAAGACGTTCCGCACGCTCGAAGTCCATGCGCATAAAGGCACAGAAAGCCTCGTTGTTCAAGGCTTCGGCACGAAGGTCGGAATTACCGTCGGCCAACCTGAACGCCTCTTGAGCGGCTTCTACAGACCGGTCCAGGTCGCGGTAACGCAAATCATAGGCAAGGCGGTTCAACGAATCGGCCTGACACCACGACTCCATCCGTCCGACCTGCCCGCCGCAAGCCGAACAGAGCCATACGAGCCCCACTCCCAACCAAGCTATATACCGTATAATCCGCATAAAGACACCCGCTCACTACCAATTAAAAAGAGGCTATACCATCGGACCCCAAAAAGACCGGATGGTACAACCTCTTCATACCACGTGAAAGAATCGTTATTTTTTAGATTCCTCTAAAGACACTTTTCTAAATTCTTTCAATACCTTTTCCAATTCCAAAGAAACTTTGCGGGCACGTGTACCGGCAGCTTTGTTACCTTTCGATGCCTGCAATTCGGCATCTGCAAGTAAGGTTTCGTTCAATTCCTTGATTTTTGCAATTAATTCGTTCATAGCTTTTTCTATATTTGACCTTAAACATTTTCAAAGTAAATATAAATAACTCAATGTATAGCTGTTCGCCCTCTCTTTTTTACATTATTTAGTATTTAAGGCCTTATTCCATTGCAACCAAGTTGCAAACAAGGCTTTCTCATGCAAAATCAACACTTTCGGGTATTGACCATCCTGAAGATTCGGCTTACCTTTGCAGCAAATAAAAAACCAACAATTATGTCACACACTCATGTACACGTACACGCACACGAACACAATCATACGCTGACATCGCTCAACTCGATTTTCATCGTATGCATCGTCATCAACCTGCTCTTTGTCATCATCGAGGCAGGTGCAGGTTTCATCTTCAACTCACTGGGTCTGCTTTCCGACGCCGGACATAACCTGAGCGACGTATTCAGCCTGCTGCTCTCGCTCTTCGCCTTCCGTATGTCGAAACATCGCAGCACCGACCATTTCACCTACGGATACAAGAAAAGCACCGTACTGGTATCGTTGCTCAACGCCATTATCCTGCTGATTGCCGTAGGCGGCATCATCATCGAAAGCATCTATAAGCTTAAAGAGCCCGAACACGTCTCGGGTGCAGCCGTATCATGGACGGCAGGTATTGGCATCATCGTCAACGGAGTCACGGCATGGCTCTTGATGAAAAGCCAGAAACACGATTTGAACGTACGGGGCGCCTTTCTCCACATGGCGATGGATACACTGGTCTCTGTAGGAGTGGTTATTTCGGGCATCATCATCATGTTGACCGGATTCGTGCTGATTGATACACTCATCAGTCTGGTCATTGCCTTCCTGATTCTGATTTCGACCTGGAAACTGCTGAAAGAAAGCCTTTTCCTCTCGCTCGATGCCGTACCCGAAAACATCAACCTGCATGAAGTGGAGGAACACATTGCCCATGTGCCCGGAGTAGAAAGCTACCATCACTTTCACGTATGGGCAATAAGCACTACCGAAAATGCAGCCACCATACACATTGTATTGAAAGACTTGTCCGAGATGGAGAAGGTAAAACACGCCGTAAAAGAAGAGCTGCGCGAACACGGCATTCAACACAGCACCGTAGAATGCGAAATGCCGGGAAGTCATTGTGACGATCCGTGTTGTTGTCAGTAAGTAATCGATAAGAATCAGAAAAGCTCGGTCTCTTTAGGAAACCGAGCTTTTCTGATTCTTGAGAAATGATTGATTATTTTTCTTTCTTAGGAGTTGTCTTCTTAGTTGCTGTAGTGGTCTTCTTTGCAGCTGCCGGTTTTTTACCTTCAGCTTTCTTCAATTCCGACTGCAACTTAGTAACTTCATCATTCAACTGAACCAATTCCTCGCCTTGATTCTTGATGGTGGTCAACAAAGAGCCCAACTCTTCGTTATCCATATCAGCTGGATACAACGAGTTGACACGTGCCAGGAAGTCGCCCAAGATATTCATGTAATTTGTAAACGCATCGTATGGTGAATCATAAATACCCCTGTCAAGACCTACACCGGTATCTTTCGTTGTCATGAAACGGAAGTTATTGCTTGCCTGCAAATAATACCAGTCTTGCTTGATACGACGGTCATTGCACAGATGTACACGTTCGGCTACACTATACAATTTGTTGAAAGCTTCACGCTGCAACACATTACCCAACCATGGGCTGATATCTCTTTCTTCATCAGACCAAGACATCGGATAAGGTACATCCATCATATCTACCGATTTCAGCTTCGTAACGATTTCTGTCGGAGTAGAGAATGTAATGCCTTTCTGTTTAGCACAAGCCGGCAACGCTTTCAGGAATTCCAAAATATTGGAAGACAACGGCTGGGAAATACCCAAAGCTGAAAGTTCCATAAAGATATTGATAACTTGTTCGTTTTCAGGCAAAGCAGCAATCCAATCAATATATGTATCTGCAAACAACGGATATTCACTCCATTCCGAATTAGAGAAACGTAAACTGATATCATCAGAAAGCTTGAAGTCACGCATCAACAATTTCAAACTCGGATTTTCTGTACAATGATACAAGTAGTGCGGGCTCTTCCATCCCAATACATGCTTAGCACCTTCTATCAATTGTCCTTTGAATCCCATGCTGGCAACAATACCACCGATTTCATTATCATAAATCAAGCTGGAATTACGGAATACTTTCGGCTCTTGTCCAAAGTAATCTTTGATTTTCTTACGCATCACTTCTACTTCTTCGCGGAAGCATTCTTCATTTGCCAATGAAGACAGACCATGAGAATAAGGTTCACAAATAAATTCACAGCAACCGGTAGCATTCAATTCCTGCAACAGTTCGATGACAGCAGGAGCATGCATTTCCAATTGTTCAAGCGCAACACCTGATATAGAGAGAGCGACCTTAAACGCACCGTCGCTGTTCTTCACCATTTCAATTAAAGTAGTCAATGCCGGGATGTACGAACGTTCAGCTACATCATTAATGCTTTGTTCGTTGGCATAATCATCATAATAGTAATGATCCGTACCAATTTCAAAGAAACGATAACGTTTCAGATGGATGATCTGATGTATTTCAAAGTAAAGACAGATTGTTTTCATATCAATTTGAGTATAATGTTATTTACCATAATTTTTTAAAGTCTGTTCATATAAACTGCGGATTAACACTCCGACTTTTTCCCATACGATGCCATCTACCTCTTTCTTACCTTCATCGCGCAAGTATTCATACAGCGCAGGATAAGTACAAATAGCATGAATAGCATCTGCCATCGCGTGAATATCCCAATAGTCTATCTTAATACATTTGCTCAGAATCTCGGCACACCCCGACTGTTTGGAAATAATTGTAGGAACACTACATTGCATGGCTTCCAACGGCGAGATACCGAACGGTTCAGAAACAGAAGGCATGATATAGACATCACTGGCTTTCAAAACTTCGTACACTTGTTTTCCTTTCATAAATCCAGGGAAGTGGAAACGGTCAGCAATGCCTCTTTCTGCAGCCAGACGAATCATGGCATTCATCATATCACCGCTACCAGCCATGACGAAACGTACATGGTGTGCACGTTTTAATACCATTGCAGCAGCTTCAACGAAATATTCAGGTCCTTTCTGCATAGTGATACGTCCCAAGAACGTAACGATTTTCTCTTTTGGATTCTTGTGCGGTACAATCTCCTGAATTTCTTGCGACAACGGAGCTACCGCATTATGAACTGTAAAGACTTTACGCGGATCCTGATAATATTTATGAATAACCGTCTGTCGTGTCAGTTCACTCACACACATGATACAATCGGCATGGTCCATACCGTTCTTTTCAATAGAATAAACAGTCGGATTCACATTACCACGGCTACGGTCAAAATCAGTAGCATGAACATGGATAACCAACGGTTTACCTGATACCTGTTTAGCATGAATACCTGCCGGATAAGTCAACCAATCATGTGAGTGAATGATATCAAATTCTTGTTGACGGGCAACCACACCCGCTACGATGGAATAATTGTTTATCTCTTCCTGCAGATTATCCGGATAACGTCCGGAGAACTCAAGGCATCCCAAATCATTGGTATGCATATAATTGAAATCGGCATAAATGTGGTCACGCAAGTCGTAATACAATTGTGGGTCCATATAGTTCCCTACCCGGCTCTTTACGTAATCCCATTGAACATCACGCCATACGATAGGCACACTGTTCATACCGATAATTTTCATGAAGCTTTGGTCTTCGTCTCCCCATGGTTTAGGAATGCAAAAAGTAATCTGCATATCCGACTGAGCTGCCAGACCTTTGGTTAGACCATAACTGGCCGTACCCAAACCTCCCAAGATATGGGGAGGAAACTCCCATCCAAACATTAAAACTTTCATAGTATTTCCTCCCTTTTACTGATTGTCATATTTTTCTAACAGATTTAAAGTTCTCAAAATTTGTGCTACGTTCATTGCAAATGAAACAGCTCCACGTCCACGGAATGGAGGATTACCGTCAAATAATTCCGGAATACAGCCTACACAATGAAGAGTCATTTCATCTTCATAACTAATCATCTGCCGTTCAACGAACGATATAGCACTACGCTTATAAATACGCAAATAAGCTTCGAGATAGAATCCTTCCAACCACGGCCATGCTGTTCCCTGATGATAAGCATAGTCACGTTGTATCTGCGGACCTACATAATTAGGATTGTAACCGCCACTCTTCGGACTCAACGAACGAAGACCTTTCGGTGTAAGCAACTCCTTCGTTACGATATCTACCACACCTTTCTTCTGTTTGGCACTTAACGGAGAATAATCAAACGCAGCTGCAAAAATCATGTTCGGACGTACGCTCCAATCCATCATGTCACCATCTACATAATCAAGCAAGTAACCATACTCATTCAAGAATGTACTAACAAAGGATTGTCCTGTCTTTTCTGCTACTTGGCTTAAGCGGTCAGCAAATTCGTTATCACCTCCTTCGCGCAACAACTCGCTTACAAACATAAGCGCGTTATACCATAACGTATTAAATTCTACAATAAATCCTGTACGTGGAGTAACCGGACGTCCATTTACCGTAGCATTCATCCAAGTGATAGCTTTATCCCTGCCTTCCGAATATACCAAGCCATTTTCGCAAACTTTCAAATTCGGATGTTTACCATCCAGCAAAAATGTCATGATATCTTTTAACAAGGTTCCGTATTTAGCACGTGCACCTTCGCGTGATACCATCTTTGCATACTGCTGAATAGTCCATACAGCCCACATTAACACATCAGGGTGTTCCATTTCATAAACCTTCAGTGTAATGGGATCTCCTTTAATAAATTCGTAAACGGCTTTCGTTGCCGTAGCCATTACCATTTCAAATTTCTCAACCTCTCCTACAGCAAGCATCAGTCCTGGCAATGAAATAAACATATCACGTGCACGGCATTTAAACCATGGATAACCTGCAAGGACATAATATTCATCCCCCTGTTTGTTCAGAAACTGGTGAGCTGCATTAATCAAACAATGTTTGAAATTGTCTCTCGGCGTACGACGGTCTACTTCTTCAGAGAAAAGTTGATTCAGGTTAGCTGTTTCAATTTCCGAAATGCCTCCAGAAAATACAATCGGCTCTCCTTTTTTAATTTCCATCTCGAAATATCCCGGAACATACAAATCCTCATTGAAATCATATCCACGTTCCTGCTCTTTCGGATATTCGATTCCTCGATACCAATCTGGCTGGAAATGGAACTCATTCGCACAATTAGTCTGCATGAACAGTTCGGGATAACCCGGATACATACACGTCTTGATTCCGTTCTTTACCGCATCATACTTACGGCTTGCCTGAGCATTTTCATGTGTGTATTGACGCACACTACGGAAAGCAAGGAACGGACGCAAACGAAGTGTGGTTGTGGAATGAGCTTCCAACAATGTGTAACGAATCAAAATTCGATTTTCATGATGGACAAACAACTTTTCCTTTTTCAATACTACACCTCCCACTCTATAAATAGTAGTAGGAACCTTCTCACACTCGAACTCGCGGATATACTTATGACCCCGTGGACTAAAGGTATCTCCATGATATTTATGGAGTCCTAAGTTAAACTCTGCTCCATGCTGGATAACCGTTTCATCGAGCGAAGATAGCAATACATGGTTTTCATCATCCAATTCCGGAACAGGAATGACTAATAAACCATGGTATTTGCGAGTGTTACAGTCTACTATTGTAGAGCAATGGTATGCGCCTGAACGATTTGTCCGAAGGATTTCGCGGGTCAGTGATTCCTCCAAATTCGTCATCAGCGTCTTGTCAAATCGTAAATAACTCATAGCTGTTATATTAAGGTTATTAATTACATAAAAAATGTTATTTCATTAACACCTCAAAATTAGTAATTAAAAAAACAATCCAAAATGAAAAATCTTTTTTTTTTCGTCTTTAACACAAAAAAATGACATTATTTCATTTCTATTACAATAACTTATGTTATACAGCATAGAATAAGTCAATAAAAAATACCCCTGGAAGGAACATCAGGCAAACAAATTGCCAAATGCCCAACCAGAGGTAGAGACAAACAAACCTTATATCTACTAATAGTTGAAATTCTCTTTTTTCACATATACTTTAAAGTCTTTAATGCCGCCAGGCACGCCGCTTTCCATACGTGGCAAATACTGAATGCCACTTAATGTATGCTCGGCTCCTAAGTCGATAACAACCGAATGCGGATAAGCACTTCCTTCAGTTGTGCTCCAATAAGTAGATTCTTGCAGGTCAAATATTTTATCTGCCGAGCGGTTGACGTTCGACACATCTTCGCTATCTGCATATTTTACAATCCACGGTTCACGCGATAAACGTTCCCCTTTTTCGTCTAACACATACATCTCAGCGATACATGCCAAGGCTTTGCCATCCAATGCATTCAAGGCTTCCAAACAGATGTAACGTCCTGTCACCGGATTGCCAAACTTCATTTCCTGCCAACCGTTGCCCGGCTTAAAGCTTCCGCTCAACACAGCTTTCTCGCCTGCCAGGTTAAGCTTTTCTCCCTCATTACGATGAGTCAAAGGCTTGTTCACCAAGAGTTGGTTCAGGATAGGTTCTTCCAAACCTTCCGTGCGAGCTTCTTTCGGACCGACGATATCAAATACCAGGATTTCGTTCTCGCCTTCCTTCAGCCAGCATCCGGGCACGTAAAGCGTCTGCTGGGGACCGATTTCCCAAATGCGCCCTATGCCATATCCGTTGACGTAGACCAGTCCTTTACCCCATGTCTCGAAGTTCAGGAACGTATCGCCCGTCTTCTCTATATTAAATGTAGCACGGTAACAGCCCGGCACACGTTGCCCCTTTTTGTCTGTAACGGACTTCAGCGGTTCGAACTTCAGCCCCGTATAAAAGTCGTAACGGTCTTCCAGGTTATAAACGGTCCAGCCTTTCAGCTCGGTGGTACGCCCTGCCTGCTTCAGTTCTACCTTTTCGGTAATGCCCTTGAAGTCTTTGATGGCGCGTCCGAAATTGATACGGCCCATAGCTTCTACCAGGATATCCAGTTGCGCCCCTTCGGCACATGCAGGCAGGTCAAGCTGTTTCTCGCCATTGCGGCGGTCCAGCTTACCTATATATTTACCATCTACAAAAATTTGCGCATAATCGTGAGCTTCGGTTACAGTAAGCGTTGCCGTATTGCTGATTTTAGGCAGGTTGGTACGGTAAAGGATGCTCCCGAAACCTTGGTCGTATTCTTCCATCGTACGGATGGTGTCATCCTGTCTGGGTTCAGGCAAATTGGCAAACAAGGGAGCCACTTCTGTAAACTGGAAAGCAGGCACACTGACAGTCGGAATCTCATCGGGCACCTTTGCCTGCTTCTTGCCGTCCATGTATTTCTCTAATGCCTTCCGCAGTTCCCAATACTTCGGAGTGGTCTTGCCCGACTCGCTGATAGGTGCATCATAGTCATACGAAGTCACGTCCGGCGCAAAGCCCGGAGAGTTGGCTCCTGCCCAATGTCCCCAGTTGGTGCCTCCATGAGTCATATACAAACTAAACGAAATGTTCTTCGAAAGCATTTCATCGATACCTGCTATCATGTCGGCAGCCGGACGGGTCTCGTGATTGGCTCCCCACTTGTCGAACCAGCCGCTCCAAAACTCGCTGCACATTAACGGGCTGTCGGGACGCACCTTTTTCAAGGGGGCAAACTGTTCGTCAATGTTCGCTCCGGTGCCAAAGTTCATGGTCCATATCAGGTCATCGAGCGCGTTCAACTGGAAATTGGATGACCAGTCGCATTGGAACAATGTCACATCTCCATAGTTCTCACGCACGATGTCGCGTATCTTCGCCACATATTCCTTGCTTTCGCCATACGAGCCATACTCATTCTCCACCTGTACCATAATAATAGGACCACCCTTTTGGATAGTCAGTCCAGCCACCTGTTTTGCCACTTCCTTCTCGAAGATAGCCACACGCTCCAGAAAGTAAGGGTCGTCTTCACGCAAGCGGATATCTTTTTTCTTCAGCAACCACCAAGGCAGTCCGCCCATCTCCCACTCGGCACATACATACGGTCCGGGACGAAGGATGACATACATATCATTTTTCTGACAAAGACGACAAAACTCTGCTAAATCTTTCTGACCAGTAAAATCAAACTGACCCGGTTTTTCTTCATGGAAGTTCCAAAAAACATACAGACAGATGGTATTCATCCCTAACGCCTTGCACTGCTTGATGCGATGCTCCCAATAAGCACGGGGAATACGGGGATAATGCAATTCGGCAGCCTTCACGACAAAAGGCTCGCCATTAAGAAGAAAGGTTCCTTTTCCAGCCTCGAACGTACCGCTTTCGGCTTTCGGCGTACACGACTGGAATCCAGCCATCGCTCCCCATGAAAGTAAAAGCGATACGCCAATAGTTGCCCATTTATTCATACGATTCTTTTTTAAGTTAACAAATTATTTACATCATATCTTGATTACTGTACAAAGATAGCGAAAATAGAATCGTCCGAATAGGGAATAATCAATCAAATTAGGGTTACAAAACGGTCAAAAGCCGATAAAGATATACATCGTAACGCAGAAAGATTTATCTTTGTTATGAAAAGCCGGATGATACAACTTAATTTATAAACCTAAAAACCATGAATTACAAAAACCGTATTCTGACTTTGCTCGCTTTTTTCTTACTCACCACTTCGGTGACGCGAGCGTCTTTGGTGGAAGAAAAGGACTATGCAGGTTATCTTTTCACCTATTTCACCGGAAACCACATCAGTGAAGAAGCCGTATGTTTTGCCGTCAGCACAGACGGATACACTTACTGGGCGCTGAACGACAACAAGCCTGTGCTCGACTCGAAAGTCATCAGTTCGACCGGAGGCGTGCGCGACCCGCACATCCTGCGAGGCGAAGACGGCACCACTTTTTATATGGTGCTGACCGATATGGTATCCGATAACGGCTGGGACTCCAACCGTGCCCTGGTCATGCTGAAATCGAATGACCTGGTAAACTGGACCCACTCCATTATTAATATGCAAAAGCGTTATCAGGGACAGGAAAAGCTGAAACGCGTATGGGCACCCCAAACCGTCTTCGATAAAGAAGCCGGGAAATACATGGTGTATTGGTCGATGCAATACGACGGAGGTCCTGACGTCATCTACTATGCGTATGCCAACGATGACTTTACCGACCTGACAGGAGAACCGAAGCCGCTGTTCGTTCCTGCCGACAAAAAATCGTGCATCGACGGTGATATCGTGTACAAAGACGGCGTTTATCACCTGTTCTATAAAACGGAAGGTCATGGCAACGGCATCAAAGTTGCCACTACCCGTTCGCTTACCTCGGGCAAATGGACGGAAAGTCCCGACTATAAACAGCAGACCAAAGAAGCCGTAGAAGGCGCAGGCACTTTCAAGCTGATAGGCGAGGACAAATACATCCTGATGTACGACGTTTACATGAAAGGCAAATACCAGTTTACGGAAACTACCGACCTGGAACATTTCAAGGTGATTGACCACGCTATCAGCATGGATTTCCATCCGCGTCATGGTACAGTCATCCCTATCACCCGTGCCGAATTGAAACGGGTTACCGACAAATGGGGAAAACCAGAAGGTCTTGGTGAATTACCACAGAATCCTGCTATCCCTGGCTTCCATGCCGACCCTGAGATCCTTTATTCGAAAAAGACAGATAAATACTACATCTACTCTACTACCGACGGCCAACCGGGATGGGGAGGGTGGTATTTCACCGCCTATTCTTCGCCCGACCTGAAAGATTGGACTTACGAAGGCGTCATCCTCGACTTACGTTCTCCGCAAGTTCCTTGGGCTAATGGAAATGCCTGGGCACCCGCCATCGAAGAAAAACTGATTGACGGAAAATACAAATACTTTTTCTATTACAACGGAAACCCGAACGATAATTCGGGCAAACAAATCGGGGTAGCCATAGCCGATTCGCCTACAGGCCCATTTAAGGATATGGGACAACCTCTCATTACTGAATCACCTACAGGAAATGGCCAACAGATAGACGTGGATGTGTTTACCGACCCGATGACCGGTACACCTTATTTATATTGGGGCAACGGATACATGGCAGGAGCCGAATTGAACAGCGACATGGTATCGGTCAAGAAAGAGACTATCCGGGTTCTGACCCCGAAGGGCGGTTCGCTGAAGGATTATGCCTATCGCGAAGCCCCGTACGTGTTCTATCGCAAGGGCATCTATTATTTCCTTTGGTCGGTAGACGATACCGGTTCACCCAATTACCACGTGGCATACGGCACGTCGGATTCTCCGCTGGGTCCTATCCAAGTAGCCAAAGACCCGATTGTCACTATTCAGGATCCGTCAAAAGAGATTTACGGACCGGCTCATAATTCCGTAGTACGCAAACCAGGTACTGATGAATGGTACATCGTATACCACCGTATCAATAAGAATTACATAGATAAAGACAAAGGTCCGGGCGTACACCGCGAGGTATGCATCGACCGCCTGGAATTCAACGAAGACGGCACCATCAAACGGGTCGTATTGCATAAATGACATCGCATTCTACCCAAAGGCGGATGCGTTGAAATGAATTGAACACAGAGACACAAAGACACGGAGTTTCATTCATAGGTGATGATTCTCACTTATCTTCTTCGCGACTTTGTGCCTCTGTGTTCATTTATTTATAAAGCCTTTCCTGCACAATACGATGCATACTGATAACTTGTATTTTCATAATACATCGAACTGTTATAGTTGTCAATCTTAGGAATAATCCATGAATTATAGACTTCCATAAGCGAACTGATTACATCCTGATGGGAAGCTTCGGCTACCTTCAACACCAACCGTTGCATCACCTTTCCGATATCCCAATAAGTAGGAACAGCATCTTTTGATTTTGCCACATTATCATATTGCCCAGTTTGAATCCCATATTTATTGATTAGTTCATCCGTAACCTTGTCTATATTCTCGCAATGATAGACCTCTGCCAACTCATAATAATGTTCCAAGCCTTTACGGCCTAATGCATTGACCACGGTTTTACGTTCGTTTTTTGTCACACGAGCCACATATTCAATCAGGCTACAAACAAAAAACAAGTCATTCCGCCGGCTATCTTCCCGTCCGTTCATTCTTTCACCTCCTCGTAACCTTTAAACACAATACATTTCAAAGCCTCCGGTGTACAGAAGTTTATCTGATGCGTCGGATATTTGAACTGAGCCAATACCCAAAACTGCTCCCTAGTCAGCACACCATTCATAAAATCCGCTACATAATTATAAATCTGATCATCTGCCATCGCCCCAATAACAATATCATAATTATGTGGTTGCCCACTCCGGCACGCAACAATGAAATCCAGCCATTCATCTGTCATTTTCTCAAAACATAAAACCTTCAAAGCTGCATTCGGACAATAATCATATACGTTCACTATCGGAGTATCGTAACGCCTTGCCCATTTCACCGATTGCTTTTTTAACTCTGTACAATAAAAACCTTCCCCAAAATCTTTTGAGAATTTTCCTTTGATGATTTTAGGGAAAGGTATGGGTATATAACTTCCATGATAAACTTCCATATATTTCACCCATTAGAAATTCACACCCAGCGTAAACAGCAACTGGTGCCGGTCGGTATTCACTTTGGTGGCAGGAAGGTCTTCGGAACTGAATGCGTAGAAATCAGATTTGTACGTCTTGTACATATACGCTAAATCCGCATAAAACAATTTGCCGGCATAGCCGATTCCCGCCGTTGCCGTATGTCTCCCGAAACGGTTGGTGTATTCCACATCGGTACGCATGTCGTTATATTCCAAAGCCTTATAAGCCGTTTCCTTGAATATGGACGTATCGTAATTATAACCTAACCGCAAGCTGAAGGAAGGAGTGAGGCGCGCTTCCATCCCGACACGTACCGTATGAGCCCCTTTCAAGTCCTCGTCAATATAAGCGTTCTGGTTCTCCATCTTATAGCCATCGACATAGCTCAACTCCGTAGAAGGATAAGCGGCATATTCATACTCCGCACCAACGGCCACTCTACCTCCCAATACGGTACCCATGCTTACATTAAAGCGCCACGGTGTCTTCAACCGGTATTCTCTGACCGTTTCTCCGCCTACATAATTGGCAGGCGACTCGGTTCCTTCAAACCTTGACCCGTCGCTATAACTCAAGTCAGTATACAATTCGGAAGTGTACCGGTCGGTCAACGCATACCAGGTAGGCGTATGTACAGCTATTCCGAAACGGAAGGGTGACTCCAATACCGGACGGAAAATGGCGCCTAATTTCAAATCAAATCCGTTTCCATCGGTACGGAAAGCGTTCCGCAATTCATAATACCCTTCGCCCGAAGTTCTTCCATTGTCATAAAAGACATCTTCGGTATAATACGTAGAGCGTGAATAGTTGACGTCATACACACCCAAAGTCAATCCCAGATAAATCCGGTCTTCGATATTGGCGGATACATTGAAATCATACTCACTGATTCCGCCTTCCTCACGGCTGCGATATCCGTTCGCTTCACCGTTCCAGCCGACCAATTCATTATTATCTATCGACACCAACTCGGTGCGAACACCCATAACGCCCAAATATGGATAGTCTACCGCCGTCGGGCTGTACGGACCCGGACCGGTGCCGTTATAGTTATAGATATCATCGATTTCGGTAAGTTTTTCAATAGATCCGTCTATCATATTCGCCATCTGTTGCGTCTGCGACAAACCGTCCAAGAATCCGCCAGACTGGAATAACGCGTTGAAATTCGAGCTTTTATGATAATTGAAGCCAAAATTCAGGTATCTCAATGTTGTGCGGTTGCCTATCTTGCTTGAATATACAAAACCAATCTGGTCAAACGAAGCCTTCAGCTTCTTGTCACTCAACTGGCTTCCTGAAAAATCACTCTGCGTCTTCGTCGAATTAAATCCGAAAGAAGCAGATACATCGTGACTACGAAATAAGCCGATACCTGCGGGATTGGTACTCATCACCGAGATATCAGCTCCCAATGCGCCCATAGCGCCACCCATCCCGACAAAACGGGCTGTTCCATTTAACTCCTTATCCGAAAAACGGACTGCATCGTATTGAGTCTGCGCTACGGCACAGACTCCACACGACAACAAGGCAGTTACACCTATTATAATACGTTTCATATATGTTCCTCTATGCTATAATTCTTACTTATCTGCGGCGTGCTCCTCCACCTCCGCCTACACTACGGGTTACTCCGCCACCCGACTGGTTTCTGCTTCCACCGAAAGACGAACCGCCGGAATATCCCCGGTTGCTGCTTCCCCGGTTAACATTGTTGAACCGCGAGCTGTTGTTATTGTTGTTCATCCGGTTGAAAGCATTGGTATTCCGGTACGAATTGGTCCGGGTGCTGCTTGGGCGGGTATAAGTTCCTCGGTTGTCATTCTGCAACTGGCTTTGACGCGTATATCCCGTTGTCCTTCCACCTCTTATCGAAGATGCTGCATTGCGGGAGCCGGAAACCACCCGTCCTCCTGTACGTCCGTTGCGGTCGTATGCACTTCGGCGGTAAGACGAACTGGCACCTATCGGACGGGCTGAAGAATAATTCCGTCTCGGTATGCCGATTTCACCTCGCCTGTTATTATAAGAATAATGAGGACGCCATCCGGCACCGCCCCAGTAGGGATGCGGATGATGCCATCCTCCCCAATAACCGGCATACCAGCCACCCCAGTATCCGCCATACCAGTACGGCGAGTACCAACTGCTGTAATACCACGGCGAATACCAGCTCCAACCGAATCCCCAGCGTGGACCGGCTATGCTCCAGTTCCAACGCCAGTCCCACCAAAGCGGATTAGAGAAGGTAGGGAACACGTAAGCGTACAATCCGTCATCGTACACATTCCAGTCCCACGACGGGAATGCGCCATACACTACATCCCAATACAGCGGGCTGCTGATAGGAATGGCGTATGCCGGACTGCGGAAACGGATAATCCGCATCGCATATTCATAATCGTCTTGCGAACCTTCGAAACCGTTTACCCACTCGCCCCGTTCATTATAAGGTTTCTCCTCTATATACAACGTGTCGTTTTCCACCGAGAAGGTGTTTTCTCTCGACGTATACCGGCGGTTGTACTCATCGATGTCACGCGTCTTTCCCGTCACATCTTTCACCACTACAGCCGGAGCCGGAGAGACTGAGGATGTAGTAGTGGTAGTAGTAGTGGTCGTCGTAGTCTGCCTGGTGACCTGACGCTCCTGCGCCTCCTGTTCCGTTTTCTTCTCCTTTTTCGGAACGAAATAGAGGTCATCATTCTGTGCCATAGCCAGCCATGGCAAGCAGGCTATCAGCAACACTGCTCCTAATTTTGTTCTTATCTTCATACGCATTGAAATAATTTTGTTATCATTCAAAAAAAGGCAATCGGGACCGATGCCATTTTCAGCAATACAAAGTTAATCACAATCTTCTATTCTGCAAATAGGAATTCCCTATTTCGGTATAGGGATTTCCCTATTTTATGTTACAATCAGCAAAGATTATAGTCTTTGTCCACAAATATATATTCATCTGTAGTTTCACCTGTACTGAAACTGCCAACGAATATATATGTATCTGTCAACAAAGCTATGCTCACTCTGCCTGCAAAACATTTTGCAGCCATTATGCTTTATTTTAAAACGTAAATACACACTAATTTGTACAAATTGCCAATCCGTCTAATTGTAACAATTTTTTCATCAAAGATAATAAAAAATGTAAAAATCCCCTCAGATTATGTTGTTCGACATATAAATTGACATTTATGAAATATTTCTATATCAAAAAAGACTTGTTTGTATACTAATCATAAGAAAAAATCATTTAATTTTGCAACGATACGTTAAATACTTAATCTAATAATTTATGCAAAGTAAACAAACTACCAACAAGTGGATGCAGAGAAAACTCTTTTCTCTTGCGATTTTTCTTTTAGTGAGTACTTATGCATTTGCCCAGAACGTGGTGACGGGTATTGTGAAAGACAATACAGGCGAACCGCTGATTGGAGTAAGTGTAGTAGAAAAAGGTACAACAAACGGTAACATTACCGACATGAACGGTAAGTTCTCAATCAATGTAGCTAAAGGCAAAACCTTGGTATTCTCTTACATTGGTTATCTTACCGAAGAAGTACAAGTTACCTCAAACAAGTTGAACATTCTGATGCACGAAGATGCACAAGCATTGGAAGAAGTAGTAGTCATCGGTTACGGTAGCATGCAGCGTAAAGACGTAACCAGTTCCATCACAACCGTCAAAGCGGAAGACCTGAACGTAGGTGTTTACACAGACCCAGCCCAATTGCTGCAAGGCAAAGTTCCTGGTTTGGCCATCACTACCTCGGGCGACCCGAACGGAAGCCCAAGCATTACCTTGCGTGGTGCTTCTTCGTTGCGCGAAGGTGCAGCTATGCAACCTTATTATGTAATTGATGGTATTCCGGGCGTTGACATCTCGATGGTAGCTCCGGATGATATCGAAAGCATTGATGTCCTCCGCGATGCTACCGCAACCGCCATCTACGGTTCGAAAGCAGCCAACGGCGTTATCATCATTAACACCAAGAAAGGAAAGAAAGGACGTACAAACGTAAGTTATAGCGGTTATGTGGCATTCGACAAGATTCTGAAGAAAATGGATATGGCTACAGCCGACGACCTGCGGGCATACGCCGAGAAAAACGGCTTGACCTTATCTAATGATATGGGCGCCAATACCGACTGGCAGGACGAAGTGCTCCGCACGGCAGTGAGCCATAATCATAACCTCTCTATCAACGGAGGTTCAGACAAAACAACCTATATGGCAAGTATCAACTACCAAGACCGCGAAGGTGTCATCAAAGGTACAAACATGGACCGTCTGAACGTACGTTCGTTGCTGACAACCAAAGTACTGAAAGACCGTTTGGAATTGTCGGCAGGTGTAAATGCCAGATATGGTAAAGCTGTAGGTGTCCCCATGAGCAATGAAGGCGTTTCGGTACTTGATGCCATGAACTATTTCTCGCCGATGCTTCCGGTACGTGATGAAAACGGGAACTGGACACAAGCTTCAGGCAGCCAGAACATGAACCCGATGTCATTAATATATGAAGATACATCGGAAACCATTTACAAAAACACACAACTTATTGGTAAAGCTACTTTGGAGATTATCAAAGGCCTGAAGTGGAGTGCCAACTATTCATTCACCAACAATCAAAGTACGTATAGCGAATATCATACACACAATACCCAGCAACCGGGTATCAACGCGCAAAACGGCCAGGCTAAACGTAATACCTATTTCGGTCATGAACACATCTTCGAAACTTACGGAAACTATGATACCGTTATCAATGACGCACACAAGTTGTCTATCATGGCAGGTTATTCATGGGAAGAAAGAATGTCGAACGACGGTTTCGGACTGACTGTACACGATTTCTATGATGACGTATTGAAATGGAACCAACTGACTTACGCCAGCACCATCGACGGCATTCCGGCTATCGAAAGTGGAACAAAGGAAACAGTACGTAACATTTCATTCTACGGCCGTATCGGCTATTCGTACAACAGCAAGTACATGATTCAGGCAACCATCCGCCGCGACGGTTCTTCTGTATTCGGCAAAGACAACCGCTGGGGTACATTCCCTTCTGTCAGCGTGGCATGGAACATCACAGAAGAAGACTTCATGAAGGAGCAAGACGTATTCAGCAACCTGAAACTCCGCTTGGGTTATGGTGTCAGCGGTAATGCCCTCGGCTTCGGCGCTTATACACCGTATGAGACTTACGGTGCATCGGGCTTCTTTACTTATAACGGCAAGAGCTGGCGTACACTGGCAGCTACCAAAAATGCCAATCCTAACCTGAAATGGGAATCTACCGGCATGTTCAACATCGGTCTCGATTACGCTTTCTTCAACGGACGCCTCAACGGTACCATCGAATGGTATAACAAGAAGACCAAAGACTTGATTTGGAATTATCCGGTTTCTACCAACCTCTATCCGTTCAGTGACATCCAAGCCAATGTCGGCGAAATCACCAACCGTGGTATTGAAATCTCTATCAATGCCGTTCCGGTCCGTACCCGGAATTTTGAATGGAGTACAACCGTTACCCTCTCACATAACAAGAACACAGTAGACAGACTGTCTAACGACCAGTTCGAAGTAGGCCGGTTCACTCAAGGTGACCCGATGGTTGCCGGCGTATCGGCTGAAGGTTATACCCAACGTATCATCGAAGGTGAACCTCTCGGTACTTTCTATACCTTCGAATTTGCCGGATATAACGACGATGGTATCGCTACTTATTACGAAAGAGACCCTGAAACCGGCGAACGTACAGGAGCAACCACTACCGAACCGGGATACGAAGACCGTACCATTACCGGCTGTGCACAACCCAAACTGAACTTCGGATGGAACAACACCTTTACCTGGAAGAACTGGAATGCCACTATCTTCCTGACCGGTGTATTCGGTAACGACATTTACAATGGCTCACGTGCCAACTATACCAGCCCGGAAAACTTCTCAAACGGCAAGAATGTGCTGAAAGAATTCATCTACGAACGTCCGGCAACCGATACATCCAACAACCGTCCTTCCGACCGGTTCATTGAAAACGGTTCTTACCTGCGTCTGGCTAACTTTACGTTAGGTTACACATTCAAGAACTTCGACAACTGGCTGCAGAATGTACAACTGTACATCAATTGCAACAACCTGTTCACCATTACCAGCTACAAGGGTCTTGACCCGGAAGTAAACATGGGTGGTCTGGCTCCCGGCGTTGACTACCGCTGGAGCGCATATCCGCATACCCGTACTACTATGATTGGTTTAAAGGTTAATTTCTAATCATCAACAGACATTATTAAATATGAAAACGAATATAAAATCTATACTTGCCGTTTGTACTGCCGCATTATTTACCGGATGTACAGACTTGGACGTGAAAATTGAATCCCAATATACGCAATATCCTACCAACGATATTGCTGTAGAAGCCAAAATGGCTGATGTATATTTCCAATTGCGTGATGTATTCGGACGTAGATATATGGAAGCGATGTCTTTATCAAGCGACCAATATACCGCTGTTTCTTACGGGGGCGGTTGGTATGATAGTGGCGCTTATTCTCATCCTACCCTTCACAATTACCGTCCCGAAGATGCCACAATCGACTGGATGGGAGTAGTTATAGCCGGTATTACCAAAGCCAACACAGTCATACGCGACTTAGGCGGTGACGAAGCCGGAGAACGTATCGCTCCTGCCCGTGCCATGCGTGCTTTCTTCCACTTTATCATTATGGACTGTTGGGGAGATGTGCCTATCCTGGACCATCTTCTTACCGAAGGTGAGCTGGTAGACCGCTCTCCGCGTGCCGATGTAGCCCGCTATATCGAAAAGGAATTGCTGGAAATCATTCCCCAGCTTACAGACGAAGTGAGTGACAATACGTATGGCAAACCTAACAAATGGATGGCAGAAGCGTTGTTGGTAAAACTTTACATCAACTGGGCTGTGTACACTGCCCCGTCGGTTGACCAATATGACGCAGCAACAGCTGTCAACGAAAAACTCAACGACTGTATCGCTTACTGTGACGATATCATTCAGTCTGGCTTGTTCAACTTGGGTTCGATGCCTTACGCTGAAAAATTCGGTCCCGATAACGGCTCACAAGTAGAAGACTTCATCTATGCCATGCCTTACGATACCTATACAGCAACCGGCATGCAGTACGGACGTGCCCGCACATGGAAAAAAGCAGGCGATGTAGCCAAGAGTTATTATGGTATGGCATTAAGCAATTCAGCTGGCGGATACATGACTATGAATCCGGAATACTCCGCCCTGTTCTGTCTGGAAGGCGATGTGCGCAACAACAGCATCATCGGTGATACGGTATATGTTTACGATTCGAGGACCTATCAACCTACCTCGGAAGTAGCATTGGACGAAAGTGGCAATCCCATTGTACTGACAAAGACGGTTACACTTAAAAACGCGAATGATGCGATGCTGGATGTAGGCGATGACATCAACGGTTACAACCAAGGTTATCGTTCAGTCAAATTCTTTGTCATTGATGATGACTTCAAGAATAGCAGAAACCAGTCGAATGACTTGCCTATATTCCGTTATGCAGATATCCTGCTGACCAAGGCTGAAGCGATAGTCCGGGGCGGTACGGCTACCAATGGCGATACACCGATGAGTTTGTTCAACCAAATCCGTGAATACGCAGAAGCTCCGCTCCTTACAACAGACCCCACTTTGCAGGATTTGCTGGATGAACGCGGACGTGAATTCTTCGATGAGAACTGGCGTAGAAACGACATGATTCGTTTCGGGACATTCGAAAGTGAATACGGATTCCACAGACTGGATTTCCCCACTGCCAACTTCGACAAAACACACCGTATATTCCCGATACATCAAGATATGCTGAACACCAATTCTAACTGGAAACAGAATCCGGGATATGAATAATAATTGAACATTCATTTTTTAAATTTCTAATCTACAATAACTAACCCTTGTATCGCTGTCTACCGTCGGGATGACGTCAGCTGCGATGCAAGGGTTTCCGGTTTTATGATTCTCCGCCCTCCGACTATTCTCTTACCATTCATAACAAGGCTAAAAAACACCCATACATCCTACTGCCTGCAACGGGGCAGATAGCTTCGTTTCTGACAAGATTAATAATCTTCAAGCGA